>Ga0075431_100001122_pt1 | contig 24000 bp, 18 predicted proteins | sample RhiMetdeltSRZDD5_FD_75297 | JGI IMG/M metagenome (GOLD analysis project Ga0075431, IMG submission 75297) | Populus rhizosphere microbial communities from Tennessee, USA - Rhizosphere MetaG P. deltoides SRZDD5 | ecosystem: Host-associated > Plants > Roots > Rhizosphere > Soil | place: USA... | reverse complement strand
GCGGCCCACGAGATCTCGCACCAGTGGTTCGGCGACCTCGTGACCATGGCCTGGTGGGACGACCTCTGGCTCAACGAGGGCTTCGCCTCCTGGATGGCCGGGCGCACGATGGAGAAGCTGCATCCGGAATGGAACACCGCCCTCGGCGCGGTGACGGGCCGCCACGTGGCCCAGGAGCGTGACGCGCTCTCCACGACGCACCCCGTCGTCCAGCACGTCGAGACGGTGGAGCAGGCCAGCCAGGCCTTCGACGTCATCACCTACCAGAAGGGCGAGGCCGTGATCCGCATGCTGGAAGGCTACGTGGGCGCGGACGCCTGGCGCGCGGGCGTGCGCCGCTACATCAAGGACCATGCGTACGGCAACACCGTTTCCGACGACCTCTGGCGCGACGTCGAGGCGGAGGTGGGGAAGCCGATCACCGCCATCGCCCACGAGTTCACGCTGCAGCCGGGCGTGCCCCTGATCACCGTCGGCGACGTGACTTGCCGCGGAGGAGCCAGCGAGGTGAGCCTGACCCAGAGCGAGCTGAGCAAGGACCGGCCGGAGAAGACGCCGCTCCGGTGGAGCGTGCCCGTGATCGCGAGGTCGGTCGGCGCCGGCGATCCGGTGCGGACGGTGGTGACGGGAGGGAAGGCCTCCCTCTCCGTGCCCGGGTGCGAGGCCGTCATCGTCAATGCCGGGCAGAGCGGCTACTACCGGACCCTCTACGCGCCTCCGCAGTTCGCGCGCGTCGCGGCCCGGTTCCCGGCCGTCGACCCGATCGACCAGATGGGCATCCTTCTCGACAGCTGGGCCCTGGGGCGCGCGGGCCGGCAGCCGGGCTCCGACGTCCTCGAGCTGGCCAAGGCCACGCCCGTGGACGCGGATCCGCAGATCTGGGGCCAGATCGCGTCGATCTTCGCGGGCATCGACGACTACTATCGCGGCGATGCGGCCCGGCGCGCGGCCTTCCAGAGGTTCGCGATCGCGCGGCTGGCCCCGGTCTTCGCGCGGACGGGGTGGAGCCCGCGGCCGGACGAGCCCGCGACCGAAGCCATCCTGCGCAACAAGCTCATCTCCACGCTCGGCACCCTGGGTGACCGTGCGGTGGTCGACGAGGCCCGGCGCCGCTTCCGCGCATCCGCCACCGATCCGGCCGCGATGCCGGGGTCGCTGCGCAAGGTCATCCTCGGCGTCGTGGCCCGGCACGCCGACGCCGCCACCTGGGACAAGCTGCACGCGGCGGCGGTGGCGGAGAAGACGCCGCTGGTGAAGGAGAACCTGTACTTCCTGCTCGCGGCCACGGCCGACGCCGCCCTCGCCCGCCGGGCCCTCGACCTGGCCTTGACCGCGGAGCCCGGGGCCACCATCAGCGGCGGAATGATCGCGGAGGTGGCCGAAGAGCATCCGGACCTGGCCTTCGACTTCGCGCTGGCCCACATGGCGGCGGTGAACGAGAAGGTGGACGCTTCCTCGCGCAGCCGCTACTACGCGGGCCTGGGGGGCCAGTCCGCGGACCCGGCGATGGTCGGGAAGCTCAAGGCCTACGCCAGCGCGCATCTCGACGTGAAGTCGCGCCGCGACACGGACACGGCGATCGCCCGCGTCGAGGATCGCCTCCGCGTGCGCGAGCGGCTCCTGCCCGCCATCGACGCCTGGCTGGCCGTGAGATAGATCCCGCTCGTGTCCCTATCTGGACGAGTGGCGCTGGTGACGGGTGCCGGCAGCGGCATCGGCAAGGCCGCCGCGCTCGCGCTGCTGCGCGACGGCCATCGCGTCGCCCTCGCCGGGCGGCGTCGCGAGAGGCTGGAAGAGACCGCCGGCGAATCGGGGGCGGGGGAGAGGGCGCTCGTCGTCCCCGCCGATGTCAGCGATCCCGCGTCCGTGAAGGACCTGTTCGCGGCGACCGTCGCCGCCTTCGGCCGGCTCGACGTCGTCTTCAACAATGCCGGCCGCGGTGCGCCCGCCGTGCCCCTCGAAGACATCACGGACGAGCAGTGGAGACAGGTCGTGGACGTGAACCTGACCGGCATGTTCCTGTGCATCCGCGAAGCGTTCCGGGTGATGAAAGACCAGGTCCCCCGAGGCGGCCGCATCATCAACAATGGATCGATCTCCGCCCACGCCCCTCGCCCGCACTCCGCGCCCTACACCGCCACCAAGCACGCCGTCACCGGGCTCACCCGAAGCGCGGCCCTGGACGGACGGAAGTACGACATCGCCTGCAGCCAGATCGACATCGGCAACGCGCGGACGGAGCTGGCGGCGCGGATGGCCACCGGCGTCCCCCAGGCCGACGGCACCATTGCCGTCGAGCCGCTGATGGACGTCGAGCAGGTCGGGCGCACGGTCGCCTACCTGGCCGGCCTGCCCCTCGACGTGAACGTCCTCTTCATGACCATCATGGCCACCAAGATGCCGTTCGTCGGCCGAGGCTGATCCGGTGGACGACAAAGACGGGCGATCCCTTTTCCTGACCGCGCTCACGACCGAACACTTCGTGCTCCAGACGGCGGCCAGCGCGACGGTGGCGGAGTCGGCCTCGCGCGCTTCGATCTACATCCTCGCCCTGTCGAGCTCGCTGGTCGCGATGGGGTTCGCGGTGCAGTCGCCCGAGGCCTTTGCACCCTTCATCGCATCGATCCTGCCCGCCGTGTTCGTGCTGGGTCTCTTCACGGTGATCCGCCTCGTGGACGTCACCCTCGAGCACCAGCAGTACCTCCGGGGGATCGCCCGCATCCGCGGCTACTACCGCACGCTGATGCCCGAAGCGGCGGAGTACTTCGCGCCCGAACGCGGGCGCTGGCCGGAAGCACCCGTGACCCCGGCGCTCCAGCTCGGCGTGACCATCGGATTCCTCACCACGACGGCGACGATGGTCGCCTTCATCAACGCCTTCGTGGCCGGCGCGGGCATCACGCTCCTCGCCCGCCACCTCCTCGGCCTCCAGACGCGGGCCGCCCTGATGATGGGGCTGGCGGTGGCGGTCGGGCTGGTCGCCGCCTTCTTCGTCTATCAGAAATGGCGATTCCGCCTGGCCGAGCCGGCGCCACCGGCGACCCCTCGGGCGCGCTCTTCCTGAGACCGGCTGTGGGACGACGCAGTCCCACAAGCGGACAGGCGGGGACCGCACCACCGCGACCCACGTCGTCCAACATCCTGATCCGGCGGGGCGGGCTCCGGTCCGGCACATGGCACGGAACTTCCTAGCGCGGTACGGCATGGAACGCGTTCTCCACGACGTGCGCCAGGCGGTCCGGGCCCTGCGCCGCAGCCCCGGGTTCACGCTCACCGCGGTCCTCACCGTGGCCCTCGGCGTCGGCGCTGCCACCGCGATGTTCACCGTCGTCGACGGCGTGGTCTTGCGGCCGATGCCCTATCCCGAGCCGGATCGGCTGCTGCGCGTATGGTCGGCGCATCCGCAGCGGGGCCTGCTGCAGTTCGGGGTGTCCGCGCCGGACGCGCTCGACTGGGCGGGACAAAGCCGCAGCCTGGAAGCCCTGGCCGCCTTCGAGCGCGCGCGGCCGATGACGTGGACGGGCGCGGGCGAGCCGATCCAGCTCCTCGTCTCGCCCGTGACGGCAGGGACGTTCGGGCTGCTCGGCGTGCCGGCGAAGCTGGGACGAACCTTCGGCACGGCCGGGGATCCACACGCGATCGTGATCTCGGACGCGCTCTGGCAGCGCTCGTTCGGCGGCGACCCCGCGGCGGTCGGCCGCGCCCTCGCCCTCGACGGTGAGGCGTACACGGTCACGGGCGTGATGCCGCCGCGCTTCGCCGTACCCGGCAGCACGGCCGAGGCCTGGACGCCCCTCGAGCTTCGCGCGGGAGAGGACCGCTCGCGGCGCTACCTGCGCGTGCTCGCGCGCGTCCGGTCGGGAGTCGCGGTGGCGGCGGCGCGCGCCGAGCTGGAGACGGTGGCCTCCCGCCTGGAAGCCGCGCACCCCAACACGAACGCCGGCTGGTCCGTGACCGTGTGGACGGTCCACGAGGCGATCGTCGGCTCCGACCTGCGCCGCGCGCTCTTCATCCTGCTGGCCGTGGTCGCGCTCGTGATGCTGATCGCCTGCGCGAACGTCGCCCACCTCGTGCTCGTCCGCGGCGCCGCCCGCGAGCGGGAGATCGCGATCCGCTCGGCGCTGGGTGCGGGACGCGGCCGGCTGGCCGCGCAGCTCCTGACGGAGAGCCTCCTGATCGCCGCCGCGGGCGGCCTCGTCGGCGTCTTCCTGGCCGGAGGGACGATCGACGCGCTGCGCGCGGCCGCCCCCGACGCCCTGCCTCGCCTCGACGAGCTCCAACTGGATCTCCACGCCTTTGCCTTCGCGGGGCTGGCCGCGATGATGGCGGCCGCTCTCTTCGGCTTGGTGCCCGCCCTGCAGTCTTCGCGGGTCGAGGCCATGGCGCGCGCGCTGAAGGAGGGTCGCGGCATCGTGGGGGCGCGATCGGCCCGCCTGCGTTCGGCGATCGTGGCCGTGGAGATCGCGCTGGCCGTCATCGTGACCACGGGCTCGGTGCTCCTCGTGCGCAGCCTGATCCGGCTGCAGGCCGTCGATCCCGGGTTCGACGCGGCGGGCGTCGTCGCGGTGCCGATCGCGGCCGTCGAGCGCGCCTACCCGGACCCGAAGGCCGCCTCTGGTTTCTACGCGACGGTCCTCGACCGCGTGCGCGCGCTGCCCGGCATCGAGCGCGCCGCCCTCGTGAGCAGCGCGCCTTTCCTGGGGCCCAATACCGCGAACCTCGTGGCGCCCGAAGGAGCCGCGCTCACACGGGAGCAGGCGCCGGACGTGGACATCCGGGCCGTGGCCGGTCCGTATTTCGAGACGCTGCGCATCCCCCTGCGCCGGGGCCGCGACTTCGACGCGCACGACACCGCGGCGTCCCTGCCGGTCGCCGTCGTCAACGAGTCGATGGCCCGCCGGCTCTGGCCGGGGCAGGACCCGATCGGACGCCGTTTCCGTCTGGGCGACCTCGCCGCGGGTCCGTGGATCACGGTCGTCGGTCTCGCGGGGGACGCGCGGTACCGGAGCCTCGAGGCCGAAGCCTCCCGTCCCATGGTCTACCTTCCCCAGGCCGCGACGGGCGACCGCGCCATGACCCTGGTCGTGCGCACGACGGCGTCGACCGCGGCGGTGGCCGCTGCGCTGCGGCCGGCGATATGGGACGTGGATCGCGGCGTGCCCATTCCCGTCGTGCGCGGCCTGGAAGAGGTCGTGGCGGCCGCGCTCGCGCCGCAGCGCTTCAACGCGTCGCTCTTCGCCCTGTTCGCGGCCCTGGCCCTCGCGCTCTCCGCGGTCGGGGTCTACGGCGTGATGGCGCATTTCGTCACCCTGCGCCGGCCCGAGATCGGTGTTCGCGTCGCTCTCGGGGCTTCGCCGCGCGCCGTGGCCGCCTTCGTCCTCCGCCGCGGAGGCGCGGCGGCGGCCGCGGGCCTCCTGGCCGGCGTCGCGGGGGCCCTCGCGCTCGGTCCGCTGCTCGAGAGCCTCCTCTACGGGGTCCGCCCGGCGGATCCGTCCACGATCGCCATGGTGACCGGCCTGTTCGCTCTCGTGACCCTTGCGGCCTCCTGGGTGCCGGCGCGGAGGGCGATCCGTCTCGATCCGGTGCAGGTGCTCCGGGAAGGCTAGGCGGGGCGGATGGAGAGCGCGTGGTGGAACACGTCCAGTGGATCCCATCGCGCCTTGACCCGCTGCAGCCGCGGGTAGTTGTCCTTGTAGTACAGGGTGGACCAGGGCACGCCCGATCTGTTCCATTCCGGATCGGCCAGGTCCACGTCGGGATGATTGATCATGGCCCCGTCCGCCACGTCGCCGGGCACGGGCACGCCGCCCGTCTCCGCGAAAAGGTCGCGATAGAACGCGCGCACCCAGGCCAAGGTCCGCGCCTCGTCCTTGGGGTCGCCCCAGCCCGCCGTGCAGGCGACGTCGAGGATCGCGTCTCGCTGCGGAGAAGCCGTCGCGTCCGGGGCCACCGTGTTGACCTTGCCGCCGTAGGTCGCGAGGCCCAACATGCCGCCCGGAACGTCGTGGTCGGTCCGCGTGAGGTATTGGAACGCCACTGCCATCTGGCGATCCGTGAAGCGCTTGCGCAGGAGGGCGTCCTTGACCTTGACCAGCACGTCCCCGGTGGCGCCCCGGAAGAGCTCGGGCAAGGGATCGAGCGCGAAGCGGAGCCATGACATTCGCTCGACCTGCCGCGTGAAGGGGGCGGCGACGCCTGCGCTGACGGCGGCGAGGTGCGCATCGACGAGCCGCTCCGCGTCCGCGCCCGCGGTCGACAGTCCCTTGATCTCGATCACGCCGGACTGGCGGCGGCGCAGGAAGAGCAGGCTGAAGAGGCGCGCGGAGGGCGAATCCGCGCCGCGGTTGTTCTCGCACCATTCCCCGAAGTTGCGCAGGAGGCGGGTGTACGCGCCCTCGTCGATGTCGCTCCAGTTCCACCCCACGCGGAACACCAGGACCGACTCCGGCGCCCTGGGTAGCAGCCGCGCGGGATCGTCACCCTGGACGCCCGGCGAGCGGAGCCAGTAGCGTGTGACCACGCCGAAATTGCCGCCCCCGCCGCCCGTGTGCGCCCACCAGAGATCCCGATTGGGGTCTGACGCCTCGCGGGTCGCGATCACGCTGCGCGCTTTGCCCGTCTCGTCCACCACCACGACCTCGACCGCGTACAGATGATCGGCGGCGAGGCCGTGCTCACGGCAGAGGAAGCCGAAGGCGCCGCCGAGCACGTGCCCGCCCATGCCGAGGTCCGGGCTCTCGCCCGCCGGAAGCGTGACGCCCCAGCCGAGGAACAGCTTTCGATAGGTCTCGCCGGTCGTCGCTCCCGCCTCGACCACGAACGCGTGGCGCTCCGCGTCGAACGCGACGTCCGACATCAACGAGGTGTCGATGACGACGCGTACCGCGGGGTCGGCCACGAACCCCTCCAGGCAATGGCCGCCGCTGCGCACGGCCAGCCGTGCCTTCGCCTGCACCGCGTCCTGTACCGCGGCCACGACGTCCGCGGTGGAGCCCACGAGGCGAACGTAATCGGGGCGACCGTGGAACCTTTGGTTGAAGCCCCGGCGGGCGAGATGGGCGTAGCGAGGGTCGTCGGGCCCGACCTTGTCGGGACCGACACGGGCGGCCAGTTTCATGTCTCTCCTTTACGACCGTGGGACGGTGGAAGCGGCATCGCGAGCGACGGCCGCGCGTCCGAGGAGGAGATCTCTCTCGCGCGCGTTGCGCGTGAGCGCGGCCGCGCGCTCGAACTCCGTGCGGGCCTCGGCATGGCGCCCGAGCTTGGCCAGGAGATCGCCGCGCACCGCGGGCAGCAGGTGATACGACTTGAGCGACTGCTCGGAGCCGAGGCTGTCCACGAGCTCGAGCCCGGCCGCGGGGCCGAACGCCATGCCGACGGCGACCGCGCGGTTGAGGTCCACGATCGGGGAGGGCGTGAGCTGGGCGAGCGCATCGTACAGCGCGGCGATGCGCAGCCAGTCCGTCTCCGCGGCCGTATGCGCGCGGGCGTGACAGGCGGCGATCGCGGCCTGGAGGGCGTAGGGACCGAGGGCTCCGCCCAGCGCTTCCGCACGCCTCAAGGCGTCCAGCCCGCGCCGGACGAGGAGATGGTCCCAGCGCGTGCGGTCCTGGTCGAGGAGGAGAACCGGCTCCCCGGACGGCCCCACGCGCGCCCGCGCCCGCGAGGCCTGGATCTCCATCAGGGCGACGAGGCCGTGGACCTCGGGCTCTTGCGGAGCGAGCTCGGCCAGGATGCGCCCGAGCCGCAGCGCGTCCTCGCAGAGCCCGGGGCGCATCCAGTCGTCGCCCGCGGTGGCGGCGTAGCCCTCGTTGAAGATCAGGTAGATGACCCCGAGCACGGACGCGAGACGGGCGGCCCGCTCCTCCCCCCGCGGCACCTCGAAGGGGACGCGCGCCTCGGCCAGGGTGCGCTTGGCCCGGACGATGCGCTGGGCGATGGTCGCGTCCGGGACGAGGAAGGCCCGCGCGATCTCTTCGGTCGTGAGGCCTCCGAGGAGGCGGAGGGTCAGGGCCACGCGCGCTTCGGTCGAGAGGACGGGATGGCAGGCGGTGAAGATGAGGCGCAGCAGGTCGTCTCCGATGTCGTCGTCGATGGCCGCCTCGAAATCGGCGGCGGCCATCGCCTGCCGGGCCTCCAGCTCCCGCCCGATCTCCTCGTGCTTGCGCTCGACCGTCTTGCCGCGACGCAGCCGGTCGAGGGCGCGGTTCTTCGCGGTGGCCATGAGCCAGGCGCCCGGGTTGTCCGGGACGCCTGACTCCGGCCACTTCTCGAGCGCGACCACGAGGGCGTCCTGGGCCAGCTCCTCGGCCAGGCCGACGTCGCGCACCATGCGAGCCAGGCCGGCGATGAGGCGGGCCGACTCGATCCTCCAGACGGCGTCGATCGTCTGGTGTGTGTCGGAGGTCGTCACGACCTCCGATCACACCACACGCACGGCGGCTACGCCACCGCCGGCCGCCGCGCCGCCTTCTTCGTGACCAGCATGACGACCGACGAGACCGCCCACAGGAGCAGCGGCGGCACCACGAGGCCGATCGTGAGGTGGGCGAGAAGATGCGTCCATTGGCTCGGGACCTTGAAGCTGAACTCGGGAGCGGCGAAGACGTTGGGCAGGCCCCCGATCGCGAGCAGGATGCCCAGCACCGCGATCGACTGCATGGTCAGGATCGCGAAGATCATCAGGGGCAGGAGCTGACGGTAGCTCCCGAAGCCCCGCGTGTGCACGGCCGCGCCGTAGTAGAGGCAGGCCGCCCACACCACGACGTTCATGGAAAACCAGGCCGCCGTACGGTCGGACGATCCGGCCAGGGACACCCCGAGGCGCACGAGGCCCACGGCCGCGATCAGGGCCAGCCAGACCTTCTCGAACGCCAGGTATTCCGAGACGCGCTTGCCGAACATGGATGGATCTCCTCTCGAGTGAATGCCCCCGTCCTACCACTCCGCCATCTGACGGATCTCGATCTCGCCGACGTACGAGGGGCCCAGCGCCTCTTCGTGGACCTCGAGGAAGCGCGAGGCCATCGCGATCGCGTCTTCCTTCGAGCTGGCACGGATGATCGCGTAGCCGCCGACGAGCTCCTTCGCCTCCGCGAAGGGGCCGTCCACCACCGTCAGCTTGCTCTGGGCCCGGCGGAGGCGGGCCCCCTGGGCGCTGGGCAAGAGGCCGCCCGTCTCGAGCACGACGCCCGCCTTCGTCATCTCCTCCGTGATCTGGCCGATGGCAGCCATGAGTGCCGGGCTGGGAGGGATGCCGGCCTCGTAGTCCTTGTCCGCCTTGACCATCATCATGAACTTCATCGCGACGCCTACTTCTTCTTGCCGAGCTTCTCGGCCTGCTTGCGCACGCGCTCTTCCTGCTCGCGGAGCTCGGGCGTGAGGTTGGCGCCGAAGTCCTCGGCCTCGAAGATCTGGCGGATCTCGACCTCGGTCCCTTCGAAGGGGGCGCGCTTGAGCCACTCGATCGCTTCCGCCTTCGACTTGCACTGCCAGAGCCAGAAGCCGGCCACAAGCTCCTTCGCTTCCGCGAAGGGGCCGTCGATCACCGTCTTCTTGCCGCCCGCGAACTTCACGCGCGCGCCCTTCGAGCTCGGCTGCAGGCCCTCGCCCGCGAGCATCACGCCCGCCTTGACCAGCTCCTCGTTGAACTTGCCCATCGCGGCGAGGAGCTTCGTGTCCGGAAGAACGCCCGCTTCCGAGTTCTTGTCCGCCTTGACCAGGACCATGAATCGCATCGATGTCTCCTTTGCTGTTCCGCCTTCACTAGTACGACGAACAGGGATCGGCCAGATCGACACGGAGTCGACTTTTTGTGGGCGGTCTGTAAGTGCCGGCGGGAGAGTGGCTTAGGCGGCCGGCCGGCGTCGCAGCGGGATCAGGTCCTTGAGCCGAGGCTCGCGCAGGTAGATGCCGAGCCAGAGCACGAGACCGAGCACGATGTTGACGATGAACGGATCGCCGGAGCGCCAGTGGGTGACGATCGTGCCCCCGATGTAGCCGGCCAGGAGGATCGCGCCGAGCACCGACGTGGCCGGGATCAGGTAGAGGGCGACGCAGGTGATCTCGAGGATCGCGAGGGGCAGGACCATCGAAGCGGGCAGGCCCAGGTGCTCCATCCCCTTGTCCAGATCCGGGCCCCCCTTCAGCTTCATGAACGCGCTGAACACGAACAGGAGCGACGCCAGTATGGTGAGGATCCAGCCCACCCAGACGATCTTGTTGCTTGCTGCCACGATGCCTCCTCGGTTGTCTCGCCGAAGCCGCGAGTATACCCACGACGGCGCGGCCCTTGGGTAAGCTGGGGACGTGCCTCCGAAACGAGCGGCCTCGGCGCAGCGCTCGCTGTTCGATTCGAGCGCGGGCATTCTCGCCGACGACGAGAAGGGGAGGATCAGCTACACCCCCGGCTTCGTCTCCCCAGCCGTCGCCCAGGCCTGGTTCGAAGCGCTGCGCGACGGCGTCGAGTGGAAGGCGGAGCGGCGGCGGATGTACGACCGCGACGTGGACGTCCCGCGTCTCACCGCGCACTTCCGTCTCGCGCCCGACGACCTGGCCGGCGCCGTACCCGCCGCCATCCGGGAAGCGGCGGGCGAAATCCGGGCGCGGACGGGAGTGCCCTTCACCAGCGTGGGGCTCAACCGCTACCGCGACGGCCGCGACAGCGTGGCCCCGCACAACGATCATCTCGAAGAGCTCGTCGAGGGTTTCCCGATCGCGCTCCTGTCGCTGGGGGCCACGCGGCGGATGACGATCCGCACGAAAGCGCCACCGCGGCGGAGCCTTCATGTCGACCTCGAAGCGGGCAGCCTGTTGATGATGACCTACGCGACTCAGCTCCACTACACGCACGGCGTGCCCAAGACCCCGCAGGCGGTGGGAGAGCGGATCAGCCTGGCCTTCCGCGTGAAGCCCGCGCGCGGGCCCGCCGACGACGGGGCGGGCCGCGGCTTCTATCGATAGACTCCAGGCCGTGGAGTCGCTGAGCATCCGCGCCGCCCGCCGTCTGGCCCTGGCCCGGGCCGGCCTCCTCACGCCCGAGCCCACCGGCCTGCCGCGCCGCGCGCGAGGCCGAGGGCCGTCGGCCTTCGCGGCCGCGCATGCCGTGATCCGCCGCTTCGGCTATCTCCAGCTCGACACCGTGTCCGTGGCCGGGGCGCGCAGCCACACGATCGTCCTGCTCTCGCGTCTCCAGGGACTCGACGCGGCCGTCGGCGAGGAGCTCCTCCGGCCGGGCGCGCCTGTCTTCGAATACTGGGGCCACGAAGCGAGCTGGATCCCGCTGTCGCTGTACCCGGCCTTCGAGTTCCGCCGTCGCGAGTTCCGCAGCCATCCGTGGTGGGGGGACCTGGTGCGCGAGCATCCCAAGGTCGCGCGCGATCTCCGCCGCCGGATCCGCGACGACGGACCCCTGCGCTCCGCGGACATGGAAGGACGCACGGGCAAGGGGTGGTGGGACCTCGGCGTCATGAAACGCGTGGCCTCGTCGCTGTGGTCGAGCGGCGAGCTGGCCATTCGCGAGCGCCGCAACTTCCAGCGGACCTACGACCTGGCCGAGCGCGTGATCCCGGAAGACCTGCGCCGCCGTCCGCTGTCCACCGCGGAGGGACTGGAAACGCTTCTCCTCGCCGCCCTCGACGGCCACGGCTGGGCCACCACGGGAACCCTGGCCGCGACGTGGCGGCTCCGGAACCGCAAGGCGGAGCTGCTGGGGACGCTGCGCCGCCTGCAGGAGAAGGGAAGCGTCCGGGCCTGCGCCCTCGAGGCGCGCGAGGGACCGCCCACGATGGGATGGATCCGGCCCGCCGACCAGGAGCTGGCGGGGAGGCTGGAGCGCGCGCGGCCGCGCGCGGATACGGGCGTGCTGCTCTCGCCGTTCGATCCCTTGCTGTGGGACCGGGCCCGGGTGGCCCGCCTCTTCGGGTTCGACGCGCTCCTCGAGATCTTCAAGCCCGCGCCCCAGCGCGTCTACGGCTATTACTGCCTGCCCGTGCTGGCCGGCGAGCACCTGGTCGCGCGTGTGGACCTCAAGGCGGACCGCAAGGGGCAGGCGCTGCGCGTCGTTTCCGCCCACTACGAGAACGCGACCGGAGAGGTGGCCCGGCGGGATCGGCAGGCCGCGCGCACCGCGGTGGCCCGCTACGGGGACGCGCTGGGACTGCGGCCGGCCTGGTAGTCCGGTACGTCGTGGTATAAAGGCCGTCCCCCTTGGCACCCTCCTCGCGCACTCTTCCCACACCTCAGGACCGTGCCCGCGGGGACGCCGCCCTCCTCGCGTCCCTCAACCCCGCGCAGCGCGAGGCCGTCTCCACCACCGAGGGTCCGCTGCTCGTCCTGGCCGGCGCGGGCACGGGCAAGACGCGCGTGATCACGACGCGGATCGCGTACCTCATCTCGCTCGGCGTCGACCCCGCGAGCATCCTGGCCGTGACCTTCACCAACAAGGCGGCGGGCGAGATGCGCGAGCGGGTGGGCCAACTGGCCGGAGCGCGAGCGAAGGGCATCACCGCCGGCACCTTCCACGCCTTCTGCGCGAAGGTGCTGCGGGACCACGGCCAGGCGCTGGGCCTGCCCAGGAAGTTCTCCATCTGTGACGCGTCCGACCAGCTCAGCGCGGTCAAGTCCGCCATGCGCGAGCTGCGGGTGCACGAGACGACCATGCATCCGTCCGCGCTCACGGCGCGGATGTCGCTGGCCAAGAACCGCATGGAGACGGCGGAAGGCTTCCTGGCCGCGGGCAGCGGCGGACGCGATCAGCTCGTGGGCTCGGTCTGGCAGCGCTACCGGGAGCTGCTCGCCCGCACGCGCTCGCTCGACTTCGACGACCTCCTGCTGGAGACGGTCCGCCTGCTGCGCGAGCACGACGACGTGCGCGCGCACTACCGGCAGAAGTACCGCTATGTCCTGGTCGACGAGTACCAGGACACGAACCACCCGCAGTACGAGATCGTGAAGCAGATCGGGGGCGCGCACCGCAACGTCTGCGTGGTGGGTGACGACGACCAGTCCATCTACGGCTGGCGCGGGGCGGACATCCAGAAGATCCTCGGCTTCCACCGCGACTTCGAGGGGGCCAAGGTGGTGCGGCTCCAGACCAACTACCGCTCGACGCGCCCCATCCTGGACGCGGCCAACGCGGTCATCCGCAAGAACGCCGCCCGCCACGAGAAGGCGCTGGAGTCCGCGCGCGGCCACGGCGAGGCCGTGCGCTTCACGCGCCTGGCCGACGAGACGGCGGAGGCGCTGTTCGTCGTGCGCGAGATGCGCAACCTGCTCCGCCTGGAGGAGGCCCGGCCGCAGGACTTCGCGATCCTGTGCCGCACCCAGGTCCAGTTCCGTCCCTTCGAAGGCGAGCTGCGGGCGAACGGCCTGCCCTACGTCGTGTCCGGAGGCATGTCCTTCTTCGACCGCAAGGAAGTGCGCGACGTCGTGGCCTACCTCAAGCTGGCCGTGAACCCCCACGACGAGACCTCGCTGCTGCGCATCATCAATACGCCCGCGCGCGGGGTGGGGAAGGCGAGCCTCGACCGCGTCCTGGCCTTCGCGACCGACCAAGGCATCTCCGCCGGAGAGGCCTTCGTGCGCGCGGGGGAGATCGAAGGCCTGTCGCCGCAGGCGATCGAGGGTCATCGCAAGCTGCGCGAGGCGATCGAGGGTTCGGGCCTGTCCGACGCCGGCCCTCACCTCGTCGCCCGCCTCGAGCGTTTCCTGGAGACGATCGCCTACCGGGACGAGGTGACGCGCCTCTACCCGGATCCCCTGACGCGGGAAGCGCGCTGGGCGGGCGTGCTCGAGGTCCTCAGCTTCGCGGAGAACCACGTGCGGCGCTCGGCCGAGCCGTCGCTGCACGGCTTTCTCGAGGACATCGCGCTCACCAGCGGCGACGCGCCGGGCGAGCAGGCCGAGGTCCGCAACGACGCCGTCATGTTGATGACCCTCCACGCGGCCAAGGGCCTGGAGTTCCCGCACGTGTTCCTGGTCGGCCTGGAGGAAGGGCTTCTCCCGCACGCGCGGGCGGTGGCGGAGGGCGCGGTCGAGGAGGAGCGGCGTCTCGCCTACGTCGGCATCACCCGCGCGATGAAGACGCTGACCATGAGCTTCGCCTCCGAGCGGGCGAAGCAGGGCCGGCTCTCACGGTCCACTCCCTCGCGCTTCCTCTTCGAGGCGCAGGGGACCGAGCTGCCCGCGGGCTGGGTGGGGGCGGAGGCGATGGTCGTGAAGAACGAGGACGACGAGCCGGCCTCTCCGGGCGCGAAGAAGAAACGCGTCAGGGCTTCCGGGGCTTCCAGAGCGCGAGGGCCGCGCCGGTCGGGTCCACGATGATGCTCATGGTTCCCGCGCCCTCCAATGTGCCTCACTCGCGCACCGCTTGCAGACGGGAGCGCGTCGGAATCGGGAGCGCACGGTCGAGGTCCTTCCAGAGCCGCGCCCAGACCTCGGCCAGGAGGGCGACCTGCCGGGCCTCGAGCCGGCCCTGAGCGTCGCGCACGACGTCCGCGGCCGCGCGCTGGGCGCGCGTCAAGGCCTTTTGTACCGCGCGCCGCTCCGACGGGGCGCGCGCGCCCGCCCCTTCCACGACCGCGGCCAGATGGGCCGTGCCCCCGGCCACGAGCGCGAGCGCCCTCGCGCACGCGACGGGGGCGTCGGCCGGCTCCTCCAGTCCCAGGCGGAAATAGGGAATGGCCCAGTTGTCGGCGGCGAAGGTGCCCGCCGGGTTGGCCAGCCAGACCCAGGCATGCGCCATGGCGAGGCGGGGCGGCAGTGCGCTCGGATCGGGTTCGCCGCCGTGATGACCGGCGTGCTCGCCGTGCGGGATCAGCGTCTCCTCGTCGATCGTGCTCACGTGATCGTGCCAGCTCGCGCCCGCCCACGGCCACGGCGGCGGCGACTCGCCGGGCAGGAGGGGCACCGCGTAGGCGACGCCGGTGAGCCGGGGCGTCCCGTTCACGGTGACGTAGGTGAGGAACTCCGGCCGCGTGGGATCGTGGCCGCCGCCGAAGAGCAGCCCGATGTGGATCCAGTGCTCGCCCATGGCCGGAAAGTCGCCGCCGATGAGCCGATAGCCGTCGGCCACGGCGACGTCGCGGTCGTGGTATTTGGAAGTCGCTGCGCGCACCGCTTGCACGAACTCGTCCGCCGACATCGGGGGGGCGGGGGAGCCGGGCGCGGCGCCGGCAAGCGCGGCGAGCGCGACGAAGGCCGCGATCATCGGCCGACCCGCGTGACTTCGGTCTGGCCGTGGGCCTCGAGCAGCGTCTTCAGCAGGGCCGGCGAGAGGCCCTGGGGAAAGCGGCTCAGCAGCCGCAGCTTCTCGCGCGTCGAGGCGCCGGGGACGTGGCCGCCCTGGATGCGGATTCCCGTCTGCGCGAACGTTCCATCCCGGATGATCGCGTATGCAGCGAGGGCCACACCCGGGACCGTGTCCACCAGCAGGCCCTCGTCGCCGACCTCGAGCAGCTCGCCGGTGACGTCTTTGCCGACCGCGGTGGTGATGGTGGTCGAGACGCCGCGCGGTCCGAGCGCCGGCTCGAACTGGGCGGCGGTCTGGCCGAAATAGCAGCCGGCCAGGAGCAGGGCCGCCAGCGCCGGCACGATGGCTCGACGGATCGCGTTCATAGGACCGGGATGCGGTGGCGCTCGAAGTCGTCCTCCATCGAGCTCCGCACCTCCCTCCATCGCCGCAGCGCCGTCCGCATCGCGTCGTCGGAGGGCGTGAACGGCGCTCCGCTCGTGTCCGCGCGGAGCCATTCCGCGCGGATCCATTCCGTGTAGTACCCCTGCGACGAGAGCAGGAACGTCCGGTCGAGGTCCGCGGGGGCGCGGCCGGCGTCGAAGACGACGGTGAAGCGCTGGCCGGGACTCGTCTGGAGATAACGCGCGTCGGAGCGGAGAACCGAGGCCAGGGCCTCCGGGTCGGCACGACCGTCGCGGCCGATGACGACCGAGGCTGGGATCGTGCGCGGGGAAGCGTGCCCGACGGGGGGTCCGAGGGCCACGCGGTCGATCCTCCACAGGTCCGGCGTGAAGGACAGGCGCACGCGCAGGGTGGGCTCGGAGGGCGGCACGGGAACGACGACGGCCACGTCCCGCCAGGCGATGGGACCCGCATCCGGGACGCGCGCCACCTCCCGGTAGGCGCCGTCCCGCCAGACGGAGACGCGCAGGCCCAGCCGCCGCTGGACCCAGCGCCCGAGTCGCACCGCGGTCGAGATCTGATCGAGGTCCGAGCCGATCCAGCTCAGGGCGCGCGGCCCGGCGGACGCGAGCATCACGTCGTAGAAGAGGACGGTGCTGAGGAGGCTGTTCTTCAGCCGGAGCACGACCGCCGCCTCTTTCCGCCCCTCCGCGGGCACCTCCAGGTCGATCCAGTCCTCGAGGTCGCCGCTCTCCGCGGCGGAGAGGGTGGCCGGGTCGGCCTGCAAGGCGAAGCCGTCGGCCTGGGCGAGCACCGCGGTCACGTCACGACCCGCACGGTCCACGGCCTCGCGGAACGGACGCGTGTCGCGGACGACGAGCGGGCGATTGTCGGGATCGGGGGCGACGATCGCACCCGGGGGATGGGTCACCTCGAGGAGCTGCAGGTGGTTGATGTAATGCGTCTCCAGCGCTTCGTTGCGCACCTCCAGGCCGACGGCGCCCGAGGCGTCGGCGCGCGCGTGCAGCCGGTCCAGGTCCCGCGATTCGAGCAGGGGCGCGATGCTGTGCGAGAACGTCTCCGCCTCCAGGACCATCGCTTCGTCGCCGCCGGAATAGACGGTGGGACAGGAGCCGAAGATGGCCACGGCCAGGGCGGCCGCCCCCACTACGGTGGCGGCCGCCGCCAGCAGCGAGGCGACGGCACTGGCCCCCATGTTCTCCGCCGTCCGGAAGCTCTCGAGCGCGGCCACGCTCTCGAGGGGAACGCTGTCGACGCGCGTCGCCTGCGTGAGCGCGAGGTCATGGCGCGTGCCGGGCCCGACCAGCGCGCCCCCGCCGATGGTGACGCCCTTGGGGAACACGACCGTCGAGCCGTCCTTGAGGTGCGCCTTCACCGGCGAGGCCACGAACTGCGACGGGCCATTGAGCGGGACCGGCCGCACGTCCACGTGGCGGAAGACGCAGCCGGGAAAGGCCAGCGCCAGGGCGAGGATGACGACGACGGCGCGCGAACCAGGGGGCATGCTCACCTCCGCGACGCGAGAGAGGCTATCGCCTCCACCCGCCCGGAGGGGCCGCGTTGTGATGGTTACGGGCGGCGTCACAGCCCTGCGCGGGCGCCGCGCTCCGGGTCCGCTATTCCGTCCCTACGGGAACTGGCCGAGGGCCACGAGGAGATCGAGACGCGCCTGGCGCAGGCGGTCTTCGGCCAGCGAGGCCACGATCTCCGCGTTGCGCGCCGTCTGCTGGGCCTGGACGACTTCGATGTTGGTCGTGGCTCCGGCCTTGTAGGCGATCTCGGTGATGTGGAGCGCCTCGATCGCGCGGGCCGCCGCCTCACGGCTGGCGGCCGCGATCTGCTCGTGGCGGGCGACGGATTCCTGGGCGAGCCGAACTTCCGAGCGGGCCTCCAGCTTGACCGCGTCCAGGCGCAGCCGGGCCGTCTCGCGGTCGGCGACGCGGACGCGCTTGGTCGCGCCCAGCGTGCCGTCGTAGATCGGGATCTGGAGCTGGAAGAACGCGACCCACGTCTTGGCAGGCGCGAAGAAACCGGGCGGGGTGACGTACTGCGGCGTGAAGAAGGCCGTCCCCTCCGGCAGCCAGGACTTCCAGTTGTCGCGCACCACGCGCTCCGCGGCCTGGGCCTGGGCGGTGAAGAGGCGCACATCGGGCCGGCGGATCAGCCAGGTGTCCTCGTCGGACGGAGCCGCGGCGGCCTCGATCTCCGGATCGCCGGCCGCGTCCACCGGCGCCTCCGAGAAGATCGCGATGCCGAGGGCCTCCCGGGCCTGCTGCACGGCCAGCTCCGCGGCCTGGATCAGACCCTCCGCGACCGCCACCTCCTGGGACGCGCGCACGTGGTTGAGCCGGCTGCCCTGGCCCGCCTCGAGACGCGCCCGCGCGTAATCGGCGAGGGCGCGTGCGGTGTCCCGGTTGCGCAGCGCGATGTCCCGCTGGTGCGCGGCGCCGATCGCGGCCAGGTAGGCCTGGGCGGCGGTGAGCGCGACCTGGCGGCGGGTGTCCTCCGCGGAGATGCGTGCGATCTCGACCTGGTCCGCGGCCTGGCTCTTCCTCGCCCAGCGCGCCGCGGCCAGGAAGGGATAGGTGACGGTGCCGTTGAACGAGTATTGCGTCCGCGGCTGGGTGATGTTGCCGCCGAACCCGCGGGCGGCGTCCAGGATCGTGGTGCTCACGTCCCCGTAGAGGGTGGGACGGAACACGGACCTCGCCTGGTCGAGCAGTGCCTCCGCGCGCAGGATCGCCTGCGCCGCCTCCGCGACGGTGGGGTTGCGCTCGGTCGCGCGGCGCACCGCTTCCTGGAAGGTGACCCTCTCCGGGGCCGCTTCGGTCTGGGCCCATGCCGGCCCGACGGCGGAGAGGGCGATCACCACCACCAGCCCCGGCCGAACGTCAAACACGAGCCGTTCCCTCGGCCGCGGCCGCTGTCGCCGCGTCGTCCCCGTGATGGCGCACCTTCCCCGGGGCCAATGTCCGGATCACGACGTAGAGCACCGGGATGAAGAAGATGGATAGGAAGGTCGAGGCCAGCATGCCGCCCGCCACCGACGTGCCCACGGAGTTGCGAGCGCCGGCGCCCGCGCCCGTGGCCACGGCCAGCGGGAAGACCCCGAGGATGAACGCGAACGACGTCATGAGGATCGGCCGCAGCCGGATGCGTCCGGCTTCGACCGCGGCCTCGAGGATCGACAACCCCCGTTCGCGGAGCTGTTCCGCGAACTCCACGATCAGGATCGAGTTCTTGGCGGCCAAACCGATGAGCATGACGAGGCCGACCTGGCAGAACACGTCGTTGGACAGGCCGCGCAGGAGCTGCGCGCCCAGGCCGCCGATCACGGCCAGGGGCACGCCCAGGAGGATGATGAAGGGCAGCACCCAGCTCTCGTACTGCGCGGCCAGGACGAGGTACACGAGGGTCAGGCTGAGCGCGAAGATGTAGATGGCCTGCGAGCCCGCCTTCACCTCTTCCAGGGACTGGCCGGCCCAGGCGAAGTCGAACCCCGGCGGCAGCGATTCCCTCGAGATCTCCCCCATGGCCTCCAGGGCCTGGCCCGAGCTCACGCCGGGGGCGGCGGCGCCGTTGATCTCGGCCGAGCGGAACAGGTTGAAGTGGCTGATGACCTGCGGAGCCACCGTCTCGCTCGTGCGGACGACGCTGTCCAGGGGCACCATCGAGCCGTCCCCGGCGCGCGCGTAGAGCTGGCGCAGGTCCTTGGGATCCGACCGGTACTGCTGGTCCGCCTGCACGTACACGCGATAGGCCCGGTTGTTGAAATCGAAGTCGTTCACGTAGGCCGAGCCCAGGAACACGGAGAGCGCGTCCGTGACCTCGCGCAGGGGAAGGTTCAGGCTGCGCGCCTTGTCGCGGTCGATCTCGACCACGAGCTGGGGGTCGTTCGCGCGGAAGCTGGAGAAGAGTCCGACCACCCGCCCGCTCTGGTTGGCGCGGGCGGCGAGGGCTCCCGCGGCCTCGGCCAGGCCGGTGATGTCCCCGCCCGTCTGGTCGAGCAGCTCGTACTGGAAGCCGCCGAACACGGAGAGGCCCTGGATTCCGGGCGGTGCGAACGGGATCACGAGCGCCCCCGGAATCGCCATCATGGGACCGCGCACCCGGTCCAGGACCGCGGCCAGGGAATGGCTCTTCCCGCGCCGCTCCTCGTAACCCTTCAGCCGCGTGAAGATGAGTCCATTGTTGGGGGCCGCGCCGCTGAAGCTGAACCCCGCCACGGAGAAGGCGGCCGCGATGTCCGGGTCCTTGAAGAGGATGGCCTCCGCCTGCTTGGCGATGTCGGTCGTGTAGCCGAGGGACGCTCCCGCCGGGGCCTGGATGACGCTGATGAAGTAGCCCTCGTCCTCGTCGGGCACGAAGGCGGACGGCACCGTCTCGAAGAGCCACCACGTCCCGAGCAGGCCGAGGGCGAAGAGACCGAGCATGAGCGGCCGCAGGACGAGCGCGCGCTTGAGCGTGCGCACGTAGGCGGTGGTGCCGCCGTCGATCACGCGGTTCACGCGCGTGAAGAAGCGCCCGTGCGCGTGGGTCTCCTTGGCCAGGAGGAGAGCGGAGAGCGCGGGGGTGAAGGTCACGGCGTTGAAGACGGAGAGCACCACCGCGAAGGCGATGGTCAGCGAGAACTGCTGATAGAGGCGGCCGGTGGTGCCGGGGAAGAAGGCCACGGGCACGAACACGGCCACCAGGACGAGCCCGATGACCACGACCGCTCCGAAGACCTCGCGCATGGCGTCGAGGGCGGCCTGGTAGGAGCTCTTCTTCTCCTCCCGCATGTGGCGCTCGATGTTCTCGATCACGACGATGGCGTCGTCCACCACGATCCCGGTGGCGAGCACGATCCCGAACAGGGTGAGGGTGTTGATGGAGAAGCCGAAGAGCTTGACGAAGGTGAAGGTGCCCACCAGCGAGACGGGGATGGTGATGGCGGGGATGAGCGTGCTGCGCCAGTTCTGCAGGAACAGGAACATCACGAGGATGACGAGGATGATGGCCTCGACCAGGGTGACCAGGACCTCCTTGATCGACTCGCGCACGACCCCCACGTTGTCGAAGGCCAGCCGCCATTCCAGCCCGGGCGGGAAGGCCTTCTCGAGGCGCGCCATCTCCTTCATGACGCCCTGGTAGACCTCGAGCGCGTTGGCGGAGGGCAGGAGCTGGACGCCCATGCCGGAGGCCTCCAGCCCGATGAAGCGCAGGTTGGCGGAGTAGGTCTCCGCCCCCAGCTCCACGCGGCCGACGTCGCGGACGCGCACGAGGGCGGCCCCGCGGCCCGCCTTCACGACCACGTTGTCGAACTGTCCGGGCTCGGTGAGGCGGCCCAGGGCGCGCACGCTGAGGGTGAAGCTCTGCCCGTCGTCGGCGGGAGCATCCCCGAGCGCGCCCGCCGCCACCTGCAGGTTCTGCTCGCGCAGGGCGTTGACCACGTCGCTGGCGGTGATGCCGCGGGCGGCCAGGCGCGCGGGGTCGAGCCACACCCGCATCGCGTACTTCCGCTCGCCGAAGATGATGACGTTGCCGACCCCGGGAACGCGCTTGATGGCGTCGCGGACGTAGAGGTCCAGGTAGTTGCTGATGAACTGCGAGGTGTAGCGGTTGCCCTTGGAGAAGAACCCGAGGCCACCCATGAAGCCGGCGGTGTTCTTGGTGACGGTGACCCCGGTCGTGCGCACGTCCGCGGGCAGGCGGCCCAGGGTCTGGTTGACGCGGTTCTGGACGTCGACGGCGGCCAGGTCGGGGTCGCGCCCGATGTCGAAGTAGACGTTGATCGTGCTGACGCCGCTGTTGGTGCTCGAGGACTGCATGTACGTCATGCCCTCGACGCCGTTGATCACCTGCTCGAGGGGTGTGGTCACCGCGCTCTCCACGGCCTGGGCGTTGGCCCCCGTGTAGAACGCGATGACGCTGACCGCGGGCGGCGCCAGCTGCGGATAGCGGGCGATGGGGAGGGTCGGGATGCAGATGGCCCCGGCCAGGATGATGACGAGCGAGCAGACGGTGGCCAGGATCGGGCGGCGGATGAAGGCGTCGGAGAACAAGGCTAGCGGCCCTTTCCGCTCTGGGGCGCGCCCGCGGCCGCGGGCGAGGCGGGGGCGGTGACGGCGACGGGCACCCCGTCGCGGATCTTCTGCACGCCGGAGACGATCAGCTTGTCCCCCGGCCTCAGCCCGGACTTCACGACGTAGTCGTTCCCCACCAGGGGCCCGGGCTCCACCGCGCGCTGATGCGCGACCATGGCGCCGCCGTCGCCGGGCTCGGCCACGTAGGCGAAGAACTGGCCGTTGATGCGATTGAGGGCCACGAGGGGCACGGTCAGCGACGGCGCCTCCGTCCAGACGATCTGGGCACGGACGAACTGCTCCGTGCGGAGGAAACCCGCCTTCTCGACGCTGGCCTTGGCCAGCACCGATTGCGTCGCCCCGTCCACGGAAGGCGCGACGAAGATGATCCTCTCCGTGGACACGACCGCTCCCTTGTCGTCGAGGAGGTGCACGGGCAGGCCGACCTTCAGGCCCTGGGCTTCCTGGACGGGCACGTTGACGTAGACCTCGAGGCCCGCGCTCTGGTCGATGGTGGTGAGGACGGTGGACTTGGTCACGCTGTCCCCGACCCGCACCGGGATGTCTCCGATCACCCCGGCCGTGGGCGCGGTCACGCGATGGTAGGCCAGGGCCACGCGCTGCTCGCGGATCTGGGCTTCGATCGCCTTGAGCTGGGCCTCGCTCGTGGAGACCGCGTTCTGCGCCTGTTCCAGCTCCGCCTTGCTGGCCGCGCCCGCCTCGAGCAGCGTCTTCATGCGGGCGGCCTGCTGCCGGGCGTACTCCACGTCGGCCAGGCGCGCGGTGCGCTGGGACTCGAGGTTGGAGACGGCGGCCTGCTGCATCCGCGGATCGATCTCCATGAGCGGCGTGCCCACGCCGACCTGATCGCCGGAGCGGGCCAGGATGCGGGTGATGAACCCCTCGACCTGGGGCTGGACGGTCGTGGACCGTCGCGACTTGACCGTCCCCACGAAGTCGGTCGTCTGCTCCACGGAGCGCATGGCGAGGGTCACCGCCTCCACGGGCATGGCCGGAGGGGCCCCGGGAGCGGAGCTCTTGCCGCGGCAGGAAGCGGAGACGAGCAGGGCCAGGAACACGGGTCCGAATCTCGAGTAGGTGGTCATGGTATTGAACGCGCCTTCACCGCGGACAGCGCCTTCAACGATAGACGCTTTCCGCGGCCGCTTGTTCGGCGGCAGAAGCGGCCGGCCGTGCGCGGTGAGAGCCTAGGTGTTGCCCGTGGTTTGTCAAGGTGCGGCTCAGTGCACCTCGCGGTGCTGGACCTCGCCCTTGGTGGCCAGGCTGAACCGGGGCTCGGGCCGGGCAAGGCGGCCGGTCAGGAGATCGGCGGCGTAGCGACCCACCGACGGCCCATGCTTGAAGCCGTGCCCGGAGCCGGCGCCGACCAGGAGCGCGTTCTCCCAGCTGGGATGGCGGTCGATCAGGAAGTCGCCGTTCGAGCTGTTCTCGTACTGGCAGACACGGGCCTCCACCATCGGACGCTGGGCCAGGGCGGGGAATCTCCGCTTCAGATATCCCCGGACGTCGTCGAGCGCCGCCGCCGTGGGCCGGCGGTCGCCCTCGTCGGGGTCGAAAGGGACGCCGTGCGCGTCGTGCGCGATCTTGAACCCCCGGCTCTCGAGGTCGGGGAACCCGTAGTAGATGTCGCCGTCGTTGAAATCGGCCCAGCCGGGGAGGTTCTTCGGCTCGAACCGGTCGTCGCCGCTGGCGGGCGCGAAGAAGAAGACCTCCTGGCGCGTGGGGAAGATGCGATTGCCGACGAGCGACGGGAACATCTTGGGCAGCCAGGGGCCGCAGGCGAAGACGTAGCGATCGGCTTGGAGCGTCTCGCCCGCGGTGGTCCGCAGGCGCTCGAGGGCTTTCTCGTCGGCAGGGGGCACGACGGCGGCGAGCCGATATTCGGCGCCCGCGGCCAGGAGCTCCCGGACGAGGGTCTGCACGGCGCGCCGGGCCATGAGGGCGCCCAGCTCCGGCTCGAACAGTCCGAGCTCGACCCCGTCCCACGTCATCTGCGGGTATCGCCGCTGCAGCTCCGTGCGGTCGAGCACGTCCAGCCGCAGGTGCAGGCGGCGATGGGCCTCGATGCTCTGGTCGACGAAGGGCTCGCGCTTGCCGAAGAACATCAGCACCCCGATGGGGTGGAGGATCGGCAGACCCGAGCGGGAGGAGAGCCACCGCCAGCTCTCCAGCGAGTCCCAGGCCATCCGCGTGTAGACGTCGTCGGCGCCGTAGATCGTGCGGGTCAGCCGGGACTCGCCGCCGGACGAGGCGCGGGCG
>Ga0075431_100001121_pt1 | contig 24005 bp, 23 predicted proteins | sample RhiMetdeltSRZDD5_FD_75297 | JGI IMG/M metagenome (GOLD analysis project Ga0075431, IMG submission 75297) | Populus rhizosphere microbial communities from Tennessee, USA - Rhizosphere MetaG P. deltoides SRZDD5 | ecosystem: Host-associated > Plants > Roots > Rhizosphere > Soil | place: USA... | reverse complement strand
GGCACGAACTCCTCCGGCGGGCCGGTGAGGTAGATGCATCCACCGCCGACCTCGTCGGGCGCGGCCTCGGCGAAGTCGCGGTACGCCCGCACGACCTCGGGCCCGGCCTCGCCGGGCCACAGGAGGAGCGCGACCGTGACGACCGGCAACGGGTGCAGGCGGAACGTGAACGAGGTCGCCACGCCGAAGTTGCCACCACCGCCGTGGAGGGCCCAGAACAGCTCGGGGTTCTCGTCGGCGCTGGCCCGCACCTGGCGGCCGTCGGCGGTCACGAGGTCGACGGCGAGGAGGTTGTCGCAGGTCAAGCCGTACTTCCGCTCGAACCATCCCGACCCCCCACCGAGGGTCAGGCCGCCGACGCCGGTGGTCGAGATCCGACCCCCGGTCGTCATCAGCCCGTGGGTCTCGGTCGACCGGTCGAGGTCGCCCATGGTGGCGCCGCCGCCCACGGTCGCGGTGCGGGCGTTCGGGTCGACGGCAACCGTGCGCATGCGGCGCAGGTCGACGACGAGCCCACCGTCGGTGAGCGCCATGCCGGCCACGCCGTGCCCGCCGCCGCGCACCGCGATCTCCAGATCGTGGTCCTGGGCAAAGCCGACGGCGGCCGCAACGTCGTCGGCGCCCTCGCACTGGGCGATGGCCGCCGGCCGCCGGTCGATCATCGAGTTGAATATCGCGCGGGCCTCGCCGTAGGAGGCGTCGCCCGGGAGGATGACGTCGCCCGCCAGGCGGTCACGCAACGTGGTGACCGCGTGTTCGTCGAGAGGGTTGGATGGCATGGCGACACCCTTCCCATTGCGGCGGCAAACCCACCTGATCGAGCACGTCGACCTGGTCGTAGTCGACGTGGTGCTCGACCGTCAGGCCGCCTTCGACGCTGCCGATCTCGGTGCCACGGACAGTGATGTGCCTGCCGGACCGAGTCGTCAGGCCTGGTCGTCGGGGCCTAGTCGTCGAGGCTGAGGCCCAGCGCCGACTCCCCGGCAGCCAGCTTCTTCGCCCGATACGCCAACACCGCCCGCACCCCAACGACCGCGAGCCCAACCAAGATCAGTCGTCGCATCCCACCAAGCTAGGGTGTCTCGATCCACCGCGGGCGTAGCCCAATGGCAGAGGCACGGGTCTCAAACACCCGCCAGTGTGGGTTCGAATCCCACCGCCCGCACGGTCACCAGTCGCCACGTCAGAGGGTGATCGGGATCCGCTGGTCGTTGGGGTCGAGGGCCCAGAGCTGGGTGGCGACGGCCCGGTAGAGGCGGAGGTGGCCGCTCGGCCCGACCAGATCGGCCGGGAACTGCGAGTCGCCGTGCTGCTCGGTCCGCCGGCTGAAGACGTCGAGCAGGGGAGCGACAGCGTCGCTCGGCACCTCCTCGGCATGGCCGACGCCGTACACCGCCTGGCCGGTGTTGATCGGCACGGTCGAGTCGAAGATGACCAGGCTCACCTCGGGCCGCACGGCGAGGTTGCGGGAGTGCTGGGCGCCCGGCCGCGACACCCACACGAGCTCGGTGTAGCTCACCGGGGCGAAGTACACCGGCGACACCCACGGATGGCCGGCTTCGTCGGCGGTGCCCAGGACCAGGTAGAGGTTGTCGTCCACGATGGCCCGGGCCGCAGCCTCGACGGCGACCTGATCGTCGGTAGCCATCGTCAACCGAACCGGTAGCGGGTCTGGCTGTACGGGCCCTTGCTGAACGCCAGGACCTTGCTCGGCAGCACCGCGTAGACCAGCCCGTGGCGGCCGTCCTCGTCGCCGAAGGCGTCGCCCTCGACCGTGAAGTCCCAGTCGAGCTTCGACTTCCACAGGGCGGCGAGCCGCTCCAGCTGCGCCGTGTCCGTGACCCGGGCGGCCTGGCCCTCGACCACCACGTCCAGGCCCGACCGCATGTCGTTGGTGCCGGTCGTCAGGATGCAGCGGGGGTTGGTGGCCAGGTTCTTGGCCTTCTGCTCCTGGTCACCGGTGCAGATGTGCAGCGCGTCGTCGAGCCAGATCGCCGGCAGCGGGGTGACGTGGGGCCGGCCGTCCCGCCGCACGGTCGACAGCCAGAACAGCTCGGACGACGCCAGCACCTCCACGACGTCGGCCCATGGCCGGGCGACGGCTCCGGGCTCGCTGAAGCGTGCGTCCAGCTCTTCCTTCGGTTCGAACTCGGGCATCGATGCTCTCCTCGGATCGCTGTCAGAGGGATAGACCGCCCACCGGGTCGGAATTCATCGCTCCGTTATAGTGGACGTCGATGTCCGGCATGGTGGACGACACAACCGATCGAACTGGTGGCGAGGTCACCGACCTCAGCGCCCGCATCGGCGCCCGGGTGCGGCAGCTGCGGACGGACCACGGCTACTCGCTCGACGTCCTCGCCGCCCGCAGCGGGGTCAGCCGCTCGGCGATCTCGACCATCGAGCGGGGCACCGCCAGCCCGACCGCCGTCGTGCTGGAACGCCTCGCGACCGGCCTGGACGTGCCGCTGGCGTCGCTCTTCGACCCGGTGCCGTCGGTCGACGCGCCGAGCCCTGTCGTCCGCCAGGCCGACCAGGAGTGGTGGCGCGATCCTGGCTCGGGCTACCGGCGGCGCAACGTCTCGCCGCCGGCGTGGCCCTCGCCGATCCGGATCGTCGAGTCGGTGCTCACCGCGTACGCCACCGTCGCCTACGAGACCGCCGAGCGGGACGTGGAGATCCACCAGCAGGTCTGGGTTCTGGCCGGGTGGCTCGACCTCACCGTGGGGTCGGAGACCCATCACCTGGGCGCCGGCGACTGCGTCGCCATGCGGCTCGACCGGCCGATCACGTTCCACAACGCCTCGGCCACCCGCACCCGCTATGCCGTGGTGATCGTCAGCGAGCGGCCGCCGGCTCGCCGGGGGTCGACATGACGGTCGAGATCCGCCCGGCCCGCGCCGACGCCGGCGACATCGGCGGCCTGGTCGACGTGCTGGTCGACTGCGTCGCCGGTGGCGCCTCGGTGGGGTTCATGCACCCGTTCGGCCGTGACCGGGCCGAGAGGTTCTGGGTCAGCGCCATCGCGGGCGTCGAGCGGGGCGAGCGGGTGGTCCTCGTAGCCGAAGACGCGGTCGACGGCACGGTGCTCGGCACCGTCCAACTGGTGCTGGCCGCACCGGAGAACCAGCCACACCGGGGCGAGATCGCCAAGATGCTGGTCCACCGGCAGGCACGGCGCCGGGGCGTGGGCGCCGCCCTCATGGATGCCGCCGAGGTGGCGGCTCGGGCCGCCGGCAAGACGCTGCTGGTGCTGGACACCGCGAGCCCCGACGCCGAGCGGCTCTACACCCGGCACGGCTGGCAGCGGGTCGGCCTGATCCCGAACTACGCGCTCTGGCCCGAGGGCGGCTTCGTCGACACGATCATCTTCTACAAGGAGCTCGTTGCCGACGTCGCCGAGGACCTGGTCGACAGCTAGTCCCTCGGCAGCAGGCGGACCAGCTCCTGCAGCGTCTGCCGCAGCTCCTCCATGCGATCGGCGCCGATGAGCGCGGCGGCCTCCTGCTCCGCCCGGCGAGCGGCGATGCGGACGACCTCCTCCAGCGCCATGCCGCGGGCGGTGAGGCAGAGGCGGCGGCTGCGGCTGTCCCGCGGGTCGGGCTCGCGGGTGAGGTAGCCCCGGCGCTCGAGGTGCCCGACCAGCTCGTTCACGGACTGCTTGGTGATCTGCATCTCGACGGCCAGGTCGGTCGGGCGCAGCTGGTCGAGCGTCGGGTTGCGGAAGGCGGCCACGTGGGCCGGGGTGAGGTCGTCGAAACCGTTGGCGACGACCTCCTCGTGGATCCGGCGCCGCACCCACTGCCACACCTGGCGGGTGAGGCCCCCGATGTACGGCTCCTTGAGAGTCGTTGACACGATGGTCAGGCTACCTTACGATTTCGATCGTCAGGAAACCTTACGATCCGGCGGGCTGGGTCGAGGGGCAGGGACACTTCAGAGAGAGGCACTGAGATGGATCGAGCAACGATGGTGGCGCTGGTGGAGCGGCACCTGAAGGCGGAGGGGGCGGGCGACGTCGACGAGGCCATCGCCGTCTACACCGACGACATCGAGCACGACGTCGTCGGCTTCCCTGGCGGGCCCCTCCAGGGCAAGGACGCGGCCCGGGCCTTCTACGAGGACCTCACGTCCAACTTCCGCACCGAGGAGGAGGTGCCGAGCCACCGCTTCTTCAGCGACGACGCCTACGTCCTCGACCAGCAGATGACCGGCACCGTCATCGGCACGTTCCTGGGCATGCCGGGCAACGGTCGGCGGATCACGTTCCGGATCCTCCACGTCTTCGAGTTCCGCGACGGCCTCATCAGCCGCGAGAACGTCTGGCTCGACGCCGGCGCCATCATCCAGCAGCTCAGCTGAGCCAGGGGTCAGGCCGGCGGTTCGGCTTGGCGGCGGCCTTCGCGCATGGCGGCGGCGACGTCGTTGACCAGAGGGTCGGCGAGGGCGTCGTCGAGAGGGAGCGGGAGGGCGAGCGACCAGTTCGGGCGTTCGGCCAGCGTTCCCGGCATGTTGGGGCGCTGGCTCACCGCCAGGGCATCCTCCATCGTCACGCCGACGAGCACGCTCGGGGCTGACGCCAGACGCCGGTGCACACCGACGACCACGTCCTCGACAGGGGCGTCGTCGCCGCAACCCGAAAGGTCGGCGAGCCGGGCCCGCATGGCGGTCGCCTGCTCCTCGTCGACCGGGAGGCCGGCGGCCCGCTGGTCGGCGACGTCATCCCGGGACCAGATGCCGCCGACGGTCGGTAGGTCGTGGGTCGTGACGGCGGCCAGCGCCTGGGTCGGGAACTCCTCGGGCGGCGCCTGGTCGAACCAGACGATCCGCGTCGACAGCACCCCGGCCACCCCGAGCTGGGCCCGGACGCCGTCCTCGACGGTGCCCAGGTCCTCACCCACCACCAGCGCACCCGCCCGGACGCTCTCGACGGCCAGCACCGCGAGCAGCTCGTCGGCCGGGTAGCGCACATAGGCACCCTCGGCCGGTCCCTGATCGGCCAGGAGCCAGAACAACCGGAACAGGCCCATGACGTGGTCGATGCGCAGGCCGCCGCCGTTGCTCAGCGCCCCTCGCCACAGCTGGATCAGCGGCGTGTACCCGGCGTCGCGCAGCTTCCACGGGATGAACGGCGGCAGGCCCCAGTCCTGGCCGGCGGTGTTGAACCGGTCCGGGGGCGCGCCGATGCGAACGCCGTCGGCCAGCAGGTCCTGGTAGGTCCAGGCCTCGGCGCCGGCGGGGTCGACGCCGATGGCCAGGTCGTGGAGCAGTGGGATGGCCTCGCCGGCCCGTCGCAGCTGGTCGTCGAGCAGCAGCTGGACCCAGGCCCAGTAGGCGACGTCGTCGGGGTGCTCGGCGGCGAAGCGCTCGACCCCGGGCGCCTCCGGGTGCCGATGCTCCTCCGGCCACTCCCGCCAGCCCTTCCCGTGGTGCTCGGCGAGCGCGCAGAAGCGGGCATAGGTCTCGAGCTCGGTGCCCTGTGTCGTGCGCCAGCGGCCGAGGCGGACGGCGTCGGTCGACCTCGCCCGGGCCCACAGCAGCCGCAGCGCCGTGCCCTTGAGCTCCCACACCGCGTCCCGGTCGATCAGCCGCTGGGCCAGGAGCGCCCGACCGGCGTCGGCCAGCTCGGCGATCGCCGGCTCGTCCCCGGCGCCCGGCAGGGCCTCGATTTGCAGGTAGAGCGGGTTCCGCCACCGGCGGCTCGACGCGTAGTAGGGGCTCGGCTGTACGGGGGCGGTCGGCAGGGGGGCGTGCAGCGGGTTGAGCGCCACCATCCCGGCGCCCCGGACCGACGCCCACGTGCCGATCCGGGCCAGGTCCCCCAGGTCGCCGATGCCCCAGCTCCGCTCCGACCGGCACGAGTGCAGCTGCACCGACAGCAGCCAGGTGTGGAGGTCGTCGGGCAGGTGGCAGCGCCCCGGCGTCAGGACCAGGCGCAGCGGCGGGACGTCGCCGTCGGTGTCGAGGCGCAGCTGGTGGTAGCCGAGCGGCAGGTCGGGCGGCAGGGCGTCGGTGACCCGCAGCGTCGTCCCGTCCTCCAGCCGTAGCTCACCCGGCCCGTCGACCCGGGCGGCTTCGCCCAGGTGGACGACCCGGAGACGGTGCTTGACCGGCGGCTCGGCCCCGCCAACCTCGGCCCCGCCAACCTCGGCGTCCGCCGAGTCCTCGGCGTCCTCGGCGTCTACCGAGTCCTCGGGGGGCGCACCCATCGCCCGCCGCAGGGCCGCCGCCGTCGCCTCCGACGTGGCATGCCACTCACCCAGGGCATCCCAATAGCCGTCGTCGACCCCCCACACGTCGCTCGTCACGAGCGGGCACGCTACCGGGGGCGGAACCTCAGTCCGGCACGACGGCGGGGGTGATCTCCGTGGCCGGAGCCGCAACGGCCGGCGCCGGCCGCCGTGCGGTCACCAGCGCGATCCCGCCGATGATCAGTGCGCCGCCGATCGGCAGCCGCCACTCGAACGCCTCGTCGAGCACCAGCACCCCGACCGCGACCGCCACCACCGGGATGATGTAGGTCACCAGCGACGCCTTGGTCGGGCCCAGCGTCGAGATGTTGCGGTAGTGCAGCAGGAAGGCGAACCCCGTCCCGACCGCCCCTAGCAGGACGATCGACACCACCCGGGTCGGCGTGAGTGACAGCCCGTGGGCGACCGACGTCCCCACCGCCAGCGGCGCCAGCAGGAGCGACCCACCGACCAGCTGGCCCGTCGCCGTGATCACCGGCGGCACGTCGGTCAGGTACCGCCGGGAGTAGGTGATGTGCACCCCGTAGCAAGCCCCCGCCGCGATCGAGGCCAGCGACCCCGCGATCGCCGAAGACCGCAGGTCGGAGCCACCGAGGCCCGCCACCACCCCGACTCCGACAACGCCCACGGCCAGCCCCAGCACCTGCACCCGCCTCAGCCGCTCCTGCCCGGCCAGGAAGGCGAACAGGGCCGTGAAGAGCGGCGTCGACGCGTTGAGGACGGCGGTCAGCGCCGAGGTGATCCGCTGCTCACCCCACGCCAGCAGCGTGAACGGCAGGACGCTGCCGGCGACGGCGATGACCGCGAAGTGGCGCAGCATCAGCCGATCGGTCGGCAGCCGCAGGGACTGGCGCCGCATGAACAGCACCAGCACCAGGGCGCCCAGCGTGATCCGGCCCCAGGCCACCGTGAACGGCGTCATGCCTTCGACCGAGACCTTGATGAACAGGAACGACCAGCCCCAGATGAAGGCCAGCAGCAGGAGGCGCCGCATCAGCGACATTCAAACCGAGCTAGGTGCTCCCGGAACCTACAATTTCGGTGATGTCCAAGGCTTCGGTCGAACGGCGGCTCCGCCAGGTAGCCGATCGGTTGCTGCAGCTCCGCGAGGAGCTGCGGGTCACCGACGAGCAGTTGCTCCACCTCGCCGATGCTGCGGACGACGCGCGCCTCCGGGCGCTGGTCTCTGAGACCCCTCTGGCGGGGGAGGATCACCGGCAAGCAGCACGGCACGCCGAGGCGATGCGCAAGCATCGAGCGCACGTGGCGGAGGAGATCGACCGGCTCGAGCGGTCGCAGGACGAGTTGCTCGACCAATTCGTGGCAGAGTCGCGCAGCTGACACAGTTGCGACCACCAGAGTCGGATCAGGATCATCGAGGATCGAAAGAGGAACGCAGTTGGCAACCCGCGTCGTCATTGCCGAGGACGAGGCCATCATCCGCCTCGACCTGAAGGAGACCCTCGAAGAGGAGGGTTACGAGGTGGTCGGCGAGACCGGCCGCGGTGACGAAGCCGTCCAGCTCGTCCGCGAGCACGAGCCCGAGCTGGCCATCCTCGACATCAAGATGCCGGGGCTCGACGGCCTGGCCGCGGCCCGGGAGATCGCCGGCGAGCGGCGGGCCGCGGTGCTCATCCTCACGGCGTTCTCCCAGCGTGACCTCATCGAGCAGGCCCGCGACGCCGGCGCCCTCGCCTACCTGGTCAAGCCGTTCGAGCGCAGCGAGCTCATCCCGGCGGTCGAGGTGGCGCTCGGCCGCTTCAAGGAGATGCGGGCCCTCGCCGACCAGACGGTCAACCTCGAGGAGCAGCTGGAGACCCGCAAGATCGTCGACCGCGCCAAGGGCCGCCTCATGGACGAGCACGGGCTCGGTGAGAACGACGCCTTCTCCTTCATCCAGAAGCGGGCCATGTCCGACCGGGTGACCATGCGGGTCATCGCCGAGAAGGTCATCGCGGGCGAGCTGCGACCTGAAGGCAAGTAGGTGGCCACCAGCGATCCCGTCCTCCTGATCGACGGCAACTCGCTCACCTATCGCGCCTTCTTCGCCCTGCCGACCGACCTGGCCACCGCGTCGGGCCAGGTCACCAACGCGGTCTACGGGTTCACGTCGATGCTGGTCAACCTGCTGCGCGACCACGGCTCGCGCCGCGTCGCGGTGGCGTTCGACCGGCCCGAGCCCACGTTCCGTCACGAGAAGGTCGACACGTACAAGGCCAACCGTGACGCCGCGCCCGACATCCTGCGCCAGCAGATGGGCCTGGTCCGCCAGGTCCTCGAGAGCCTCGGCATCCAGATCCTCGAGTTGGCGGGCTACGAGGCCGACGACATCCTGGCCACCCTCGCCACCCAGGCCCGCGACAAGGGCATCGACGCGCTCGTGGTCACCGGCGACCGCGACACCTACCAGCTGGTCGAGGACCCCCACGTCAAGGTCCTCTACAACCGGCGGGGCGTCACCGACTACGCCCTCTACGACGAGGCCGGCATCGAGGAGCGCACCGGCGTCCCACCGTCGCGGTACGTCCAGTACGCGGCACTGCGGGGCGATCCTTCCGACAACCTCCCCGGCGTCCCCGGCGTCGGCGAGAAGACCGCCGCCAAGCTGGTCAACACCTACGGCGGCATCGACGGCATCTTCGAGCACGTCGACGAGCAGTCGCCGAAGCTGCGCCAGAACCTCATCGACAACGAGGACCACGTCCGCCAGAACGCCGAGCTGATGGTGCTCATCCGCGACGTCGAGCTGCCGATCGCAGTCGAGGACATCGCCCGCGGCCCCATCGACCCGGAGGAGCTGCGCCGGCTCTTCGACTTCCTCGAGTTCCACAGCCTCGGCGACCGCCTGGTCGAGGCCCTCGGCGACGAGGTCAGCGGGCTCGGCGAGGGCGTCGAGATCACCGTGCTCGAAGCGGAGGTCACCGAGCTCGACTCGCCCGAAGCGGCCGTCAAGGCGCTCGGCGACCTGGTCGCCACCCCGCAGGACGACGAGGGCCGGCCCGTGCCGCTGGCCGTCGTCCCGGCGTGGGAGGCCACCGAGGGCCGCTCGCCGCTCGACGGATTCGCCTTCGTCCGCGACGGGTCGGCCGGCGACGTCGTGTGGCTCCCGGCCGGCATGGTCACCAACCCGCTGGTGCACACCGCCCTGGCCGAGCTGTTCGGGCACGAAGGCGACCCGGGTCGCCCGGTGGCGGTGCACAACGGCAAGGCACTGGTCCGCTGGCTGCTCGACCACCAGATCGACATGGCCGGGCTGGCCCTCGACACCGCCATCGCGGCCTACCTCATCGACCCGGCCGAGGCCCGCTACCTGCTCGACGAGCTGGTGCTCCGCTACGCCCACGCCAAGCTGCCCGAGGCCAGCAACGCGGCGGCGTCGGGTCAGCTCGACCTCGACGCCACGTCGGTCGGCGCCGCCCAGCAGGCGGCCCGCCAGGCCCTGGCCGTCGACCGCCTCGCCGGCCCGCTCACCGCGGCGCTCGAGGCCCAGCAGCTGCGCAACCTGAACGACGGGATCGAGGTCCCGCTCATCCGGGTCCTGGCCCGCATGGAGCACGTGGGCGTCGGGGTCGACGCGGTCGAGCTGAAAGCCCTCCGCGATCGCCTCGTCAGCGAGTGCGACCGGCTCCGCCAGCAGATCTACGAGGACGCCGGCCGCGAGTTCAACGTCAACTCGACGCTGCAGCTGCGCGAGATCCTGTTCGACCAGCTCGGCCTGTCGCCCCAGAAGAAGACCAAGACGGGCTACTCGACCGACGCGTCGTCGCTGGAGAAGCTGGCCGGCCAGCACCCGATCATCGAGCACCTGTTGGCCTACCGCGAGGTCGAGAAGCTGCGCTCGACCTACGGCGACGGCCTGCTCGCCGAGGTCGCCGACGACGGGCGCATCCACGCCACCTTCAACCAGACCGTGGCCCGCACCGGGCGGCTCTCGTCCGACCAGCCGAACCTGCACAACATCCCGGTGCGCAGCGAGCTGGGGCGGGAGTTCCGCAAGGCGTTCGTCCCGGCCGAGGGCTACGAGCTGCTCGTCGCCGACTACAACCAGATCGAGCTGCGCTGCATCGCCCACCTCGCCGAGGACCCCGGGCTCATCGACAGCTTCGAGTCGGGCCGCAACATCCACACCGAGACCGCGGCCCGGGTCTTCGGCGTCGAGCCGGCCGACGTCACCGTCGAGCAGCGGTCCAAGGCCAAGATGGTCTCCTACGGCCTGGCCTACGGCATGGAGGCCTACGGGCTCGGCCAGCGGCTCAACATCCCCACCGAGGACGCCGCGGTCATCCTCAACGCCTACTTCGAGGCGTTCCCGTCGGTGAAGGACTACATGGACCGCACGGTGCGGGAGGCTCGGGAGCGGGGTTACACCGAGACGCTCTTCGGGCGGCGCCGGCCGATCCCCGAGCTGTCGTCGTCCAACTTCCGGATCCGCCAGGCCGGCGAGCGCCAGGCCATGAACGCCGGCATCCAGGGCCTGGCCGCCGACATCTTCAAGGTCGCGCTGGTGCGCCTGGACCACGAGCTCGAAGTCCAGGAGCTGGGCAGCCGCCTCATCCTCCAGGTCCACGACGAGGTGCTGCTCGAGGTCCTGCCCGCGGAGCACGACACGGTCGCCGCGGTGGTGCTGGAGGCCATGTCCGGCGCCGTCGAGCTCCAGGTCCCCCTGGAGGTCAACCTCGCGTTCGGTCCCAGCTGGGCCGACGCCAAGTCGTGACCCGGTGACCTGGTTCGAGCCCGCCGCCGAGCACCTCGGCAAGGCCTACCTCAGGTACTCGTTCACGAAGGGGACCGACCAGGAGGTCGCGTTCCTGCTCGACGCCCTGTCGCTGCAGCCCGGTCAGCGGCTGCTCGACGTCGGCTGCGGCCCGGGGCGCCACTCACACGGCTTCGCGCAGGCCGGACTGGAGGTGGTCGGCGTCGATCTGAGCCAGCGGTTCGTCGACCTCGCCACCGCCGAAGCGCCCCCGGGCGCCACGTTCCTGCGGGGCGACGCCCGGGAGCTGGCGTTCGACGCCGAGTTCGATGTCGCCATCAGCCTGTGCCAGGGCGGCTTCGGCCTGGTCAGCGGGGGACCGGGGACCGCGGTCGACGGCGACGGCGTGGTGCTGGAGCGGATGGCCCGGGCCGTGAAGCCCGGCGGCCTGGTCGCGGTGTCGGCGTTCTCGGCGTACTTCCAGCTGCGATGGCTGGAGGAGACCGACAGCTTCGACGCCGACCGCGGCGTCAACCACGAGGTCATGACCGTGAAGGACGAGTCCGGCGCCGAGGCCTCGATCGACGCCTGGACCACCTGCATGACGCCCCGTGAGCTGCGCCTCCTGGCCCGCCAGGCCGGCCTGGAGCCCCTGCACGTGTGGTCCGTAGGCCCCGGCACCTACGCCAAGGCACCGCCCACCATCGAGTCCTACGAGTTCCTGCTGGTCGCTGCCCGGCGCTAGCTGTCAGTGCAGCGTCGTCGACAGGACCAGGAGTTGGTCGAGGGCGTCGGGGCCGGCGACCGAGGGGAGGGCGCCGTGGGACCACAGGTCGGCGAGGCCGTGGACGTTGGCCCAGAGGACGGCGGCGAGGTGGTCACGAGGAGCATCGGGGTGCCAGCCGTCGGCCTGGGCCGCGGCCACCAGCACCGCGAGCTGCTCGAACGACGCGGCGCCGGCGGTGGCGTAGGCCGGGTCGGCCGTGTCGGTCAGGTCGGGGCGGAACATCACGGCGTAGACGCCGGGCTGGGCGAGGGCGAAGCGCACGTAGCCCTGGCCGGCGGCGGCGATCCGTTCCCGGGGCCCCTCGACCCCGGCGACGGCCGCGGCCACTGCCGCCATCAGCTGCTCGAAGCCCTCGGCCGCCACTGCCGCCAGTAGCGCCGCCAGGGTGGGGAAGTGGCGCAGCGGCGCCCCGTGGGACACGCCGGCCTCCCGGGCGATCGCCCGCAGCGTCAGGCCCTCCACGCCGTCCCGGTCGACGACGGTCCGGGCCGCGTCCAGCAGTCGCTCCCGAGGGCTCATGCCGTCAGTAGCCCCACGCCTGTGGCGAGCACCCCGGCGGCCAGCATGACGGCACCGGCCGGGATCATCAGGAAGAACCGGTTGGGCTTGGTCACACCCTTGCCCATCGCCGAGAAGAAGAACCCGGCGGGGATGAGGATGGCTGCGATCGGCACGCCGGAGCGGGCGAGCCAGGTGAAGCCGTCGGACATGTCGGTCGAGTCGACGTAGAGCTGGATGACCAGCGACAGGATCACGAGCACCCCGGCGTGGGCGTGCCCGGCCCGGAAGAACGACTTCTGAAGGTCGGTCGTCGGCTCCTTGCCCTGGACGACCCGGAGCATGAAGGCGCCGCCGAACTCGATGGTGACAATCGTCAGCAGGAGGATGCCTGCCAGGTCACGGGTGGCGTTGGAGAGTTCCATGTAGACAGTGTCTACCAAAATGTAGACACTGTCTACATGTCATCGGTCACGTCGGGCCTCAGTCAGGCCGCCATTGCCACGCCTCGACGTCCGGGTGCTCCAACGCCGTCGCCAGCGCCACCATCGCGTTGTCCGACCGGGTGGTGACCACGGCCCGGAACTCGTGGTCGAGGTGCCCGGTGAGCGCCGCCTGCTTCGTCGGGTGCCAGGTGCCGCCCTCCCGCAGCCACACCATCGGCGTGTGCGCCCCGCTCGATCGCACCGCGCCTCCGACCACCACGAGGCTCCCCTCGGGGCTGCGGACGGCGCTGGTGAGGTGCAGCTGGTCGACGCCGTCGTCGGGGGTCGCCTTCACCGTGCCCTCGTCGACCACCCGGTCGCCGACGATCCGCTGCACCCGGGCTGACGTGGCGTTCCACGGCGCCCCCTCCTCGTCGGCCAGCCAGCTGACCGCGACGTCGTCTTTCCCGAGCAGCGACAGCACGCCCACCGCCCCCACCCGCTTGGGCAGGGAGCCCGACCCGACCTCCGACCACGAGCTCCCGTCGGTCGACTCCCACAGATGCGCGGCCCCGTCGCCGTCGACCGCGGCGAGGACGAGGCGGGAGCCGTCGCCCACGATCCGCAGGCTCTCGAGCCCGGAAGACCCGGCGCCCGACAGCCCGAGGTCGGCGCCCTCGGCGTCCGACTCCCAGGCGCCGGTGCCGCTGGCGACCGGGTCGTCCTGCATCGACCACACCACGGCCCGGTCGTCGTAGACCGCGGCGACGGCGAGGCGGTCGTTCGACCGGGCCACGCTGACGGACTCGGGTGGGCTGGTCGCCCACGCCGGCGGCGTGAGCGGCTGGGCGGGCGCCACATCGGTCCGCTGGCCGACGCGGCCGTGCCACGTCAGCAGCCCGGTGTTGGCCCCGTTGGGCTTGTCGCGGCTGACCGCCACGGCCGCCCAGCCCTCGTCGTCCACGGCGACCCCGATGGGGATCAGCACCGGCACGGATGGGGTCGGCAGCGTGATCGACGACTTGTCCTCGCCGTCGCGCAGCTCCCAGTAGGCCAGCGCCGCCGAGTCGTCGGCGTCACGACCGAGCCACGCGACTGCGTCGTGGTTGGCCGCCGTGGCCACCCGGTCGTAGTCGAACGAGGCGCGCTGCTCCCACACCTCGATGCGCTCCCAGGCCCCGTCGTCGACGAGCGGCGTCTTCGCCTTGGACGCGCAGGCACCGGCCGTCGCTGCGACCAACGTGAGCGCGACCATCGGCGCGCCAAGACACTTGTGGGCTTTCCCCGGCATCGAACCCCTCCCCGGGAGCACGCTAATGCGACGGGCAGTGGCGGTGGTCCCGGCATCCCGCCGTAGTGGCCGCGCGTGGTGGTCACACCGCGTCGCGTCTTCGCTGGGCCCGCCAAACCCCTGCTACCATCTGCCCTCCATGCCCGCGCGCTCCAGCGCTCACTGGGACGGCGTGCGGGTAGCTCCTTAGTTCCTGACCCCTACGAAAGCCGACCAGTCCGTGTCCGACGTCCAAAGTTCCGAAGCCGAAGGCGTAAGCCAGAACCCGAGTCCCGAAGCGGGCCCGGACGACTACACGCCCCGCGAGATCGCGGTCGACGATCTCGGCGGAAGCTTCGCCGACGCCATCGACGCGACTCTGGTCACCGTCGAAGATGGCGCCATCGTCACTGGCACGGTCGTGCGTGTCGATCGAGACGAAGTCCTCCTCGACATCGGTTACAAGTCCGAAGGTGTCATCCCCAGCCGAGAGCTGTCCATCCGCAACGACGTCGACCCGAGCGAGGTCGTGTCGCTGGGCGAGCAGCTCGAGGCCCTCGTCCTCACCAAGGAGGACAAGGACGGCCGCCTCGTCCTGTCCAAGAAGCGGGCGCAGTACGAGCGGGCCTGGGGCGACATCGAGCGGGTCAAGGAAGAGGACGGCATCGTCTCCGGCCCGGTCATCGAGGTCGTCAAGGGCGGCCTGATCCTCGACATCGGCCTGCGGGGCTTCCTGCCCGCGTCGCTGGTCGAGCTGCGCCGGGTGCGCGACCTGCAGCCGTACGTCGGCAAGTCGCTCGAGGCGAAGATCATCGAGCTCGACAAGAACCGCAACAACGTGGTCCTGTCCCGCCGGGCATGGCTCGAGGAGACCCAGCGCGAGCAGCGTGAGGACTTCCTCGCCAACCTGAAGCCGGGCGAGGTCCGCAAGGGCGTCGTGTCGAGCGTCGTCAACTTCGGTGCGTTCGTCGACCTGGGCGGCATGGACGGCCTCATCCACGTGTCCGAGCTGTCGTGGAAGCACGTCGACCACCCCGGCTCGGTCGTCACCGTGGGCGACGAGGTCGAGGTGCAGGTGCTCGACGTCGACCTCGACCGGGAGCGCATCAGCCTCTCGCTCAAGGCCACCCAGCAGGACCCGTGGCAGGAGTTCGCCACCAGCCACCGTGTCGGCGAGCTCGTCTACGGCCGGGTCACGAAGCTGGTGCCCTTCGGTGCGTTCGTCCAGGTGGGCGACGGCATCGAGGGCCTGGTGCACATCTCCGAGATGTCGGCCCACCACGTCGACCTGCCCGAGCAGGTCGTCACCCCGGGCGAGGAGCTGTGGGTCAAGATCATCGACCTCGACCTGCAGCGCCGCCGGATCAGCCTGTCGATCAAGCAGGCCGCCGAGGGTGGCATCGTGGCAGCCGAGTACCAGGAGCACTTCGGCGAGCACGCCTACGACGATCAGGGCAACTACATCGGCCCCTCGGTCGAGCACTCGCCTGAGGCCGACGAGGCCTGGGCCGAGTACTACGCCGAGCACGGCGACGGCGCCCCCGGCGAGGGCGAGGGCGGCAGCGAGGGTGGCGAAGCCCCCGAAGCTACGGAAGCCGCCGAAGCTACCGACGCCGCCGAAGCTGGCGCCGCGGAGGGCGAGGCCCCCGTCGAGGCCGCGGGCGACGAGTCCCCGGCCGACGACGAAGCCGGCTGAACCCGGCCCGACGCAAGGCTCTGTCGCTGCCCCCGGCTTCGGGGGCAGCGTCGCGCCTGGGCTAGTTTCCCGCCGTGCTCGTCGTCGGGTTGACCGGGGGCATCGGCTCGGGGAAGTCCACCGTGTCGACGCTCCTCGCCAAGAGAGGTGCGGTGGTCGTCGACGCCGACGCCATCACGAAGGAGCTGCAGGAGCCCGGGCAGCCGGTGTTCGCCGCCATGGTCGAGCGCTTCGGGCCCGGGATCGTGGGCCCCGACGGTCGTCTCGACCGGGCCGGGGTGGCCGACATCGTGTTCAACGACGCCGAGGCGCTGGCCGACCTCAACGGCATCGTGCACCCCGCGGTCGGCGCCGAGATCATGGAGCGCATGGCGGTGCTGGCCGAGACCGACTCGATCGTCGTGCTCGACGTGCCGCTGATGGTCGAGTCGAAGCGGGGCTACCCGGTGGCCGGGCTGCTGGTGGTCGACGTCGACCCTGAGGTCGCGGTGCTACGCCTGGTCGAGCAGCGGGGGATGCGGGAGGCCGACGTCCGGGCCCGCATGGCCCGCCAGGCCAGCCGGGACGAGCGCCTCGCCCGCGCCGACTTCGTCATCCACAACGACGGCGACCTCGACGCCCTGGCCGAGGAGGTCGACCGGGCCTGGGCCTGGATCGAGGGCCTCGGCTGACAGACTGGCCCGATGGCCTCATGGAGTGAGCTGACCGCTGCCGCGCCCGATCTTGCGGCCCGGGCGAAGGCGGCCTTCGACCGCAGCAAGCACAAGACGATGGCGACCCTCCGCAAGGACGGGTCGCCCCGCATCAGCGGCACCGAGGTGGACTTCCGCAACGGCGAGGCGTGGCTTGGCTCGATGCCCCGCGCGGTGAAGGCGCAGGACCTGCAGCGTGACCCGCGGGTCGCGGTGCACAGCGCCAGCGCCGAGCCCGACGAGGCGGCCGGCAAGATGGACCCCGACGCCAAGCTGTCCGGCCGGGCCGTCGAGATCACCGACCCCGACGTGGTCGCGGAGTTCGCCGCCGACGCCCCGCCCGGGGGCATGCACCTGTTCCGGCTCGACATCACCGAGCTGGCCGTCACCGGTGTCGAAGGCACCCCGCCCTACCTCTACATCGACTACTGGACCGAGGCCGCCGGCGAGGTCAAGCGGGTCAAGCGCGACTAGGTGGTCGCAGCGACCGGGACGACGTCGACGGAGATCGTCAGGGCCTGGTCGGCCGGCGGTCCGTAGAGGACCCCCCGGACGGGGACGACGTCGGTGTAGTCGCGGCCCCAGGCGACCGTGATGTGGCGGTCGGGCTGGACCAGGCCGTTGGTGGGGTCGAGGTCGACCCAACCAGCGCCCGGGACGTAGACGCCCACCCAGGCGTGCGATGCGTCGGCCCCGACGAAGTGGGGCTGGCCCGGCGGCGGCTCGGTCTCCAGGTAGCCGCTGACGTAGCGGGCACCCAGGCCCAGCGACCGGAGGGCGCCCACCAGCAGGTGGGCGAAGTCCTGGCACACGCCCCGCCGGGTGGCGAGGACCTCCAGGACCGGCGTCGTCACGTCGGTGGTGCCGGGCACGAACTCGAACGTCTCCTGGATGGTCGCCGTCAGCTCCGCGGCGGCTTCGCCCAGCGGCCGGCCCGGGCGGAACGCGCCCGTCCCGAACGCCGCCAGGTCGGGGTGGCGGCTGACCCGGGGGGAGTCGAGGCGGCACTGGCGGGCGAGGAGCCCGTCGTCGCTGCGGTCGCCGTCGGTGAGCCGGACGGCGTCCTCCCAGAGCCCCGCCCACGCGCCGGCCGGCGGCTCCGGGTGGGACACGGCCACGTGGCTGCTGCCCGTGACGACCAGGTGGTCGTGGGGCCGCTCGATGGCCACGTAGTCGACGAGGTTCCCGAAGGCGTCGACCTCCTCTCGGGTGAACGTGGGCTCGGGCTCGACCTCGACGACCGCGTCCTCGACGTCCTGGAGGGGCAGCGGGCGGGGCCGCAGGCGGGCGACGGTGTGGCCGACCTCGACCGGTTCGTCGTAGCGGTAGGTCGTCCGGTGGACCACCTCGTAGCGCCTGACCTCCGTCGCCCTCGTCACGAGCGCCGCCGGGGGAGCTCGGCGAACCAGCCGGCTGCCATCTCCTGGCCGATGGTCAGCAGCGGGGCGCGCACGGCGAGCACGAGGCGACCCGCGGGCCCGAGCGGCCCGTCGTCGGCGTCGGTGTCGCCCGGCTGCTGTCCTGCCGCCAGCGGGAGGTGGCGGTCGAGCGCCCACCTGGCCCGGCGCAGCGCGGCGAGCTGCCGCTGGCGGACGGGCCGGGAGGGCAGGTCGTTGAGGTCGACCGCCAGCTGGTCGAGCTGGAAGCGGACCGATCGGGGGTTCGTCGGGTCGCCGAGCAGGAGGTCGGCGACTGCGGCGGGGGTCACGTCGCTGCGGAAGCTCCGCCGGTAGACGAGCAGGCTCTCGCAGGCCGCCAGCAGGGCTTCGAGCCGGAGGCTGCCCTCGTCGTCGGGGCCGACCGGGTCGAGCATCGCCTCGACCAGGCCGAGCACCAGCAGCGCCCGCTCGAGCCGGCGGCCGACGTCGAGGAACCTCCAGCCGGGGCCCCGGACGACGCTCTCGTCGACCAGCCCCGACAGCGCGGCCAGCGGGACGAGGACCCGGTCGAGGACCTCGGTCGCGTCGAACGCGGTCAGGCCCGACTCGCCGGCCAGCTTCGCCAGCGACGCGGCCTCGGCCTCGAGCATGGCCAGCAGCCGCCAGGTGCGGGCCGACAGCATCTGGCGGGCGGCCCGGGCGTTGCGGACGGTGGCCCGCAGGTTGTCGACCACCGAGGTGGCCCGCCCGGCGAGCGCGGCCCGCACCTCGGCGTCGAGGTCGAAGACGGTCGCCTCGGTCGGCGGACCGCCCATGCCGCCGCTGACCGCCCGCAAGCCGTCGACCGCGGCCACGACGTCGCCCGGGGCCGGGTCGGCGCCGACGACGTGCGTCAGGCACACGAGCGCGGTGCGGCAGCCGGTCTCGGCCCGCTCGGCGCTCCGGCCCATCCAGTGCAGCGCCTCGGCCGCGTGCGCAGGCAGCGACCGGCGCAGGTCGACCTGGGGGAGCGTCAACGGCGTGGCCCGTTTCCGGAGCGGGCCCCGGGCGACGACCTGGACGTCCGCGGCGAGCGTCGCCCGGTCGCCGTCGTGGGTCACTGCCTGACCGCCGGGGAGCACGAAGGGCGGTGCGTCCGCCGGGAGCAGGACGTGTGCCCTGATCACCGGTTCGGCCGCCACGAGGTGCCCACCCCGGAGGCTCGGCGCGGTGCCCCGCGCCAGGTCGGCTTGGGCGATGTAGCGCTCGGGCCGGGCCGCGATGCGTGCCCGCCAGTCGGCCAGCCCGGCCGGGTCGAGCTGCGCCCCGACCGCAGTCGGGATCGGGGTGTCCGCCGCCGTGTCGAGGAGGACGAAGCGCTCGGGGGCCCGCAGGATCTCGGCCCGATGCTCCGGGTCGCCGCACCAGAGCGTCGGGACGGGCGTGAGCCGGAGCGGCTCGCCGGTGAGGAACCGGCTGGCTGCGTCGAGGAAGGGAAGCAGCCCGAGGTGGCCGCCGAGGCCGCTGCCGGCGGGGTTCACCAGCTCGACCGAGCCGTGGGCGGTCGCCTGCAGGAGCCCGGCGACCCCACCGGCCACCGCCGGGTCGGCCACCGGGTCCAGCGCCGCAGCGGGGATGTGCCGGAGCAGGACGTCGATCGGCTCCAGCCCGTCGAGCGACCGCAGCCAGGCTCGGCCGGCCCGCACGGTCACGTCCGCGGGGTCGGCGGCGTTGTAGCCCAGCCGGGTCGCGAGGTACGCGCCGTCGTCGCCCGCGTGCGCGTCGGCCTCGGTGAGCACCACGATGCGGGGGTTGGCCCGGCCGTGGGCCGTGGCCGCCAGCTCGGCCCGCAGGCGGAGCAGGAAGTCTGCGTGGCCGGCGACGGTGGGAGTGAAGCCCGTCGGTGCCGTGCCTGGGCCGACCCGCTGGCCAACCGCCCGGGCGAGCAGGGTGGTGGCGATGCCGGTCGGCACGTCGGCGTGGTCGCGGACCGCCCGGTAGGCGCCGTGGGCGTCGAGCACGACGTCGGTCGTCACCAGCACGGGCTCGATGGCGCGTTGGCGGTACCCCGGGTGGGTGGCGACGGCCTCGACAGGGACGACCCCGGCCCGCAGCAGCTCCTGGGGGCCGGCGAGGTCGCGGAGCACCAGCCGCAGCAGCGCCGCCCGCTGGGCCAGGTCGGTGGCGAGCTGCTCCCACCCGTCGGTGGCGAAGGCGTAGGGGACGACGCCGACCTGGCCCGGCAGGCCGGGCTCGCCGGCGCTGGCGCCTTCGGCCTGCACGATGCGGTCCGCGGAGCGCTGGCGGCGCTCGAGCTCGTCGGGTGCCTGCTGGGCGAGGTCGGCCAGCAGCCGGCCCCAGCCCGGCCGGGCCCGCCCGGAGGCGTCCACCGCGGCGTCGTACCGCCCGACCTGGGGCCGGTAGGCGATGGCGGGGGAGAGCATCGTCAATCCGCCCTGGTGGCGACGGACGGCATCACCGGGTCGGGGAGCGGCACCGGGGGGAAGTAGGTCGCGTGGATCTGGTCGTGCACTGCCGCCAAGTCGTGGCGCAGACCGAGCAACCCGTCGTGCAGGGCGTCGCTGAAGCCGAACATGCGGGTCAGCGACCGCCGGGCGTGCTCGGTGGCGGTCAGCGAGGCGTCGGCGTTGGGGAGCTCGGTGAGGGTGGTGGCCATCTCGCCGAGGCAGTGCTCGATCGACCCCGGGAAGTCGGGGTCGTGCAGCACCAGGCGCACGGCGGCCGGGCCCGACATCGGGGCCAGCTTCCGCTGGTAGTAGGCCTGCAGCGCCGACAGCGACCGGAGCAGCGCCGCCCACTGCACCTCGGTGTGCTTCGCGCCCGGGGCGAGGTCGGCCAGCAGCGGGACGGCTCGGGCGTCGAGCACCCGCCCGGTCATGTCTGCCCGCTCGATGCTGCGCCCGAGCCGCAGGAACTGGTACGTGGCGTCGCGGCTCATCGTGGTGGCGAGGATCCCGTCGAGCCGCTGGGTCTCGGCGATGACCCGGTCGAGGAAGCGGCCGCGGCTCCAGCGGTCGACCCCTTCGCTGTGGTGGCTGGTGACGTACAGGTAGAGGTTGTTGACCGCCTCCCAGGCTTCGCGGGACAGCATCTCCCGGGCACTGCGCAGGTTGCTGCGGGCGGTCACGACCGACGACAGCACGCTGGAGGGGTTGTCGGCGTCGGCCAGCAGGTAGGCCACCACCTCCCGCTCGGTCGTCGCCGGCACGAAGCCTCGGGCGCCGGGGACGTCGAGCAGCGGCTCCCAGGTGAGCGGCACCGTCGTCGGCAGGTCGACCAGCAGGTGGGTGTGCTCGCTGACGACCCGGGCGGTCATCTCGGCCCGCTCGACGTACCGGGCGGCCCAGTACAGCTGCTCCGCGACCCGTGCCAGCAGCATGGCCGCCTCTCAGCGACCGGCGGCGCTGGCGGCGGCGGTCGCGCTGGCGGCCGTGGCCGGGTGCGAGCTGTCCTCGACCACCCAGGTGTCCTTCGAGCCCCCACCCTGCGACGAGTTCACCACCAGCGACCCCGCCCGCAGCGCCACGCGGGTCAGCCCGCCCCGGGTCACGTAGTTGCGCTGGCCGGTGAGGACGAAGGGGCGCAGGTCGACGTGGCGCTGCTCGATCTTGCCGTCGCACAGCGTCGGGACCGTCGACAGCGAGAGGATCGGCTGGGCGACCCAGCGGCGGGGATCGGCCTCGATGGCGGCCGCGGCCTCGGCCAGCTGCTCCGAGGTCGCCTGGTTGCCGATGAGCAGGCCGTAGCCACCGCTCTCGTCGGCCGGCTTCACCACGAAGTCACCGAGGTCGGCGAGCACCTGGCGCCGCTCGTCCTCGTAGCAGCAGCGGAGGGTCGGCACGTTGGGGAGGAGCGGCTCCTCGCCGAGGTAGTAGCGGATGAGATCGGGCACCCAGGCGTAGAGGACCTTGTCGTCGGCGACCCCCGAGCCGGGGGCGTTGGCGATGGCGACGTGGCCGGCCCGCCAGGCTCGCAGCAGCCCGGGGACCCCGAGCAGCGAGGTCGGCTCGAAGGCCTCGGGGTCCAGGTACAGGTCGTCGACCCGGCGGTAGAGGACGTCGACCCGTCGGGGGCCGCCGATGGTGCGGGCGTAGAGGTGGTCGTCGGGGCCGACGAACAGGTCGCGGCCCTCGACCAGCGGCACGCCCATCCGCTGGGCGAGGAAGCTGTGCTCGAAGTAGGCCGAGTTGTGGAGGCCTGGGGTGAGGACGGCGATGGTGGGCTCGTCGACGTCGGGGGCCAGCGAGGCGAGCAGCGAGAGCAGCTCGTCGGGGTAGTCGTCGACCGGCTGGATGCTCTGGTGGGCGAACAGGTCGGCGAACGCCCGCTTCGACACCAACCGGTTCTCCAGCAGGTAGCTCACGCCTGACGGCACCCGCAGGTTGTCCTCCAGCACGTAGACGGTGCCGTCGGCGTCGCGCACCAGGTCGCTGCCGCAGATGTGGGCCCAGACGCCGTAGGCCGGGTGGGCGCCCCGGCAGGCGGGCCGGAAGTTGGCCGAGCCCGCGAGCACCTCGGCCGGGAGCACGCCGTCCCGCACGACCTCCTGGTCGTTGTAGACGTCGTCGATGAAGCGGTTGAGGGCGGTGAGGCGCTGGGTCAGGCCCTGCTCGATGGTGCGCCACTCGGCGGCGTCGATGACCCGGGGGATGACGTCGAAGGGCCAGGCCCGGTCGATTCCCCGGCCGTCGGAGTACACCGTGAAGGTGATGCCCATGCCGAGGATGTCCAGGTCGGCGGCATCCTGGCGAGCCTGGAGCTCGGACAGCCCGAGGCCCCGGATGTGCTCGACCAGCGCCCCGGCGGCGGGGCGGGGCTGGCCGTCGGCGTCGAGCAGCTCGTCCCACAGCGGCCGACTGTCGGCGGTGGCGGCGGTCGGGGCCGGCCGCTCCCGACTGCGCGTGCGCTCCCGGCCCCGGACGCGGTCGTCGGCGATCGTCATGGGACGAGTGTGCGGGCGCGGTGTGTCCTACCTGTTCGCCCCCTGTGACGTGAGCGTGAACGGGCGCTACTCCTCGCCCAGGACGATGCTCGGCTGCACGTAGATCTCGGTCGACGCGACGTCCGGGAAGATCCCGTACGACGAGAGCTTGTTCCGGGGCGGGACCGTCCCGCCGGGGGCGACGAGACCGGTGGTCGAGGCGCCGCCCACGATCTTGCCGGCCGAGTTGCGGTAGACGGCGTAGGCGACCGGGATGCCCAGCCGGCTCGTGTCGTAGGTGGTGCTGATCGAGAACGTCGTCTCGAGGTAGAGGCCCGTCGCCGACGTGTGGATGTCGCCGATCTGGAAGGCGCCGTCGGGGATGAGCGACGGGTCGTCGAGGGGCTCCTCGAGGTACGGGATCACGACCTCGACCCGCTCGACCGGGCCCTCGACGATGGGGCTGATCAGGGCATCGCCCACACCGGTCTTCTCGCCGGGCCGCAGGATCTCGACGGTGTCGTCCGCCTCGGCCAGCACCTTGTCGCCGGCGCCGTAGAAGGTGATGTCGACATCGATGTCCGGGACGATCTGGTCGCCGGTGTTCTGGAGGATGTAGCCGTAGGCGGCGCGGGGCGAGCCTTCGCTGTCGTAGTTGGAGAAGCCCTGGTCGACGACCTTGATGGGGTTCTCGGGCGCGGTCGTCGAGGCGGTGGCCCTGTCCTTCGGCTTGTCCTTCTTGATCGTCGTCTCGGTGGTCTTCTCGCTGCCGTCGTCGTCGTCACCGCACGCCGTCATGAGGCCCAGCCCCACGAGGGCGATCAGCCCTACGACGCCAAGGGTCCCCCAGCTTGCCTTCCGATCCATCGCCTGTCCCGTCCCAGTCCCGGCCCCAGCCGCCCGACGAAAGTCCGGGCAATGTAGCCCCAGGCTGGCGGAACCAACCGTCACCTGCTGGTGTAAGGAAGCGGTGATGCGTCGTCCGCAGGTCTTCGCGGGAGTGGCGTGCATCGTCGCGGCCGCGGTGGTCCTCCTCCACCCGGCCGTTGCGGGGGCGACGCCTGGGGATCCGCAGCCGCTCCGCGACCGCTACGAGCCGGGCGAGACGGCGACCGTCGTGGGCTACACGTCGTGGCGGGCGCCGCTCGACGCCTACCTGGTGGCCAACCCGTGCCGGCGGCGAGCCGACCTGTGCATCCCGGTCATCGAGGTCGAGTCGGTGGATCGGCTGGTCGAGCCGATCCCGGTGGGCCACTACGTGGTCGAGGAGACGGCGCACGCTGCTCGGGGCCTGCGGATGAGCTTGACCTTCACCGTGCCCGCCGACCTGCTCCCCGGGACCTACTTCGTCGCGACCTGCCGTCGCGGCGGCGCCTGCCGGGTCAGCGGCGAC
>Ga0075431_100001116_pt1 | contig 24069 bp, 22 predicted proteins | sample RhiMetdeltSRZDD5_FD_75297 | JGI IMG/M metagenome (GOLD analysis project Ga0075431, IMG submission 75297) | Populus rhizosphere microbial communities from Tennessee, USA - Rhizosphere MetaG P. deltoides SRZDD5 | ecosystem: Host-associated > Plants > Roots > Rhizosphere > Soil | place: USA... | reverse complement strand
GCGCCATCCCTGGCGGCAGCCCTACGATCGCCGCCTCACGATCAAAGCCGGCTACACCGAGCCCCGGGGATGACATTTCTATGTTGCAGTACCCACGACATTTCTATTGACCAGCGACAGGCTCGGTGGTCCCGAGCGCGACGCCGCCCAGGATGAGGACGACGGCGACAATGAGCGTCGGGGTGAGCGGCTCGCCCAGGAACACCCACGCGGCGATCACGCTGACCACCGGGGTGGCGAGGAGCCCGAGCGAGGTGGTGACCGCGGGCAGCTTGCGACTGGCCATGGCCACTGCCCAGTAGGCGAGCGCCGAGCCGGGCAGGCTCGCATAGAGCACGAGGAGGACGACGGTCGGCGTCCACTCGACGGCCGGGAAGGTCGAGAAGGCCATCGCGAGAACGGTGAGGATGCCCGTCGCCAGCAGCGTCTCCCACGGCAGCAGCTCGAACGGCGTGGACCGCCAGGGATGGCCGCGGATGTGGAGAATGCTGCCCGCCCACAGCATGGCGGCGGCGACGATGGCGAGGTGGCCGAGGACCACGCCGCGGTCGCCCCAGTCGAGCGCGCTCGGGTTGAAGAGGACCAGGAGGCCGAGCAGGCCGATGCCGACGCCGGCGGCGCGGCGGCGCGTCAGCCGCTCGCCCAGAAAGAGCCAGGCGCCGGGGATCACCCAGAGCGGGGTGGTGTAGGCAAGCACCACCGAGCGGCCGGCGGGCACGAGAGCGAGCCCCCACGTCGAGAGCACCGTGAAGCCCACCATGTGCAGCAAGGTGATGCTGAGCAGGACCGGCACGTCTGCCCGGGGCGGCGGGACGGGGCGGCCCCGGAGCCACGCGACGGCGACGAGCGCGAGCGCGGCAATGGCGGTGCGCAGCGCCACCGCCCACAGGGGCGGGAGGTAGCGCAGGAGCGCCTTGTTGACGGGCCACGTGAGGCCCCAGGCGAGCACGACGGTGACCAGGAAGAGCATGCCTTCCCGGTACGCGCCGCGCTCGCCCGGAGTGCGCAGGACGTCTAGTACCGGTAGTGATCCGGCTTGAACGGCCCCGTCTTCGCCACTCCGATGTACTTCGCCTGCTCGTCGGTGAGCACGGTGAGGGTCGCCGCCAGCTTCTTCAGCTGGAGCCGCGCGACCTTCTCGTCCAGGTGCTTGGGCAGCACGTACACGCCCACCGGGTACTTCTCGGGGTTGGTGAAGAGCTCGATCTGCGCGATGACCTGGTTGGCGAACGACGAGGACATCACGTAGCTCGGGTGACCGGTGGCGCAGCCGAGATTGACCAGGCGTCCCTCGGCAAGGAGGATGATGCGCTTGCCGTCGGGGAACACCACGTGATCGACCTGAGGCTTGATGTTGTCCCACTTGTATTGCTTGAGCGAGGCGATGTCGATCTCGGAATCGAAGTGGCCGATATTGCAGACGATGGCCTGGTCCTTCATCCGCCGCATGTGGTCGTGCGTGATCACGTGGAAGTTGCCGGTGGCCGTCACGAAGATGTCGGCCTTGTCGGCGGCCTCGTCCATGGTGACCACGCGATAGCCTTCCATCGCGGCCTGGAGCGCGCAGATGGGATCGACCTCGGTGATCCAAACCTGGGCGGAGAGGGCGCGCAAGGCCTGGGCGGAGCCCTTGCCCACGTCGCCATAGCCGCACACCACCGCGATCTTGCCCGCCACCATCACGTCGGTGGCGCGCTTGATCCCATCGACCAGCGATTCACGGCAGCCATACAGGTTGTCGAACTTGCTCTTGGTCACGGAATCATTGACGTTGATGGCGGGGAAGCGGAGCCGGCCCTCCTTGGCCATCTGGTAGAGGCGCTTGACGCCCGTCGTCGTCTCCTCGCTGACGCCCTTGATCTTGGCCACGCGGGTGGAGTACCACGTGCGATCGGAGGCGAGCTTGGCCTTGATCGAGGCGAAGAGCGCCGTCTCCTCCTCGTTCGTGGCCTTGGCGATGATCGAGGCGTCCTTCTCGGCCTGCGCGCCCAGGTGCAGCAGCAGGGTGGCGTCGCCGCCGTCGTCGAGGATCATGTTGGAGTGCCCGCCGTCGGGCCACTCGAAGATCCGGTGGGTGTAGTCCCAGTACTCCTCGAGCGACTCCCCCTTCTTGGCGAACACCGCGACGCCCGCGGCGGCGATGGCGGCGGCGGCATGGTCCTGGGTCGAGAAGATATTGCACGAGGCCCAGCGCACCTCCGCCCCCAGGGCCTGCAGCGTCTCGATGAGGACGGCGGTCTGGATGGTCATGTGGAGCGACCCGGTGATGCGGGCGCCCTTGAGCGGCCGGCTCGACGCGTACTCCTCGCGAATGGCCATGAGGCCGGGCATCTCGGTCTCGGCGATCTGAATCTCCTTCCGGCCCCAGCCGGCGAGGGACAGATCGGTGACGGCATGATCCACGCTGCGGTTGGGCTTGATAGCGGCGCTCATCTCGCGCCCTCCTCTGTGTGTAAGGAGTTTGCGAGCGCCGTTACTCGTTCGCTGACCGGCCGGTCAGCCGCTCCGAGCCTGGCGGGATGGGCTCCCGTCGCAACGCTCCTCGGAGCACGTTCCCCGCGATTATCGCGCGGGGCCGCCGGCCGCGCAAGCAATCACTTGGTGATTCGCACGCGCCGCTGCACGGGGAAGAAGCGGATGTCCCACCGCTCGGCGACGAGGCCCCAGAGCCCCTGGGGGAAGCGCAGCATCGCCACCACGGCGAGCGCGCCGAGCAGGATCATGTACCAGGCGCCGTGGTCCGCGAGCGTCTCGCGCAGGAGAAAGAAGACCACCGTGCCCACGATGGGGCCCTCGAGGGTGCCGAGCCCGCCGATCACCACGATGAAGATCGTGTAGGCGGTCCAGTTGATCGAGAACGCCGCGTCGGGTGAGATGCGCAGGAGGTTCAGGTAGATGAGCGCGCCCGTTGTCCCCGTGCCGAACGCCACCATCACGTAGACGAGGAGCTTGGTGCGGAAGACGTCGACGCCGAGGCTCTCCGAGGCGGGCTCGCTGTCGCGGACGGCCATGAGCCCGAGGCCCTGGCGCGAGCGGAGGTAGACGTACACCGCGGCGAGGGCGGCAAGGCCGACGCCGAGGGCAAGGGCGTACGTGCCCAGCTCGCGCGTCTCCCGCGCGAGCGGGAATACCGCCTTGAGCGTGCGTCCGGTGCCGCGCCCCAGCGCGTCGGTGTTGGCGGCGAGGAGCCGGTACACCTCGGCCACCGCCCAGGTACCCACCGCGAAGTAGCCCCCGCGGAAGCGAAAGACCACGGTCGCGGTGGGCAGCGCGAACGCGGCGGCGACGAGCCCGGCCAGGGGCACCGCGACGAAGGGGTTCACGCCGAGGTCGTCGGCGAGCACGATCAGCGCGTAGCCGCCGAGCCCCACGTAGGCCTGCTGGCCGATGGAGATGAGCCCGGCATAGCCGGCGAGGAGATTCCACATCTGGGCGAGGACGAGCAGGGCCGTGAATTCCACCGCCATTCTCATCATGCCGGCGTCGCCTACCCAGGGCAGCGCCACGAGGGCGGCCATGAGCAGCGCGGCGAGCGCCGCTCCCACTCGGCTGGCGGTCGTGGTCCTCTGGATCTCCAGGGGCTTCATGTGTCCACCCGCCGCGATGGGGCGAAGAGACCCGCCGGGCGCAGCAGCAGGACGGCGAGGAAGACGAGATGGCCGGCGAGCACGCCCCAGCCGGGCGAGAGCTTGGCGCCGACCGTCTGGGCGACGCCCAGGATGACGCCGCCCACGAGCGTCCCCCACAGCGAGCCGAGCCCGCCGATGATTACCGCCTCGAACGCGAAGAGGAGCCGGTCCGGACCGCTGCTGAACGTGAACGTGGTCCGGATGCCGAGGAATATCCCGGCCACCGCCACGATGGCGAGCGACAGCGCCATGGCGAGGCCGTGGACGCGGCGCGTGTCGATGCCCATGAGCGCGGCGGTGCCGCCGTCGTCCGAGGTGGCGCGAAACGCTCGGCCGATCGCGGTGCGCCCGATCAGGAGCTGCAGTCCGCCCAGGAGCGCGACGGCCACCACGAAGGTGAGGAGGGGGAACCACCCCACCGCCAGCCCGCCGCCCAGGGGCAGGCTCGCCGTCTCGATCCCGCCCGGATTGAGGCGCCGCGAGTCCGCCGAGAACGTCTCGAGGAGGCCGTTCTGGATGATGACCGAGAAGCCGAAGGTGACGAGCACGGCAGGCAGGACGCCGCGGCCCAGCAGCCGGTCGAGCACCAGCCACTGAAGGCCGTAGCCCAGGACTGCCATCAGGGGCGCCACCACCACGAGGGAGAGCAGGGGATTGAGGCCCGACGCGCCCACCGCCACCACGGCAAGAAAGGCGGCGAGGATGCTGAAGTCGCCGTGGGCGAGGTTCACGAGGCGCATCACGCCGAAGATCAGCGAGAGCCCGGTGGCGAAGAGCGCATAGAGGCCGCCGAGGAGGACGCCCTGTACCACGGTGTCGAGCCAGGCCACGGCGCGGACGCCCTCAGGTGCCGAAGTAGGCGGCGGCGATCTGCGCACGCCCGAGCTGAGCGGGGACGCCTTCGAGGGAGACGGCACCCTTGCGGAGGCAGTAGACGCGCTGGGCGACGGCGAGCACCTGGCTCACGTCCTGCTCCACGACGACGAGTGTGGTCCCCTCCGCGCGGATCGCGTCCAGCACCTCGTAGAGCCTCCGGATCACCAGCGGCGCCAGGCCCAGCGAGATCTCGTCCACGAGCAGCAGGCGCGGGTTGGCCATGAGGCCGCGTCCGATGGCGAGCATCTGCTGCTCGCCGCCCGAGAGATTGGTGCCGGGCTCGGCGCGCCGCTCGCGGAGCACGGGAAAAAGAGCGTGCACGCGCTCCAGCGTCCAGGGCCCGGGCCGGCCGCGGTAGGCGCCCACCTGGAGATTCTCCTCCACGGTGAGGCTGGGGAAGATCTTCCGGCCCTCGGGCACGAGCACCATGCCGAGGCCCACGAGCGTCTCGGCGGGCAGGCCGCTCACCGAGCGGCCGCCGAGCTCGACGGCGCCCCGTGAGGACGGGATCGCGCCCGCCAGGGCCCGGAGCAGCGTGGACTTGCCCGCCCCGTTCGCGCCGATCACCGCGACCAGCTCGCCTTCCGCCGCCTCCAGCGAGACGCCGAACAGCGCCTGGAAGTCGCCGTAGCGCGCGGAGAGATCGCGGACGGCGAGCAGGCTCACGCGACGTCGATTCCGAGGTAGACGCGTTGCACTTCGGGGCTGGCCATCACCATGTCCGGGGGACCGTCGATGAGGGTGGCACCGAAGTTGATGGCGACGAGGCGGTCGACGGCGGAGCGGAGGGCGTGGACGATGTGCTCGATCCAGATGATGGCCACGCCCCGCCCGCGCACCCGGCGGATCACCTCGACCATCGCGAGCACCTCGGGCTCGGTCAGCCCGCCCGCGATCTCGTCCAGCAGGAGCACCCGAGGATTCGTGGCGAGCGCCCGCGCGAGCTCCAGGCGCTTGCGCTCCAGCAGGGTGAGCTCGCCCGCGCGCAGGTTGGCCTTGGCGACGAGCCCCGCGAGCTCGAGCGCCTCGTGACACGCGGCATAGGCGGCGCGCTCCGCCCGTCCGCCGCCGTGGGTGGCGCCGACGAGGACGTTCTCGAACACGGTCATCGCCTCGAAGGGGTGGGGGATCTGATGGGTCAGGGCGATGCCGGCGCGCGTACGGGCGTGCGCCGGCGTGCCGCTGATGTCACGCCCTTGGTAGACGACGCGGCCGCGGTCTGGCCGAAGGCGTCCAGCGAGGACGTTCAGGGCGGTGGTCTTGCCCGCGCCGTTGGGCCCGATGACGCCCACCGCCTCCTCCGCCGCCACCGCGAGGGTGAGGCGGTCGAGGACCTGGAGCGAGCCGAAGGCGCGCGAGACCGCGTCGAGAGCGAGAAGCGGCGTCGCGCTCAGGCCTGCTTGAGCGGGCGGAGCTTGCCGCCCACCGGGATGTTCGGCGCGCTCTTGTTGCTCACGATGGTGATGTCGTACGGCACACTCTTGCCCTTGCCCCACTGCCCGCCCACCAGCGGCGTCTTCGACACGTTGGGCACCGGCCCCTTGCCCCAGGCGACGGGCCCCACCAGGGTGTTGAGGTTCGTCTCCTTGATCGCGGCGACCACCGCGCTCTTGTCGTCGAGGCTCCGGGCGCGCTTGAGCGCGTCCAGACCTACCTCGAAGAGGGCGTGGATGAAGCCGAGGGGCTGCGTCCACTGCTTCTTGGTGTCGCGGGTGTAGTCGGCCGCGAAGGCGGCGGCGGTGGCGCCGGTGAGCGACGACTTGAAGGGATGCTGGGGCGTCCACCACACCTCCGTGGACATGCCGTCGCCGAGCGGGCCCAGCGCCTCGACGGATCGCGGGAACAGGAGCGCCTTGCCGATGCTCGCCACCTTGGGCCGGAAACCCTGCTGGGCAGCCTGCTTCCAGAAGGTGGTCCAGTCCGGCGGGATGGGCACCCCCGTCACGATCTCGACGTTCTCCCGCTTGAACGCGGAGATCTGCGCCGAGAAATCGTCGGTGAGGTTCGGGTAGCGGCCGGGATCGACGACCTTGTAGCCGGCCTTGGCCAGCGCGGGCGGGAAGCCGCGCTCCTTGTCGCCCCAGGCGTTGCCGTCGCCGTCGTTGGGCCAGAGCGCGCCCACCACCTTGTTGGTCTCGATGGAGTTCCACATGTCGATGAAGACGCCGATGATGTCCTCGAGCCCCCAGAAGAAGTGGTACGTGGACTTGAAGCCCACGTCGGGCTTCCCGCCGCGGGCGAAGAACCACGGCTGCCACGGGCACACCGACGACACGCACGGGGTGCCGTTCACCTCGCACTGGTCGGAGACGGGATTGGTGGTCTCCGGGGTGCTCGCCACCAGCATGAGATCCACCTTGTCGGTGAGGATCAAGCGTGAGGCGACCTCGGCGGCGCGATTCGGGTCGGACTGGCTGTCGCGGACGAGGATCTCCACCGGGTGCGTCTGCCCCTTGATGGCGAGGCCCTTGCCGAGCGCCTTGCGAATCCCCCCGACGACGAAGCCGTCGGCCTCGCCGAAGCCGGCGAGCGGGCCGGTCTGGGGGCTCACGTAGCCGATCTTGATGGCGCGCCCCGCTCCCTGGGCCCGCGCCGCGCCGGGTCGCAGCCCGGTCAGCGCCGCCGCGGCGCCGGTGGACGCGACACGCAGGAACTGCCGGCGAGCGACCCCGTTGTCCTCGGCCATGAGTGGTCTCCTCTCCGCGCTCAGAACTGCACGGGGGTGGGCGGCATCTTCCCGCTCGCGTACAGCGCGGGCAGATCCGCGGTGGCGTTCTCCCACACCAGCAGCATGGAGCGCTTGGGCGAGAAGCCGCGATGGCGGATGTCGGCGGGCATCGCGGCCACGTCGCCCGCCTTCATGGTGACCCGCGCGCGCATGGCGCCCGTCTCGCGATCCTCCACCTCCCACTGGATCTCGTCGCTCAGCTGCACGAACCACTCCACGCGATCGTTGCCGTGAATGACGGGCAGGATGTACTCCTCCGTGGTGGGGCAGTAGAGGCTCGCCTTGCAGACGGAGACGATGGAGGGATTCCACGTCACGTCCGAGCGGGAGAGATAGGCGAAGAGGTTGAACGACACCACCTCGCCCTCGAAGCCGGGCTCGGCGAGGATCTCCGGCTTGTCCTGGGGCACGTCCTTGAAGTGGCGGTTCACCGGGAAGCCGTTCGCGTCCGAGCGAACGGGCTCGTCGCCCGGCGCCCCGATCATCCGCTTGGCGGTGACGCGGTGGCGGGTGATCGCCTCCTTGTTGCTCCCGTTCTTGGGCCCGAAGGCGCTGCCCGTCTCCGCGGGGCTGGCGAAGGGATCGAAGGTCTTGTTCGTCCAGTCCTCCAGGATGGCCTCGAACACCCGCTGGATCAGCGGCGTGTCGAAGCGCTCCATGTGGTCGAGCCCGGCCTTGCGGTAGTGCGCGTTGAAGCGGCCGGCGAAGAGATCCACCGAGCCGTAGTGGTTGACGGTGCCCACCACCGCATCGAAGTTCACGATGCCGTAGAAGAAGCCCCAGGCGATGTCCCGCTGCAGCGCGCGCAGGAAGGCGTCGGCGGGAATCAGGTGGCTCCCCTTGGGCCACGCCACCTGCGCGAAGTACTCGTCGCGGCTGAAGGCGAACTGGCCGAGGTTGAACGTCCGGTAGCCGTGCTGGTTGGGCTCGATGGAGCCGATCTCGGGGACGCTGTCCGTCTTGGTGCTCATGGTCTCGTCCTCCCTAGCGCTGCGGGCGCGGAGCGGTCTGGCAGATGTCGGCCCAGCGCTCCACGGTGTCGGGGCCGGCCAGGGTCTGGAGCAGGATCACGCCCGGCTTGGCGGCGTGGAACTGATAGGCGCTGCCCATGGGCAGGAGGGTCATGTGGCCGCGGCGCGCTCGCACCACCCCCATCTTCTTGCCCTTTGGCGTGCCCGGCAGGCCCACGGAGCCCGCCGCCCCCTTAGGGACGGCGGCGGCGTCGTCCAGTTTCAGCAGCCGGATCTCCACCTCGCCGTCCATCACGAGCGCGAATTCGTCCTGGGCGGGGGCGCGCCAGCCCGAGGTGCCCTCGGCGCGGATGGCCTCGATCACGTACTCGATGTTCTTGCCGACGGCGACCTTCTCGTACGGCTTGGATCGCGACGCCACCTCGAAGACGTTCGAGAAGACGTAATTGCGCGCATCGTCGTTGACCACCTCGACGCCGCCCTTGTCGTAGTGCTGGAGCGACCCGAAGCGGGTGCGGTATTCCATGGCGTGTCTCCTTTGCCCTTGCCGAAGTCCCCGCTCGCGAGGCCGAGCCGCCGGCAGAGGCGGCCCAGCGCGTGCTGCTCGTCCCGGGAGAGCATACCCATCTCTCGAACGAGGCCGGCCACGTGACGGGGGAAGATGTCGGTGATGAGCCGGCGCCCGGCATCGGACAGGGCGACCGTCTGATAGCGCTTGTCGTCCTCTCGGCGCGTCCGCCGCACGAGGCCCCGGCGCAGCAAGTTGCCCACCACCACCGCGGTGTTGGCGTCGCTGCGCAGGAGCTTCTGGCCGAGGTCGCGCTGGCAGAGCGGCCCGTGGTGCAGGAGGGCTTCCAGCGCGCCGAACTGCCCGATGGTGAGACCGGCCGCGCCCATGACGCCACCCACCCGCGCGGTCAGCGCCTCCGACGCGCGCATGAGCTTGATGTAGGCGTCGAGGGCCGCAGTCTCCGCGGGGCTGCCGGGATAGCGTGTCGGCATGGTTCGAATTCGAAACGTTTGTAGTCTCGCCGCGCCGGGCTTGTCAAGAGGCGCCCGTAGCCCAATCTGGTCTTCCTTCCGCCACTGTGGGAAGATGCCCGACGCATGAGTCTTGTGGAAAAGCCGCTCGCCGTCGCCATCGCGATTGCCGTCCTGGCGGGCTTCGCCCCCGTGGCTTCCGCCCAGAACCTGGACGACGTCTTTCGCAAGGCCAGCCCCACCGTCGTCGTCGTGCGGGCCAAGGGGCGCGACGTCGGCGCGGGAGGGATCACGCACTTCATCGAGACCGGCTCCGGTGTCCTCATCTCGCGCGATGGCCGGGTGATGACGGCGGCCCACGTCGTCAACGGCAAGGACGAGATCACCGTGGAGGGCATCGGCGGCGAGATCGTGCGCGCGAAGATCATCTCGGCCAACATGGCCGCCGATGTCTCGCTCCTGCAGCTCGAGCGCGTGACGAGGGCGATGCAGGTGGCGCGGATCGGCAACTCCGACGCGGTGCGAGTGGGTGAGCAGGTCATGGTCGTCGGCGCCCCGTACGGGCTCGCCTATTCGATGAGCGTGGGCTGGATCAGCGCCCGCTGGCCACCCAACACGATTTTCCCCGACATGCCTCTGGCGGAGTTCTTTCAGACCACGGCCACCATCAACACGGGCAACTCGGGGGGTCCGCTGTTCAACATGAAGGGCGAGGTCATCGGCATCGTCAGCCAGAACATCTCGAAATCCGGCGGCAGCGAGGGGCTGGGGTTCGTCGTGACGACCAAGAGCGCACAGGGGCTCCTCGTTCCCCGGAAAGTCTTCTGGGGGGCGCTTCAGGGCATGCTGCTCACCGGCCGCCTCGCCAGCGTGTTCAACGTCCCGGCGCCCGCCGGGTTCTTGGTCAGGACGGTCGCGCAGGGCTCGATGGCGTCCAACATGGGCCTGCGGGGGGCCGACGGGATTCTGACGATCGGCGGGAAGGAGATCCCCGTGGGCGGCGACATCGTTCTCTCCGTCGAGAGTATTCCTGTCGTGTCCGAGGACAACATCGAGCAGATTCGCAACCGGCTGGCCGGCCTCGCCCCCGGCGCCCCGTTCAAGATGAGCGTGCTCCGCGCCGGGAAGGTCATCGAGCTCACGGGGTCGGCCGAGTAGCGCGGCGTCCGCAGCCTCAAGGCCCCCAGTAGCGCCACGCGTACACCGCCGTCAGGACGGCGCCCGCGGCGAGCACGATGCCCCGCACCAGCCGTGGGGGCAGGACACGCACGAGCCGGCCGCCGAGCACGCCCCCCGCGAGCCCGCCCGCCATCATCACCATCGCGGGCGCCCACGCGACCATCCCCTGGACGACGAACACCACGATGGCGACGACGCCGGTGAGGCCGGCGAGGAGATTCTTGAGTACGTTGATGGCGCGGAACTCGTGCGTGAGGCTGATGGACAGGACGGCCAAGATCATGACGCTCATGCCCGCGCCGAAGTAGCCGCCGTAGACCGCGACGGGCGCAAAGAGGAGGAGCCGCAGGGCCTCGGACGGCATCGTGGCGCCCTGCGCCGCCGACGAGGGCGACGTCAGCCAGCCCCGGATCCGGTCGGACAGGCCGAACAGGATGGTGGCCAGCCCGATCAGCGCGGGGACCATGGCGGTGAAGGCCCGCTCGGGGGTCAGCAGCAAGAGGGCGGCGCCCGTGATGCTGCCGGCGACGGCGACGACCACGAGCCCCACGGAGGAGCGATCCCATCGCGGCAGGCGCCCGAAGTCCGCGAGCCCGGCGGCGAAGTTGCCCGGCGTGGTCGCCACCGTGTTCGACGCGTTTGCGATGATCGGGGGCAGCCCCACCGCGAGGAGGGCGGGGAAGGTGATGAGGGATGAGCCTCCCACGATAGCGGTGACCACGCCGCCGGCGAGGCCGGCCGCGAAGAGCAGCAGCACGGCCGACGTCTCCATGGGACGCTGGCCTAGCCACCCACTTCGGCGCGCACGCGCCGCGCGCCCTCGCAGAGGGCGGCGAGCTTGTGCTTCACCACCCAGCGCGGCGTCTCCCAGAAGCCGCAGTCGGGGTTCACCCACAGGCGCTCGGGCGGGATGTAGGGGAGGAAGGCGCGGATGCGCTCGGCGACGTCCTGGGCGGTCTCGGCCTTGAAGGCCTTGACGTCGATGACGCCGGCGCCCAGCTCTTTGTCCTTGGGGAAGTCCTTCCAGCGCGCGGGATCCTCCATCCCGGCGTTGGCGAACTCGAGCACGATCTGCGAGGCGCGCAGCTCGCCCAGGATGGGGAAGACGTTCCGGTAATCGCGCACCGCGCTGAAGGGGCGCCCGTAGAGATTGCCGAAGCACACGTGGACGGCGATCTTGGCGGCCACGCTTTCCACCACGCGGTTGATGCCCTTCGCCACCTCGTGCACGGTGCCGGAGTACATGCCGTGATGCGGCTCGTCGATCTGGATGAAGTCCGCCCCCGCCGCCACCAGGGCGCGGCACTCCGCGTTGACGAGGCCGACGAGATCGGCCAGGAGGGTGTCCTTGTCTCGATACGCGCCGCCGAGCTTGAGGGGCACGAGAAGAGTGTAAGGGCCGGGCACGGTGGCCTTGATGGGCTTGGTGGTGAGGCCCCGCGCCAGCCGGAACTCCTCCACGATGCCGAGGCCCTCGGGGGCCGCGATCTTCTCCGTCACCTCGAAGGGTGTGTTGGTGTCCCAGAGGGGCTGGCCGAGCCGGCGCGGCGCGGGCAGCGCGCGGATGCCCCGGATGCGGTCGTAGAAGCCGATGATGAAGCGCACCCGCATCATCTCGCCGGTGGTCACGACGTCGACGCCGGCGCGCTCCTGATCGAGCAGCGCGGCCTGGGTGGCATCCTCCATGAGCTCGCGCACGTCGAGCGCGCCCAGGCGGCCGGCCTCCATGGCCTCGCGGGCGAGCCACACCCAGCCGGGCAGGCCGTGGCTCCCCACCACGGACGTGACGATCTTCGAAACCTTCATGGCCGCTCCTTGCGGAAGGCCGCCATCGCCTCGCGATGCTCGGGCGACTCCAGCATCGGCGCGAAGGCCGCGTTCATCCGCTCGCGGAACTCCTCACGGTCGAGATCGAAGGCGAGACGGGTCAGCCGCTTGCTCGCGGTGACGGTGGTGGCGGGCAGCGCGAGCATGCGCTTCACGGTCTCCTCCAGCGCGGCCGGGAACTCCGCGGCGGACACGACGCGGTTCACCACGTTGAGGCGCTCGGCCTCCCGCGCGGAGATGTTCTCGCCGAGGAGGATGAGCTCGCGCGCCCGCGCGAGCCCGATGAGGCGCGGGAGGCGGTAGAGGGCGAGGGAAGGGATCAGCCCTTCCTTGACCGCGGGCAGACCGATGAGGGCCGCGTCGCTGGCGAGCCGGTAGTCGCAGGCCAGCGCAAGCTGAAGGCCGCCGCCGAGGGCATGCCCGTTGAGCCCGGCCACGAAGAGGATGTCCATGTCCTCGATGGCGACCATGGCATCTTCCCACGCGCGGAAGTCGCCGAAGCCGAACTCGCGCCGCGCGAGGGCGGCCAGGTCCACGCCCGTGCAGAAGGCGCGGCCCGCCCCGGTGATGACGGCGACGCGGACGCCGCGGGCGGCGCCGATCCGGCCCACCGCGATCGCGAGATCTCGCACCCATTCCGCGTTTCCGGCGTTGAGGACGTCGGGCCGGTCCAAGGTGAGCCGCGCCACCGGTCCCGCGATGTCGAGCCGCATCGTGTTCATTGCGCGCCGCCGCGAAATTCTAGCACTTGAAGAAACGGCGCGAACCCCCATATATGGAAGAGCGCGAAAAGGGGGACGGCCATGGGATACCTGATCACGAACGTGCGAATCCTCGACGGCACCGGACGGGAGCCGTTCACGGGTGCGGTACGGGTGGAGGGCGACCGCACCGGCGAGGTGCTGGCCGGCGCTTCGGCGGCGGCCAACGGGGCCACGCGAATCGACGGCGCGGGGCGGACGCTGATGCCCGGCGTCGTCGAGTCCCACGCTCACCTGGGCCTGGCCGATCTGGCGCCGCTCGAGCTCGACCGGCTCCCGATCGAGGAGCAGATGCTCGTCACCGTCCGCAACGCGCGGACCATGCTCGACTGCGGCTACACGAGCGCGTTCTCGGCGGCCGCCCCCAAGCCGCGCCTCGACGTGGTGCTGCGGCGCGAGATCGAGGCGGGCCGCGAGGTGGGTCCGCGCCTCCTCGCCAACGGCCCCGAGATCACCGTGACGGGCGGGCTCGGCGACACCAACCTCCTGCACCTGCCGCTCTACGAGACGCCGACGTTCTCCTGGGTGGCCGACGGGCCCGACGCCATCCGCCGCGTTTGCCGGCTCCTCGCGCGCGAAGGCGTGGACCTCCTCAAGCTGAACCTCTCCGGCGATCTCGGCACCTCCGGCTACCCGTCCGACCGCACCCCGATGACGGACGGCGAGGTGGCCGCGGCCATGGAGGTGGCGCGCGCGGCAGGGCTTCGCGTGGCCGCGCACTGCCGCAGCGCGGAGTCGGTGCTGCTCGGCCTCCGGCACGGTGTGGAGGTGATCTACCACGCCAACTACGCCGACGAGCGCGCGCTGGACGCGCTGGAGGCGGCGAAGGATCGCGTCTTCGTTGGCCCGGCCATCGGCATCACCTACAACCTGAGCCAGGCGGTCGGGCAGTGGGGCATCACGCCGGACCGGGCGCGCGTCTTCGAGCGCGAGCTGGAGTCCACCGTGGAGGTGATGAGCCGGCTGAAGAAGCGCGGGGTCCGCGTGCTGCCGGGCGGCGACTACGGTTTCCCGTTCACCCCGCACGGCACCTACGCGCGCGATCTCTGGCTGTTCGTGAAGGTGCTGGGCTTCACCGCGATGGACACACTGGTTGCGGCGACGCGGCTGGGCGGCGAAATCATGGGCCGGCCGGGCGAGCTGGGCGTGGTAAAGGCGGGCGCGCTCGCCGACCTGCTCCTGGTGGACGGCGACCCGCTCGCGGACATCGGCATCCTCCAGGACCGGAGCGCGCTTCACATGATCATGAAGGGCGGCGCGCTGCACAAGGCGCCGGCGGGGCCCGCCCATGCCTGAGATCGCCGTTCCGACCACCATTGTCCGGCCGCTGTTCTGCGGCTGCGACCTCGCCCACCGCGCCCACACGCTCACGCGCGCGGCGGCGCGGCGCTCGCACGGCGGCGGCGACCGCTCGCGCGGCGCCGGCCGCTCCGGCGGCGCCGGCGGATCGGGCGGCGCGAAGGCGGCCGGCGGCGCGAACACCGGCGTGCAGGGCTACTCGCCGCCGCCGCCGCTGGTGAGCCCCATCCGCGGCCTCATCGACTTCCACACCCACGCCGCCCCGGACGTGTTCGGCCGCTCGGTGGACGACGATGAGCTCGCCACCCTGGCGGCGGCGCGACAGATGGAGGCGCTGGTCTTCAAGAACCACGTGACCATCACCGCGGATCGCGCCTGGCTCGCCCGCAAGCACGTGCCCGGCATCAAGGTGTTCGGCGGCGTGGTGCTGAACCGCGCGGTGGGCGGCATCAACGCCCAGGCGGTGGAGTGGATGTGGCGCATGCAGGGCGCCCACGGGCGGGTGGTCTGGTTCCCCACCTTCGACGCGGACAACCACGTGAAGCGCGCCGGCACCGCCGCCTCCGGCATTCGGGTAGTCGACGAGCGGGGCGCGGTGCTGCCCGAGACGCGCGGGGTGCTGAAGGTGTGCGCGGCGCAGCGCCTAGTCGTGCACACCGGGCACGCCTCGGGCGAGCAGGCCCTGGCCCTCATCGAGGCCGCGCGGGAAGCCGGCTGCGACCGCATCGTGGTCACGCATGCCCAGTTCGACGTGGTGGGCATGACGGTGCCGCAGATGAAGAAGGCGGCGGCGCTCGGCGCCAAGCTGGAGCTCTGCGCCCTCGGCATGCTCACGGGCCCGGACGCGCCGCTCGAGTTCCTGCGCCACTCGGCGCGGGTGGAGGTGGCCGAGACCGCGGCCGCCATCAAGGCGGTGGGGGCGCGCCATTTCGTGCTCGGCACCGATCTGGGCCAGGCGGGCAATCCCACGCCCGTGGACGGCCTCGCCATGTTCGTGGCCGCGCTGCAGGGGCAGGGCGTCACGCCGGCGGAGATACAGGCCATGGGGCGCGAGATGCCGGGCGCCCTCCTGATGGGCTGAGCGCCGGGGCTGGGCTAGAATGGTTTCCATGGCGATTGCCCCGACCTCCCGGCTCGAGATGGTCCCCTCCGTCTGCCCGCACGACTGCACCAGCACATGCGCCCTCGAGGTGGAGCGCATCGACGAACGTACGATCGGGCAGGTGCGCGGCTCCCGTCGGAACACCTACACCGACGGCGTCATCTGCGAGAAGGTCGGCCGCTACGCCGAGCGCGTGCATCACCCGGACCGGCTCCTTCACCCCCTGCGTCGCGTGGGGCCCAAGGGCTCGCGCCGCTTCGAGCGCATCGGCTGGGACGCCGCTCTTGACCTGGTGGCCGAGGCCTTCACCCGTCAGGCCAAGACCTACGGCCCGGAGACGGTCTGGCCGTACTACTACGCGGGCACCATGGGGCTGGTGCAGCGCGACGGCATCAACCGCCTGCGCCACGCCATGGGCTACTCGCGCTGGTTCTCCACGATCTGCGTGACGCTCTCCGACACGGGCTGGTCTGCCGGCGTCGGCCAGAAGCGCGGCGTGGACCTCAGGGAGATCGACGAGCACAGCGACCTGGTGGTGATCTGGGGCGGCAACCCCGTCAACACCCAGGTCAACGTCATGCAGCACGCGATGCGGGCCAAGCGGCGCGGCGCCCCGCTCGTCGTGGTGGATCCCTATCGCACCGGCACCGCCGAGAAGGCCGACATCCACCTGGCGCCGCGGCCGGGCACCGACGGCGCGCTCGCCTGCGCGATCATGCACGTGCTCTTCGCCGAGGGCTACGCCGACTGGAAGTACCTCCGCGCCTACACCGATTGCCCGGACGAGATGGCCGCGCACGTCCGCACGCGCACGCCCGGGTGGGCCGCCGCCATCACTGGCCTCACGGTGGACGAGATCGTCGGTTTCGCGCGCCTCTACGGACGGACGAAGCGGTCCTTCATCCGGTGCCACCATGGATTCACGCGCTCGCGCAACGGCGCCGCCCAGATGCATGCCGTCACCTGCCTGCCCGCGGTGACGGGCGCCTGGCAGTACGAGGGCGGCGGCGCCATCTACGGCCAGACGGAGATCTACAAGCTCGACCGCTCGCTCATCGAGGGTCTGGACCGGGTGGACAAGTCCATCCGCGCTCTCGACCAGTCGCGCCTCGGGCCCATCCTCACCGGCGATCAGGAGGCCCTTCTCGGCGGCCCGCCGGTGACGGCCATGCTGGTGCAGAACACGAATCCCGCCATGGTGTGCCCGGAGACGCATCTGGTCCACAAGGGCCTCGCTCGCGAGGATCTCTTCCTCTGCGTGCACGAGCAGTTCCTCACCGAGACGGCTGCCTTCGCCGACGTGGTGCTGCCCGCCACCATGTTCCTCGAGCACGACGACTTCTACACGGCGAGCGGCCACACCTATTTCCAGGTGGCGAAGAAGGTGATCGAGCCCCCCGGCGAGTGCCGCGAGAACCACTCCGTGATCGCCGAGCTGGCCCGGCGGCTCGGCGCCCAGCACCCGGGCTTCACCATGACCGCCTGGGAGATCATGGACTGGACGCTCCGGAAGTCCGGCATGTGGGACGCCGAGACCAACTGGCAGCGAGGCGGCCAGGACTGCGCGCTGCCGTTCCAGACCGCGCACTTCCTGGACGGCTTCCCCACCGCGGACGGGCGTTTCCACTTCAAGGGTGATTGGAAGCGCTTCGGCGGCCGCTGGGAGGAGATGCCCGTCCTGCCCGATCACTTCGACGTGATCGACGGCGCCAGCGCCGACTACCCCTTCCGGCTCGTCGCCGCCCCCGCGCGCGGGTTCCTCAACTCCACGTTCTCTGAGACGCCGTCCTCCATCGCGCGCGAGCGCCGGCCCACCGCGCTGCTGCACCCGGACGACTGCGCGGCGCTGAGCGTGACGGACGGCGACCTCGTGCGCCTGGCGAATGCCCGCGGCGAGGTGCTCGTGCACGCCAGGGCCCAGGCGGGCCAGCAGCGCGGCGTGGTGGTGGTGGAGGGCATCTGGCCCAACGCCCGCTTCGACGGCGGCATCGGAATCAATGCCCTCACCAGCGCCGACCCGGGCTGGCCGAAGGGCGGCGCCGTGTTCCACGACACGGCGGTGTCCATCCGGCGGGCGTAGGCAGCATTCGCGGTGTGCCCTTGGGCGCTAGAGCCCACGGGCTTAGGCGGCATGGCCACGCTGTATCTGCCCGGACACTCTTGCCGCGATTGTCCGACGGCGCCTATCTTCGCCCCGATGATCGAGCCCAAGCCGCCGCGTCTTCTCGATCGTGTCCGCGCGCCGGTGCGCGCCAGGAACTTTCCGCACGCGTACCGAGAAGGCCTACGTCGGCCGGATCCGCCGGTTCATTCTCTTCCATGACAAGCGTCACCCCGGCGAGATGGGCGGGCCGGAGGTCTCGAAGTTCCTCAGCGCGCTCGCGGTCGAGCGGGACGTCGCCGCGTCCACGCAGAACCAGGTGCTGAGCGCGCTGCTCTTCCTCTACCGGGAGATGCTCGGCCAGACGCTGCCCTGGCTCGACGATATGGTGCGCGCCAAGCGCCCCGCGCGTCTTCCGGTGGTGGTGAGTCGCTCCGAGGTGCTGGCCGCCATCCGCCACATCGACGGCCCGCCGTGGCTCATGACGCTGCTCCTCTACGGCGCCGGCTTGCGGCTGCTCGAGTGCGCGCGGCTGCGCGTGAAGGACGTGGATTTCGCCCGCAACCAGCTCATGGTCCGCGGCGGCAAGGGCGACAAGGACCGCATGGTCCCGTTGCCGGCCGTCGCCGCCGGCGACCTCGCTCGGCATCTCGAGGCCGTCAAGCGGCAGCACGAGGAGGACCTCCGGGGTGGAGCGGGCTGGGTCGAGCTGCCGGGCGCGCTGGGCCGCAAGTACCCCCACGCCGGCCGCGAGTGGGCGTGGCAGTGGGTCTTCCCCGCCACCCGCTTCTACGTGGAGCGCGAGAGCGGCCAGTGGCGACGCCACCACCTGCACGAGTCCGTGCTCCAGCACGCGGTCAAGCTGGCGATCACCCTCAAAAGAACTGTTCCCGAAACGAAAGGGGTTGCCTCAAAACCGGTGTTACCACGCGACACACCGGAAAGGGGACCCCGTGACCGAGCGAGGGCGTCGGGAGTATGCCGCGGTGATGCGGGCGCGGTATCAGCAGGTCGACAAGCGCGAGCGCGGCCGGTTGCTCGACGAGTACTGTCGCGCGACCGGTTGTCATCGCAAGGCGGCGATCCGGCGGCTGCGAGCCAGCCCGCGCGCGGGGCGCCGGTCCCCCGGGCGGCCGTGTCAGTACGTGGCCCGAGACCTGGCGCCGCTGCTCGAGCGGGCGTGGCTGGCCAGTGATCAGCTCTCGGGGAAGCTGCTGCGGCCCATCCTGCCCGCCCTGCTGACGGCGCTGGCAACCCATCACGGGTTCGGGCTGCCCCCGGCGGCGCGGGCGGCGCTGACCATCGCCAGCGCGGCCACCCTGGACCCGTCAACGCCTGCCTGCTCGGCTGGTGCCAGCGCCGCGGCATCCGTTTCACCCGCGGCCGGCCCTATCGCAAGAACGACCAGGCCTGGGTCGAGCAGCGCAACGGCCTGCTCGTGCGCCGGCTCGTGGGCTACGACCGCTACAGCGCCCGCGCCGCCTGGACCGTGCTGCAGCGTCTCTAGGACCTGCTCCGCCTGCAGCACAACTTCTTCCGTCCCGTGCGCAAGCTGCTCAGCAAGCGCCGGGTGGGGAGCACGGTCCGGAAGCGGTACGACGCGGCGCAGACGCCCTACCAGAGCGTGCTCGCCGCGGGCGGACTCCCCGCCGAGCACCGGCAGGCGCTGGTGGCACAGTTTCACGCCCTGGACCCGATCGCCCTCGCGCGGGACATCCAGGGGACGCTGGACGTGCTCTGGAAGCTGGCGGATACTCGGCCCGCGCCCCAGGACGTCGCCCATGGGTAACACTATTTTGAGGCCACGCCGTCGGCGCTCGGTAACACCTACTTCTGAGGCATCACGGCTGGCCGTCCGCCAGGCGGGCTTTCCCAAGCACGCCTCCTGTCACACCTTCCGGCATTCCTTCGCCACGCACCTCCTCGAGGACGGCGCCGACATCCGCACCGTTCAGGAGCTCCTGGGCCACCCCGACGTCAGCACCACGATGGTCTACACGCACGTCCTCAACCGCGGCCACGCCGGCGTCCGCAGCCCCGCCGACCACCTCAACCTCCAACGCACCCCGCGCTACACAGTTCCGCCTATCCCCCCGCTCCCTCCCCCCACCCCTCAAACTTCCAACCAAAAAGTAGTATTCTCAATCCCCAAGGAGGCGACCCAAGCATGCTATCCAGTCCACTCCCCCCACGCCTTAGGAGCTATACCGCCCTAGATACTTCTAGTTCAGCGCAAATGTGCAACGAGGCTGCGTGCGAGCGATCGGGGTGGTCGGCGTCGTGGACCGAACCCGCCGACACAAGGATTCGCCTCAAGTGAAGAGCAAGAAGGCCGGGCAACTCGCCTCGATCGTTGTAGCCTGCGTCCTTCTCAGCACATCGCTCAACGCCGCCGTCGCGCAGCAGCCGGGAAAGGTCCCTCGGGTGGGATTCCTGACCGCCTTCTCTCCTTCCGATTACCCGGCTTGGCGCAAAGAGTTTCGGCAGGGTCTCCAGGACCTCGGGTATACAGAAGGCCAAAACATCGTCGTCGAGTACCGTTATGCGAATGGTCGGCCCGAACGGTTGCCAAGCCTCGCGGCCGAACTGGTTCGCCTCAGGATGGACATAGTGGCGGCCGAGACTACGCCGGCGAATCTAGCCATGAAGCAGGCGACCACGACGATCCCCATCGTGATGACACTTGTCGCCGACCCTGTGGGGTCTGGTCTCGTGTCCAGCCTCGCCCGCCCGGGAGGGAACATCACGGGCCTGAGTCTACAACTCCCGGACATCGTTCCCAAACGGTTGCAGCTTCTTCGAGAGGTCGTCCCCACCGTCTCTCGCGTGGCCATTCTCTGGAACGCGGCCAGTCCAATAACCCCACCACAGTTTAGGGCCGCGGAGGCGGCAGCCCCGGCATTGGGGATGCAGCTCGAATCATTGGGAGTGCGCACGCCCGCAGATTTCGAGGGCGCCTTCCAGACCGCAGCCCGACGGCACGTCGGCGCTCTCCTCATCCTGGACGACTTTTTCCTCGCGAGCCATTCGGCGAAACTCGCGGCGCTCGCGGTCAAGAGCAGGTTGCCTGCGATGGCGGGAGTAGACGGGTTTCCAGAAGCCGGTGTCCTCATCAATTACGGACCGAATTTCGCCGCCATCACCCGTCGGAGCGTCACCTACATAGACAAGATCCTCAAGGGTGCCAAGCCGGGCGACTTGCCGATCGAGCAGCCGACAAACTTCGAGCTGGTGATCAACGTGAACACTGCCAAGACTTTCGGCCTCACCATCCCGCCAGCGCTCATGCTACGAGCGCATAGAGTCATCGAATGAAATCGACCCAGCGTGCTTCCGCACGCGGTGTGATCCTCCGTGCGATCGGGCGTCGGACTTTGCGCTCCAGCGGCCCGGGGCTCGCGGTGCTCGCCCCGTCCGCTGAGCGCAGCGTTGGACGGCTGCGGCGACAATCTCGAATGACCAAGCGCTCTGAGTTTATGCCGCCTACGCACGACGCACAGAGCGAGAGGCCGGGCATGAGGCGACGCGATGTCATAAGACTACTAGCGTCGCACCCGCACCAATGCCGAGTCAGCCCAATCCAAGTTGAACCAGCAGTAGAGCCTCACGGCTTCAAGATCACCCGCGTCGCCGCCGTTCCGGCGTTCTTCCCCTGCCACTCCGCGGCTTCGAACGCCTTGTTGATGTCCTTGAGCGGGAAGCTGTGGGAGACGAGTGAGGACAGCGGGTACTTCGCTTTCGTGCGCACCAGGAACTCGAGCGCGGCGGGGATGATCCAGGGGTCGTAGTGGGTGGTGCCCAGCCACTTGATCTGGTTGGTGATGACGAGCGTGGCGGGCAGGGTCACCGTCTGCGGGATGATATTGCCGATGTCCACGTACTTCCCGTTGAGGCGGACCATGTTGAGGCCTTCCACGGTGGCGGCCGCGATCCCGACGACCTCGACCACGATGTCGGCGCCGCGGCCGTCGGTCAGCTCCTTCACGCGGGCGATGCGCTTGTCCGGCGTGGGGTACTCGTTCATGTCGATGACGTCGGTGGCGCCGCACTGCTTGGCCAGGGCCAGCCGCGGGGTCTGCCCGTCGATGGAGATGACGCGCGCCGCCCCCTTCTCCGCCGCCACCGCCGCCGCGTAGATGCCGAGCCCGCCCGCTCCCTGGATGACCACGATGTCGCCGAACTTCATCTCCGCCGCCTCGAGGCCGTAGAGCACCTGGCAGAGGGCGCAGTTCACGGGCGGGATGGCCTCGTCGGGCAGCTCGTCCGGCACCTTGAAGGCGTAGTGGCCGGGCGGTAGGTAGTAGTACTCGGCATAGCCCCCGTCGCAGTAGGGGTACTCGTTGAGCGTGAACTGATTGCTCTTGCGCTGGCGGTGGGGGCAGGCGTGATGCTCGCCGCGCACGCACCAGTAGCAGCGGTTGCACGGGTTGAAGAAGGGGAACGCGATGCGGTCGCCTTCCTTCAATGGGCGGCGGAGGGAGTCCGTCGTGACGCCCTTGCCCAGCGCCGCCACCACGCCGGTGAACTCGTGGCCGGGCACCCGGCGGATGTCGGGGCCCGAGTAGTTGCCGTCGTTCCGCCAGTAGTGCAGGTCCGAGCCGCAGATGGCGGCGGCGGTGTTCTTCACGAGGAGCCCACCCGGCTCGATCTCGGGCGTGGGGAGCATCTCCAGGGCGAGCGGCTTCCCCGGCTGCAGCAGCACGGCGGTGAGTCCCTTGGGCACGGTGGTCTCCTTGTCGGGTGCGGCTAGTCGGCGGGCTCGGGCACGGGCTCCGAGCGCGCGGCGGACGGCCGCGCCGCCTTCGGGCTCGTCTGATCGACGCGCACGCGGCGCATGAAGGGCAGGAGCAGGATGATCCCCACGAATATGACGACGAGCACCACGTAGGCATCGGCGTAGGCCAGGACCTGGGCCTGATCTGTGGTGCCGCGATAGAGCATGGCGACGGCGCGGCGCTCCGCGGTGAAGCCGTCCGCCCCCTGGGAGACGAAGTGGCCCGTCCACTGCTTGAGCCGGACGGCGGTCTCCGGATCCCAGACGTTCACGTGCGCGCCCAGCGTGGAGTGGTGGTACTGGCTGCGCCGCGCCAGCAAGGTCGTGGCCAGCGCGATGCCCATGCTGCCGCCGAAGTTTCTGACCACGCTGTAGGCGGCGGTGGCGTTGGACAGGCGCGCCATCGGCACGGTGGCCAGGGCCAGGGTCTGGAGCGGCACGAAGGTGAAGCCCTGGCCCAGCCCCTGCACGAAGCGGGGGAAGGCCAGGGCCCAGTAGTCCATGCCGATGGTGACCTGGGTCATGAGGACGAAGGCAGCCACGTTGAGGGCGCAGCCGATGGCCAGGAGCAGCCGTTGATCCATCCGGGCCACCAGGCGGCCGGACACGAGCAGGGCCAGCATGTTGCCGATCCCCCCCGGCGCCAGCACCAGTCCCGAGGTCCACGCGTCGTAGCCCATGATCTTCTGCGTGTAGAGGGCGAGCAGCACCGTACTGGAGAAGAAACAGAAGCCAACGGAGGCCATCACCACCGAGCCCACCGCGAAGTTGCGATCGTTGAAGACGGTGAGGTTCAGGATCGGCTCGTCCGCGGTGAGCTCGCGATAGAGGAAGGCGACGATGCCGACGACGGCGAGCACGGTGAGGGTGGTGATCTCACTGGACTCGAACCAGTCCGCCCGCTCGCCCCGGTCGAGCATGAGCTGTAGCGCCCCGAACCCCAGCACCATGAGGGTCGCCCCCACCCAGTCGGTGGAGGTCGGCTTCTTCACGTAGGGCGAGTCGAACAGGAAGACGCTGGCCATCAGGAAGCCGAGCACGCCGATGGGCAGGTTCACGTAGAAGATCCAGCGCCACGACCAGTTGTCGCAGATCCAGCCGCCGAGGGTGGGTCCGAGGATCGGCGCCATCATGATCCCGATGCCCCAGACCGCCATGGCGAGCCCGCGCTGCTTGAGCGGGAAGATCTCCCACATGGTGGCCTGGGCCATGGGCACCACGGGTCCGCCGCCCAGCCCCTGCAGGATGCGCATGGCCACGAGGAACTCCAGGTTGGGCGCGATCCCCGACAGAAACGAGGACGCCGTGAAGACGACGGTGCAGATCAGGAAGAGGCGGCGCCGCCCGAAGAAGCCCGTGAGCCACGCGGTGGCGGGGATGATGATGGCGTTGGCGGCGAGATAAGAGGTGATGACCCAGGAGGTCTCCTCCACGCTGGTGGAGAGCGACCCCTGCATGTGGGGCAGGGCCACGTTGGTGATGCTGGTGTCCAGCATCTGGGTGACCGTGATCAGCATCACCGAGATGGTGATCGACCACTTGCGCGCGGAGGACAGCGAGGTGGACGGGTGTTCGGGCTCGGACACGCGAGCGGGCTAGCGCACGGCGGGAGCGGGCTCGGGAATGTCGAGCGTCGTCACGCGGCGCAGCTCGCGGCGGTGCCGGGTGTCGTCGTAGGGCAGCCCGCGGTGCATGGTGGCGCGGTTGTCCCAGATGACGAGGTCGCCCACGCGCCACGAGTGCCGGTAAACGAACTGGCGCTGCGTGGCGTGCTCGATGAGGTCGCGGAGCAGGAGGCGACCCTCCGGCACCGGCCAGTCGATGATGCGCGAGGCGTGCGA
>Ga0075431_100001113_pt1 | contig 24080 bp, 25 predicted proteins | sample RhiMetdeltSRZDD5_FD_75297 | JGI IMG/M metagenome (GOLD analysis project Ga0075431, IMG submission 75297) | Populus rhizosphere microbial communities from Tennessee, USA - Rhizosphere MetaG P. deltoides SRZDD5 | ecosystem: Host-associated > Plants > Roots > Rhizosphere > Soil | place: USA... | reverse complement strand
CGCGCCGCTTCAAGGACTTCCGGTGGACGACGCTCGACAGCTGGAGCCGCAAGCGGCGGGTGGTCGCGAAGGCGGAATGGACCAGGGGCGAGGCCAACCCGCGCTTCATCCCGGATCGGGTCCGGGACGACTTCGCTCGATCGGCACACGATCGCGGGCCAGACCCTCTATGAGGACGTCTACTGCGCGCGCGGCGACATGGAGAACCGCATCAAGGAGTGCCAGGCCGACCTGTTCGCCGACCGCACGCCGGCGGCTACCATGCGCGCCAACCAGCTCAGACTGTGGTTCGCCTCTTTTGCCTACGTGCTCCTGTGTGCGCTGCGCCGCCTCGCCCTTGCCGGCAGCGAGCTGGCGCAGGCGACCTGCGGCAGCATTCGGCTCAAGCTCCTGAAGATCGGCGCCCAGGTCAAGGTCAGCGTACGGCGGGTGAAAATCGCGTTCGCCTCCTCCTTCCCCCTCCAGGACCTGTTCGCCCGCGCGCATGAGCGGCTAACATGTCTCCTGCCGGAGGCGCGGCTCAGACGCGCGGCGGCCTGAGACCGCCCGACACCGCCAGATCCCCAACAGCAAGAGGAAAAACCTGAGAGCCTACCCGATCCGCCTTGGCGGCAATGTCTCGGCGTGCTCGCTCAAAGGTACCGCGCCGTAAGCTGGCGACGCTCTCCTCTCCAAAGATTCGGTGAGAAAGGCGGGCTAGTTGAGTAGGAGCTTCAGTTGGTTGGCGTCCAGGAGATCTTCATGCGTAGGCGGCAGATTTCTAAGCAGTTGATCGAGAGGCATTTTCTCGAACAGGGGTGACGCTGAGGCTTTGCAGAATTGTGTAGAGGCTGGCCTTCAGTTGCGGCCGCTTCTTGACGAAGCGTGCGACGGTGCGCCGGAATGTGTGCATCGGCAGGTGATCCATCGGCAGGTGATCCATCGGCTGCGCGAACACGAGCTTGCCCTCATGCATGCTGTCCTCCCCGCCCGCGCGACTCGTCGCCGGTCTGGGGCACACAGTGCGGCCATGCTCAAGCGCAATGCAAATCGATGACACGCCCACGAGGCCCGTATATGCCTTCTAACTCAACAGCCTGACGAGATCGTCCGACGACAGATACCGGACACCCCTGGCCTCAGCCCCGTCCGCGGCGGCCTGCGGCCGCGGCGTCGCCGAGCGCAGTGACGAGCCCGTTAGGACGCTCTCAGCGATAACCGCTACGTACTCTGCCGGCATCTCGGCTTGATCGTGTAGTTCCATTCAGGATGGAATGCATCGCCGGTGATGTCCAGTTCGGCCATCTCGGCGTCGCTGACTTTGTTGCCTTTCTCGTAGGTGCGCTCGTCGATCAGGCATTCGACCCTGAGGCCGGTCTCGGTGGTCGTGGCGCCGATTGGCTCCACGACCGCAACGCGATCGGTGAGCGGCTGCCCGCGCCAGTTCTGCGTGATGTGGCAGAACAGGCGGTGCTCTATTCTGTTCCACTTCGAGGTGCCCGGCGGACAGTGGTGGACGTGGAGCTGAAGGCCCGTCTCGTCGGCGAGCTTCTGCAGCTCCACCTTCCACAGCCGCACGCGCGCCCCGTTCGAGCCGCCGCAATCGGCCGTGATGGTCAGCTCGCTCATCTTGGGATAGCGCTGACGGCCCTTGCGGTTGAGGCACGTGCGGATCGCCTCAACGGCAAACTCCGCAGCGTCGGCGGTGATGCCGACACTGACGAAGGCTTCATTGGCAGCTACGTCGTAGACTCCGTAGGGCACCACCTTGCCCAGCTCCTTGTCCACGAAATCATACACGTTGACGCGGGCTGGCCGACCCTTCGGGTGGTAGTCGGAGCCGCCATTCTTGAAGTTGCCGACGAGCTCCTCCTTCTTGTTGGTGTCGACCGAGATGACCGGCTCGCCTTTGGCCTGCGCCGCAACGACTTTGGCGTTTGATGTGCTCGAACTGCGCATTGCGGTCAGGATGATGCGAGCCTTCATCCGCCTTGCGGTTCACCTGGCGCGAGAAGCCCAGCGTCCGTGAGCAGCTTGCCGACCGTGTTCGCGCTGATCTTGTGCCCCATCTCCTTGAGCGCCCGCGCCAGCTTCTCGCGGCTCCTCGATACGCTCCGCAACGGCTGCACGGGCGAGCCCAGCGTCGCCGGCTCGACCAGCCGCTTGAGGTCGTCGACGAGCGTCGGATCGCTCTCGCTCAACGGCCGACCGCCGCCACCCTTGCGCCGCACGCGGCCCACCCGGCAGCGGACCCTCGTCGAGGTTGTCCTCGCCGCGATTGATGGTTGAGCGGGCGAGGCCGGTGATGCGAGAGACCACCTTGAGGGCACCGTGGCCGGCGGTCTGCACCTCGCTCGCCGTCCACAGCCGCCGGCCGCGCTCGTCCAGCTTGGAGCCGACCTGCTCCCACCGCTGCTTGATGCCACCCTCGTCAATCTCGTCATTCCCGTCAGTCATGCCGACGTGGTCCGCGTGTTCGCGCCGCCCCGGAATCCCCCAAGTCAATCCGTCACGCCTACAGATTGCGATTCACTTTGCTCTGAGGGCATTCTTGCTCTTGATAATACCAAATTGCACTAATCAAACATGAACGCATATATATCGTGACCGCGCTCACCAGTCAACGAAAATTTTGGCGGTCCGCAGAATTTCAGCGCGGAATTGCGTGGGCGAGCGGAAAGCGGCGGGTGAGCCATGGCCGCGGTGCCGGCTCACGCGCGCGCAGCGTCCGCCAGCGCCTGCTCGAGCCGGTCGTCGCCCCAGTAGAGGTCGCCGCCCACCAGGAAGGTGGGGGCGCCGAAGATGCCGAGCTCCTGGGCCTCCTCGGTCTGCTGGCGCAGGCGCTCCTTGGTCTCCGGCGCCGCGGATACGGCGAGCAGCGCCGCCGCATCGAGGCCCAGGCGCTCCAGCAGGGAACCGAGCACGCGCCTGTCGCCGATATCCGCGCCCTCGGCGAACTCCGCCGTATAGACGGCGCGCGTGAAGGCGACGCCCCACGCCTGCGCGTGGCCGATCAGCGCCAGGCGCGCCGCATGCAGGCTGTTCTGCGGAAACGGCGAGGGCAGCCTGAAGGGCAGGCCGCGCGCGGCCGCCAGCCGCTGCATGTCGCGCACCATGTACTTGCCCTTGGCCGGGTAGATGTTGAAGGGGGACGTGTCCCAGCCCTGGGCGTGGAAGATCGGCCCGAGCAGCAAGGGCTTCCAGACCACGCCGACCCCGGCTGCCGCGGCCAGGGCCTCGATGCGCATGGCGGAGAGATAGGAGTAGGTCGACGCCAGGTCGTACCAGAACTCGAGACGTGGGCTTGCGCTGTGCATCGCTGCGGGTGCTCTCGCTGAAGGGCCTCGGTCGCCGGCCGCCTTGCCGGGGCGGCGTTCTCGCCTATAGTGCGCCGCGATTTTTCACCGAAGCAAGAAGGTTCCCCGATGCCCGCCAGCGGTGCCAGAGGCCAGATCAGGAAGGTGGTGCTCGCCTACTCCGGCGGCCTCGATACCTCGATCATCCTGAAGTGGCTGCAGGAGACCTATGCCGCCGAGGTCGTCACGTTCACGGCCGATCTGGGCCAGGGCGAGGAGCTGGGCCCGGCACGCCAGAAGGCGGAGATGCTGGGCATCAAGCCGGAGAACATCTACATCGAGGACGTGCGCGAGGAGTTCGTCCGCGACTATGTGTTCCCCATGTTCCGCGCCAACGCCCTTTACGAGGGCGTCTATCTCCTCGGCACCTCGATCGCCCGGCCGCTGATCGCCAAGAAGCAGATCGAGATCGCGCGGGCCGTCGGCGCCGATGCCGTCTCCCACGGCTCCACCGGCAAGGGCAACGACCAGGTCCGCTACGAGCTCAGCTACTACGCGCTCGAGCCCTCGATCAGGATCATCGCGCCCTGGCGCGAGTGGAGCTTCAAGAGCCGCGAGCAGCTGATCGACTTCGCCGAGAAGCACCAGATCCCCGTCGCCAAGGACAAGCGCGGCGAGGCGCCGTTCTCGGTCGATGCCAATCTCCTGCACTCCTCCTCGGAGGGCAAGGTTCTCGAGGATCCGTCCCTGGCGCCGCCACCTTATGTCTACCAGCGCACGCTGTCGCCGATGGAGGCGCCGGACAAGGCAACGCAAATCGCCGTCGGCTTCGAGAAGGGCGACGCGACCAGCCTCGACGGCAAGCCGCTGTCGCCGGCGACGCTGCTGGCGCGGCTCAACGGGCTCGGGCGCGACAACGGCATCGGCCGCGTCGACCTGGTCGAGAACCGCTTCGTCGGCATGAAGTCGCGCGGCGTCTACGAGACGCCGGGCGGCACCATTTTGCTCGCCGCGCACCGTGCGATCGAATCGATCACCCTCGACCGCGGCGCCGCACACTTGAAGGACGAGCTGATGCCGCGCTACGCCGAGCTGATCTACAACGGCTTCTGGTTCTCCCCGGAGCGCGAGATGCTGCAGGCGGCCATCGACAGGAGCCAGGAGCACGTGGAAGGCGAGGTACGCCTCGAGCTCTACAAGGGCAACGTCATCGTCACCGGCCGGCAGAGCGCCAAGTCGCTCTATTCGTCCACGCTCGTCACCTTCGAGGACGACAAGGGCGCCTACGACCAGAAGGACGCCGAGGGCTTCATCCGCCTCAACGCCCTGCGGCTGCGGACCTTGGCGATGCGCAACCGCGGGCATGGGGTGTAGGGCGGATTGAGAGCGAAGCGTAATCCGCCGTTGCACGGTTGCATCGGCGGATTACGGGCTTCGCCCGCGCCGGCGCCGTCCCCGCAAGAGCGATGCGCGAGGGCCCGATTCCGCTATTGACAGGATGCGGGACATCGGGCATGACCGCGCTCTCCTTCCGCCAGCCGACGGTTTTTTCGGCAGCACCAGAGGACCCGATGCTCGAAGCATCACAGCTCGCAACCGCGCTTCGCGCCACCACCGGACGGTCGCATCGACCGGCCGATTGGCGGCTCGTGGCCGTGTGCGCCGGCTACCGCGTCCTCGGTAGCAAGCGGCCCTCGTCCAATTTCGTGACGAGACCGACACCGCAGTAAACCGGCGCAGGGTCCTCCCTCCGCCGATGAGGCAGGAGACAGAGACCCGCAGAACCAACCGCAACAATCCGAAGCTCAGTTCGTGTGCCGCGAGCGCATGCGCCTGCGTGCGCGCCTCGGGCCCATGGAGCCTCCACGCCTGCACCCCGCAAGATGGCGCCGGCGCCGCCTGCTCTTTGACATCGTGGACCGTTTCAGCTTTGGACGCGGCGCCGAGTCCGGCGCACCCCTTCCGGGTTGCCTTCCACTCCGGGAGCGGCCCCGCGTCCCTTTTGCCTTCGTCGCGCAGCCCCTTCGTGGCGCGGCCGGACACACGACCAGCTCAATCGGTAGAGCGCCGTCCTCTCAAGCCGGAGGCTCGCGGTTCGAGTCCGCGGTCGTGTCCCAATATTGCCCTCGTAGCTCAGAAGGCAGAGCATCCGCCTTGTAAGCGGCTGGTCGCGGGTTCGATCCCTTGCCGAGGGCACCGTTGCGCTTCTCCGATCGTTCAACGGCAGGACGCCCAATTGTTAATTGGTAGATCCAGGTTCGAGTCCTGGTCGGAGAGCCAACAGATGCCGTGGCGGGGGCCGAAGGAGCGGGTCCCGGCTCGGCCGAAGCGGCCGGGGCTTGCTCTCGCGCCCTTGCCCCGGCACAAGGGCACCCAACGAGAGCACTGATATGCGGATGGCTGTGGACGGATCGGGAGGCTTGGCCGGTCGGGCGCGCGTCGAGGACGCGCTCGCCTGGATCGATGCGCACGCGCCGCCGCTGGGGCGCGAGGAGGTGCCGGTCGCGGACGCTGCGGGGCGGGTGCTGTGCGAGGACGTGCTGGCCGAGGCAGACCTGCCGCCGTTCGATCGGGCCGCCGTCGACGGCATCGCCGTACGGGCGGACGAGACGGTCGGCGCCAGCACCTACAATCCGCTTCTCCTGCGGCTGGCGGCCGGCGGCGCCGGAGACCTGGCCGCGGGCACCGCCGTGCGCGTCTGCGCCGGAGACCCGCTGCCGCGCGGCGCCGATGCGGTGGTTCCCCTCGATCACGTCGAAGCGGGCGAAGAGGGGGCTTGCGCGGTCATCGAGCCGGCGGTTGGCGGAAACGAGGTCGAGCGGGCGGGCAGCCTGGGCGCGCGCGGGAGCATCCTCCTCGCCGCGATGCGGCAGCTCAGGCCCGGCGATATCGGCGCGCTGGCGGCCGCGGGGCGCGCCCGGGTCGCCGTCGTCGGCAGGCCGCGCGTGCGCTGCGTGCTGAGCGGCGCGGTGGCCGAGGCCGGAACGCCGCCGGCCCCGGGCGCCGTCCACGACGGCAACGGGCCCATGCTGCGCTCGCTGATCGAGCGCGACGGCGGGGTGGGCGCGGAGCTGCGGCGCGTGGAGCGCAAGCGTGAGGCGCTGCGCGCGGCGCTGGAGCCGCCCGGGGTCGACATCGTCCTCGTCGCCGGCGGCACCGGCCGCGGAGGCAACGACCACGCGGCGGCGGCGCTGGCCGAGGCCGGCGAGCTCGCCATCGACGGCGTCGCCCTGCGGCCGGGTGCGACGGCGGGGATCGGCCGCACCAAGGCGGGGGTGCCGGTGCTGCTCCTGCCGGGCACGCCGGCGGCATGCCTGTGCGCCTATGAGCTCATTGCGGGCCGGGCGATCCGACGCCTCGGCGGCCGCAATCCGGCCTTGCCCCTGGTGTCCAGGACGATGACGGCGGCGCGCAAGATCGTCTCCGAGATCGGCGTGACCGAGGTGGTCCCGGTGCGGTGCGCGAACCGGGCCGAGGTGGAGCCGATGCCGTCCTTCGCCGCGGCGGGCCTGCGCGCGGTCACGGAGGCCGACGGGTTCGTCGTGGTTCCCGAGGGCAGCGAGGGGTATCAAAGAGGAGCAATGGTGACCGTCTATCTCTACGATGACCGGGCAGCCTCCAGTGAGCCGGCCCATGCGCGATCCTGACGGCCGTATCGAGGCGGCGCTTGCCCAGCTCGCGCGGCAGGATCAGTTCCTCCAGGTGGTGGGTCGCGACGAGGCTGTCGCCCGCTTCCAGCGCCATCTCGAGCTGCGTCCCGTGGGCAGCGAGTGCGTGCCCCTGCTGGAGGCGCTCGGCCGCGTGCTGGCGCAGCCGGTGGTGGCGGAGGTCGACGTGCCGGGCTTCGACCGGGCCAACGTCGACGGCTTCGCCGTGCGCGCCGGCGACACCGCGGGCGCCGGCGAGCAGGCGCCGAAGGTCCTGCGCCTGAACACGGAGATCCTGACACCCGGCGTGGAGCCGCGGCTGCCGGTCGCGGCGGGCGTGGCAAGCCTGATCGCCACCGGGGCCATGGTGCCGCGCGGCGCCGACGCCGTCGTCATGGTGGAGCACACCGAGACGTGCGAGGCGGCCGGCGGGACGCTGGTCGAGGTGCGGCACCCGGCGGCGCCCGGCCAGTTCATCTCCTTCGCCGGCAGCGACATGGCGCGGGGCGAGACCGTGGTGCGCGCCGGCCAGCGCATAGGCTCGCGCGAGATCGGCATGCTGGCGGCGGTCGGCTGCGACAGCGTCGACGTCTGGCGCAAGCCGCGCGTCGCCATCGTCTCGACCGGCGACGAGATCGTGCCGCCGGGCGAGCCGCTCAAGCCGGGGGCGATCTACGATTCCAATGCGGCGATCCTCGCCGCCGCCGTCCTCGAGGCGGGCGGGCTCCCCGAGCCGCTGGGGATCGGCCCCGACGACGAGGAGGCCCTGGCGCGCCTCGTCCGGCAGGGGCTCGCCACGTGCGACATGGTCGTCATGTCCGGCGGCACCTCGAAGGGGGCCGGGGACCTGTGCTACCGGGCCGTTGCCCGCTTCGACGACCCCGGCGTGCTCGTCCACGGCGTTGCCCTGAAGCCCGGCAAGCCGGTCTGCCTCGCCGTCACGGCGAGAAAGCCGGTGGTGGTGCTGCCGGGGTTCCCGACCTCGGCGATCTTCACCTTCCACGCGTTCGTGGCGCCCGTCGTGCGCGCCTTCGCCGGCCTGCCGCCGGAGGAAGCGGAGCGCGTGGACGCACGGCTGCCGCTGCGCATCGCCTCGGAGCGCGGACGCACCGAGTTCGTCATGGTGTCGCTGGTGCGCGGCAGGGACGGCACGTCGCTGGCGGCCTATCCTATTGCCAAGGGCTCGGGCTCCGTCACCGCCTTCAGTCAGGCCGATGGCTTCATTGCCGTCGACCCTCATGTCGAGAGCGTCGCGGCGGAGACGCCGGTCTCGGTGCAGTTGATCGGGCGGGTGCAACCGCTCGCCGACCTCGTCATCATCGGCAGCCACTGCGTCGGCCTCGACCTGATCATCGCGCGCCTGCAGAGCCAGGGGCTGACGGTCAAGGCGATGTCGGTCGGCAGTACGGGCGGCCTGGCAGCCGCCAGGCGCGGCGAGTGCGACGTGGCACCCATCCATCTCATGGACCCCGCCACCGGCACATACAATGCTCCCTTGCTGTCGGCCGACCTCGCGCTGATCCCCGGCTACCTCCGCCTGCAGGGCATCGCGTTCCGCGCGGGCGACCGCCGCTTCGAGGGGCGGCCGGCGCAGGAGGCGGTGCATGCGGTGTCTGCCGAGCCCGGCGGCCTCATGGTGTCGCGCAACGCGGGCAGCGGCACGCGCATCCTGATCGACCGTCTGCTCGAAGGGGCGCGGCCGGCCGGCTACTGGTCGCAGCCCAAGTCCCACAACGCCGTGGCCGCGGCCGTCGCCCAGGGGCGGGCCGATTGGGGCGTCACCATCGAGAGCGTGGCGCAGCAGTACGGCCTGGGGTTCATCCCGCTCCAGGACGAGCATTACGATTTTGCCGTGCCGATGGCCCGGCTCGAGCGCGCGCCGGTGCAGCGTTTCCGCGCCGTCCTGGAGGATGCCGAGCTGCGCGCGGCGCTGGCGCGCCTCGGCTTCGGAGTGCGTCCTTGAGGTGGAGGCCTTCCCGAGATTAGCACGCTATGCCCTCTGCCCGCGCAACGCCGGCCCTGCCGCGCGCTCCGACAGCGCGGGGAGCGGGTCGGGATGAGGGCAGAGGCACGCTCCGGCGTTGGCGCCTCTGGCTGCCCCTCACCCTAACGCTCTCCCCGCAAGCGGGGAGAGGGAATCCGGGCAGCGCGAGCGGGAAGGGGCGGCGGCCCGCAGTCGCGAGGTCCCGGTTCGGACGCTGCTCGCCGTCGGCTCGCATCGCCCGACCGGGATGGGTGCTCCTCTCAGCCGGTCGGGGCTGCGTTGGGGAAGAACAGCTGCTGGCCCCCGATCTTGTAGTCGCGGATGGCGTTCTGGCCTTCGGACGAGATCACCCAGTCAACAAATGTCTGGCCGAGGTCCTTCTTGACGTGGGCGTGCTTGGCAGGATTGACCAGGATGATGCCGTACTGGTTGAAGAGGCGCCTGTCGCCTTCCACCACGATCTCCAGCTCGCCCTTGTTCTTGAAGGAGATCCATGTGCCCCGGTCGGACAGCACGTAGGCGCCCATGCCGCCGGCGGTGTTGAGGGCGGCGCCCATGCCCTGGCCGATGGCGCGATACCAGCCTGGCTTGCTGCCGTCGGGATCGAGGCCCGCGTCCTTCCAGAGTTTCAGCTCGGCCGCGTGCGTACCCGACTTGTCGCCGCGCGACACGAACGGGCTCGCCTTCCCGGCGATGGCCTTGAGGGCCGCCACCACGTCCTTGCTGCCCTTGATCCCGGCCGGGTCGGACTTCGGCCCGATCACCACGAAATCGTTGTACATCACGTCGAAGCGCTTCACGCCGAAGCCGTCGGCGACGAACTTGTCCTCCTGCGCCTTGGCGTGCACGAACACCACATCGGCATCGCCGCGCCGCGCCGTGTCGAGCGCCTGGCCGGTGCCCTGCGCCACCACCTTCACGTCGATGCCGGTCTTGGCCTTGAACAGCGGCAGGATGTAGCCGAACAGGCCGGAATCCTGCGTCGAGGTGGTGGAGGCGACGACGATCGTCTTCTCCTGGGCCAGTGCTGGGGCCAGCGCCGGCGCGCTGCCGAGCAGCAGGCCGACAACGAGGCCCAGCGCGATTCGGGACGTGGACATGTTCCTTCTCCTCCTCTCGTTCGATGGTCATGCGTCAGATGACGAGCTCGCCGGCCACGAAGCTGCGCGCTTCGGGGGTGGCGGGCGCGGCAAAGAACCTCGCGGCGGGCGCATGCTCGATGAGGCGCCCCCTGGCGAGAAACACGACGTCGCCGGCGAGCCGGCGCGCCTGGCCCAGGTCGTGGGTCGCCATCACCACCTTCACGCCGCCGGCGGCGGCGCTGGCGACGATGTCCTCCACCGCCTTGGTTGCGGCCGGGTCGAGGCTCGCCGTCGGCTCGTCGAGAAACAGCACCTCCGGGTCGCGGGCGAGGGCGCGCGCCAGGGCCAGGCGCTGCTGCTCGCCGCCCGAGAGGCGCCGCGCCGGCCGTGCGGCGAGCGGGGCGAGGCCGACGCGGTCGAGGAGCCGGGCTACCGTGGCCATGTCCGCGGTGCGCCCCGCAGCCTTCAGGGCGAAGGCGACGTTGCTGCCGGCGGACCGGCGCAGCATCACGGGCTTCTGGAAAACGATGGCCTGGCGGCGTACCGCCGGCTCCGGCTGCTCCCAGCGGATGGTGCCGGCGGTCGGGGCCAGAAGCCCCATGGCCAGCTTGATGAGCGTGGTCTTGCCCGAGCCGTTGGGCCCGATCAGCACGGTCGGCGGCCCGGGCTCAATGGACAGCGTCACGTCGCGCAGAATGCACACCTCGCCGGCGGCGAAGCCGACGCCGGCGAGGACAATCGGCAGCGTGCTCGCAAGATCGCGCATGGGATCATCCTGTGCGCTATCCCGCATGGCGCTCGGACCAGCCGCGCACCGCCCAGGCCATGGCATTGACGAGGAGGATCACCGCGATCAGCACGAGGCCGAGGCCCATGGCCAGCGGCAGGTCTCCCTTCGAGGTCTCGAGCGCGATGGTGGTGGTCATCACGCGCGTGAAGCCGTCGATATTGCCGCCCACGATCATCACCGCGCCGACCTCCGCCGCGGCACGTCCAAAGCCCGCGAGCGCGATGGTCACGAGCGAGAAGCGTGCGTCCCACAGCAGCGTGGCCACCCGCGCGACGGGGCCGATGGCCATGGCGGTCAGCTCGTCGCGGTACTCGCTCCACAGGTCCTCGATGAGCTGGCGCGTGAGCGCGGCGACGATCGGCGCGATCAGCACGGCCTGGGCGACGATCATCGCCGGAGGGGTGAACAGGAGCCCGAGGTCGCCGAGCGGGCCGGCGCGCGACAGCATCAGATAGACGAGCAGGCCGACCACGACGGGCGGCAGCCCCATGCAGCCGTTGAGCAACACGATCAGGCTATGGCGGCCGGGAAAGCGGGTGAGCGCCACCAGCGCCCCGAGCGGCAGGCCGGCGGCGCAAGCTGCCAGCGTCGCCGACACGGTGACGTAGAGCGACAGGGCGACGATACTGTAGAGCTTCGGGTCCCCGGAAAGGACCAGGTCGAACGCGCTCATGGAGCCACTTGGCTGCCCAGCCCGGCTGCCTGCCAGATGGGCATTTGCATTGACTGCCGACAGTTCGTCGTGCAGTTCTGGATAAAGTCAACGTATAGATTCGGTGCAGGAAGATGCAGGCAGGCGCAGGTCATGAGCTCCTGACGACCGCGGAAGCCGCCGACTATCTCAGGCTCAAAGAGCGCAAGCTCTACGAGCTGGTGGCGGAGCGCCAGATCCCCTGCACCAAGGTGACGGGCAAGTGGCTGTTCCCGCGCGCGGCTCTCGACCGCTGGCTGCTGGCCGGCATGGTGCGGCCGGCTGGCTCGGGGCTGGCCGAGCCGCCTCCGATCGTCGGCGGCAGCCATGACCCGCTCCTGCAGTGGGCGCTGAGCGAGAGCCACGCCGGGCTCGCCATGCTGCCCGAGGGCACCGAGGCCGGCTTGCGGCGCTTGCTGGCGGGCGGGGTGGTCGCCGCCGCGATCCACTTCCACGATCTGGACGGCGACCTCGACAGCCCTGTGCGCGATGCCAATGTCGAGAGGGTCCGGGCCGAGCCGGCGCTGCAGGATGCGGTGCTGATCGGCTTCGCCGCGCGCGAGCAGGGGCTCATCGTCGCGGCCGGCAATCCGCTGCGGATCGGGTCGCTGCGCGAGGCGCAGGAGCGCGGGCTGCGGGCGGCGCTGCGCCCGGAGGGGGCCGGCGCGCAGCAGCTCCTGCTGGCCCTGCTGCGCAAGGACGGCCTGCGCCTCGACGACCTGAAACCCGCCCTCGTCGCGCCGACAGGGCCGGATATCGCCCAGGCCATCAGTGCGGACCACGCCGATTTCGGCATCGCCACACGCGCGGTGGCGATGCCCGCGGGGATCGGCTTCGTCCCGCTCTGCGTGGAGCGTTTCGACCTCGTCATGCGCCAGCGCGACTACTTCCGCCCGCCCCTGCAGGCGCTCCTCGCCCTGCTGCGCGATCCCCGCTTCGCCGCCAGGGCGCGGGAGCTGGGCGGGCTCGACGTGAGCGGCGCCGGGGCCGTGCGCTGGGCGCCGTGATCTGGAGCTGCAGACGCCGCCGCACCGTGAGATCGAGCTTGCCCTGAAACGGGCAGAGGAGGTGCAATGAGCAAGAAGCTCGTCGACGCCGGGGAACTCCACGCCAAGTGGATGGCGGAGCCGAAGTATCGCAAGGCCTACGACGACCTCGAGGAGGAGTTTCGCTTGGCGTCAGCCCTCATCGAAGCCCGCTCTCGTGCGGGGCTCACGCAGGAGCAATTGGCGCGACGCATGAAAACCAAGCAAGCCGTCATAGCCCGGCTCGAAAGCGGTCGGGTAAAGCCATCGACGCGAACTCTGGAGCGCATAGCCCGGGCGACAGGGCACAAGCTCCGGATAGGCTTCGAGCCGGTCACGTCCCCATAGGCGATGCGGCGATCGGCGCGCCCGCCCGCAGGGTCACGCCACGCCGACCATCACGTCGGACGCCTTGACGACTGCAAAGGCGTCCTTGCCGGCAGCGAGGCCGAGGCTGTCGACAGCCTCGTTGGTGATGGTTGCGGTGAGGACGATGCCGCCGCCTACGTCGATCTTGACGTTGGCGATGGTTGCGCCCTTGTGCACGTCGACGATCTTGCCCTCGAGGATGTTGCGTGCGCTGATCTTCATGGCCGTCTGTCCTTCTTCCACGATGTTGCCGGCGTCAAAAGGGTGTCGAGCTGCGCATCGGTGAGCTCGACCTGATAGAAGAGCCTGTAGAACTCCCGGGTGGTGTCGCGCAGGCTCTCGGGAAACTGCTGCGGATAGAGGGTCGCCATCAGCCAGCGCACGCCGATCAGGCGATTGACGCCGGGCGGCGCGTCGAACCAGCCCCAGGGGAGGTTGGGCGCGAGGTAGATGCGCTTGTCGCGCACCGCCTTCACCGAGCTCCACAGCGGGTCGGAGGCAACCGAGCGATAGAAGCCCGGATCGAGGGCCAGGATCACGTCGGGGTTCCAGGCGAGCACCTGCTCCAGCGACACCTTGGTGAGCCCGCCCTTGCCTCCCGCGGCCGCCACGTTGATGGCGCCGACATGCTCCAGCACCTCCATGTTGATGGAGCCGGCGAGCCCCGTCTCCAGGCCGTTGGGTCCGCGCCCGTAGTAGACGCGCGGCCGCTCGTGCTCCGGGATCGTGGCAACGCGCGACTTCAGGCCGCCCAGCGTCTCCTCGGCGTAACGCGCAAGCTTCTCGGCGCGTTCCGGGACGCCCAGGAGCTCGCCCAGCAGGCGATAGACCGCAGGCGTGCTCTCGAGCCGGCCGTCGAGGAGCAGGTAGGGGATCTTCGTCTGCTCCTGCACATTGCTCGCGAGCGAGACGTAGGTGGCATTGGTGCTGCCGCTGTCGATGATGAGATCCGGCTTGAACCTCAGCACGCTCTCCAGGTTCGCCGTGCCCCCGCGTCCGGTGAGCCGGCCGTACTCGGGCAGCCCGCGCACGCTCTCGAGCAGGAAGGGCATCTCGCTCGGCCTCGGCGTCCGTATCCAGCCGATCATCTGCTCGGGCGTCAGGGTATAGAGCAGGATCGACGCCGGCGGTCCGGCGGCGAGCACACGCGATATCTTATGGGGTATCTCGACCCGGCGGCCGGCGGAGTCGGTGACCGTGCGCGCCGCATCCTGTGCCCGAACCGGCGGCGGCACGAGCAACGCAAGCGCAAGCAGGCAGATGCAGGCAACCGGCCCTGCAATCCTCGGATGGTGCATGACGCGCTCCTTCCCGTCCTCCGGTGTTGGTCTGCGCCGCGATGTTAGGTGGAACATAGCGCCGAAGTGTGTTTGTATCCATCGATGCAGCATGCATGGACAACGAGGAGAACCGACATGGACCTTGTGAGGCGCAGAGTGCTCGGGCGCACGCTGGCCTTGGCCGCAGTTGCCGCGCTCGCCTGGGGCGTGCCGCACCGGGCGTCGGCCCAGAGCCAGAGCGGCGACCTCGTGGTGTTCGCGGCCGCGAGCCTCAAGAACGCGCTGGATAACATCAACGCGCAGTGGAAGAAAGAAACGGGCAAGTCGGCCAAGATCTCCTATGCGTCGTCCTCGGCGCTCGCCAAGCAGATCGAGAACGGTGCGCCGGCCCAGGTCTTCATCTCCGCCGACATCCCGTGGATGGACTACGTCGAGAAGAAGAACCTGGTCAAGGCGGGGACGCGCTCCGACCTGCTCGGCAACCGCATCGTGCTGATCGCGCCCAAGGACAAGGCCAAGGCCGTCGTCATCGAGCCCGGTTTCGACATCGCCAAAATCGTCGGTGACGGACGCCTGGCGATGGCCGACGTCGCGTCGGTCCCGGCCGGCAGGTACGGCAAGGCGTCGCTCGAGAAGCTCGGGGTATGGGACAAGGTGTCGGGCAAGCTGGCGCAGGCCGAGAACGTGCGCGCGGCGCTGCTCCTCGTCTCGCGCGGCGAGGCTCCGGCCGGCATCGTCTACCAGACGGACGCCGCCTCCGACAAGGGCGTGACGATCATCGGTACGTTTCCGGAGAATACGCATCCGCCGATCGTCTATCCGGTTGCGCTCCTCGCTGGCGCGACCCACCCCGACGCCGCGGCGTTTCTCGACTACATCAAGTCCAGCAAGGCCACGCCGCTGTTCGAGGCGCAGGGGTTCAGCGTCCTGAAATGAAGGACGGCTGTCACGTCGTGGCCTTTTCCAGGGACCAGGGCGCTCCCGACAGAGAGGTTGTCCGGTGCCGGACTGGATGACCCTCAGCCCCGAGGAGTGGACCGCGGTCCATCTGAGCCTCAGGGTGGCGACGGTCGCCACCCTGGTGAGCCTGCCGTTCGGCGTGGCGATCGCCATGCTGCTGGCCCGCGGCCGCTTCTGGGGCCACACTCTGCTCGACGGGCTCGTGCTGCTGCCGCTGGTCCTGCCGCCGGTCGTGACCGGCTATATCCTGCTGATCCTGTTCGGCCGGCGGGGGCCGATCGGCGCGTTCCTCTACGATACTTTCGGCATCGTGTTCTCGTTCCGGTGGACCGGGGCGGCCCTTGCCTGCGGCATCATGGGATTCCCGCTGATGGTGCGCGCCATCCGCCTCTCCATCGAGGCGGTGGACAGGAAGCTCGAGGAGGCCGCCGGCACGCTGGGTGCAAGCCGCGGCTGGGTGTTCCTGACCGTGACCCTGCCGCTGATCGTGCCGGGCCTCCTCGCCGGCATGATCCTGTGCTTCGCCAAGGCCATGGGCGAGTTCGGCGCCACCATCACGTTCGTGTCCAATATCCCCGGCGAGACACAGACGCTGCCGTCGGCCATCTACACCTTCACGCAGGTACCCGGCGGGGATGCGGGCGCGTTCCGCCTGACGCTCGTCTCGATCGCCATCGCCATGCTGGCACTGCTCGCCTCCGAGGTGATGGCGCGCTTCGCCAGCCGCCGGCTCGACGTGGAATGACGCTCGCGGTCGACATCACGCATCGCCTCGGCGCCTTCCGGCTCGATGCCAAATTCGAGGCGGAAGGCGGGCTCATCGCGCTGTTCGGGCGGTCCGGCTCCGGCAAGACCTCGATCATAAACATCGTCGCGGGCCTCATCCGGCCGGAGCGCGCGCGCATCGAGATCGACGGCACGGTGCTCGACGATACCGGCCACGGCATCCGCGTGCCGCGCCACCGGCGCCGCGTCGGCTACGTGTTCCAGGAGGGGCGGCTGTTCCCGCACCTCACTGTGCGCCAGAATCTGCTCTACGGCCGCTGGTTCGCCGGTCTGCGCAAGCCGGGCGAGGACTTCGCGCGCGTCGTGGACCTGCTCGGCATCGGTCATCTCGTCGAGCGGCGCCCGGGCAAGCTGTCCGGCGGCGAGAAGCAGCGCGTCGCCATCGGCCGCGCCCTGCTGTCCGATCCGCGCCTCCTGCTCATGGACGAGCCGCTGGCCTCGCTGGACGAGGACCGCAAGGGCGAGATCCTGCCCTACATCGAGCGCCTGCGCGACAAGAGCAAGGTGCCCATCGTCTACGTGAGCCACTCGGTCGCCGAGGTGGCGCGGCTCGCCACCGCCATCGTGCTGATCGCCGACGGCAAGGTCGCCGCGGTCGGGCCGGCCCAGGACATCATGCAGCGCCTCGACTTCGCGACGCTCACGGGCCATGCCGACGCCGGCGCCGTGATCGAGGCGACGGTGGCGCGCCACGACGCCGCCGCCGGCCTCACCGAGCTCACCTCGCGCGCCGGCCGGTGGCGGCTGCACCGTATCGACGCGCCGGTCGGCGCCCGGCTCAGGCTGCAGGTGCGCGCGCGCGATGTGATCCTGGCGAGGATCGCGCCCGTTGAGATCAGCGCGCTCAACGTGCTGCCGGGCGTGGTGGCCGACGTGGCGCCCTACGGCGAGGCCATCGTCGAGGTGCGCCTCGACTGCAACGGCGAGGCCCTGGTTGCGCGCCTGACGCGCTACTCGGCCGGGCAGCTCGGGATCGCGCCGGGGGTGGCGATCTTCGCCATCGTCAAGGGCGTGTCGTTCGACCGCGACAGCGTCGGCGGGCCGATCGGCGGCAATGGCGGTACCAGCGACGCCTGATCCCGGCCGCCACGCTCGCCTGCGAGGGAGCCCCTGTCGCCGCCGCAATATGCATGCGACTCTTTCCTCGTTGGGACGGGTGGGCGCTGCTATCCAGGCAGAGTTTCGCTGGTGGCCAGCACAACCACTCAGGCATGCGAGTCAAGACCGCTATGCCCCGAAACCCGACGGACGCCGACCGGTGGAAGTGTGCCATCTCCGGACTTGAGCATGCGCAGCATACACGCAGACTGAAGAGGTCCTATTCGATCACTTCGTCGGCTCGGGCGAACAGAAGCCATGGTTTGAATGACCGCCAGCAGATTTTTCGAGTGATGTGAAAGCTCGCGCATGATGGCTCGGGTTCTAGCAATTTCCACGGCTTGGGAGCCTTGGGGACGCGCGTTGCATCGAAGGTCGCCAAGGACTCAACTCATCGGCGATCTCAAGCAAGATGTGCTTGGCTTCAGGTTCGGACGTTTTGTTGGCGAAAGCGCGCGTCTCGTGCGCACGCAGACGAAGACGCGCGTAAGGGTCCGCCATTGCGTACGGACTAGCATCTTGTCGCCGTTCTCCCGTACGACGTGCCTCCAAAGCAACCTATAGTTCTTGAGACAGGCTCATTTTGCTAACCCAGCGAGCTGGCAGTTCCAGTCGGCAACAAACCCCGTCTGGAGCCATCACAAGGTCAACGGTACCACCGAGCTCATAGGGGATTAGGTCAGCAATGGTATTCGTGCCATAGCTAGGCTTGCCGCTCGCAACCACGGGGGGGCCACCCATCTCCTGCCAATCAAGCACCAGAGCTGATGGAGCCTGCCCGTTAAGCTGCTGGTCCCACCTGATCGACACGCGACCATTCGTAGTAGAGAGCGCGCCGTATTTTGCAGCGTTGGTGGCGAGCTCATGGAGTACCATGGCCATCGCCTGACCCGCCTCGGGCTTCAGCAAGATGTCAGGGCCGTTGATCTCGGTGTTGTTGCGGGTGGCATACGGTGCGAGCTCACGCCCGACGAGATCTGTCAGCGACACCCCATGCCACCGACGAGAGCTCAACAGTTCGTGTGTCGTTGCCATCGCGCGAATGCGTCCATCGAGCGCCGCTACGAAATCGGCGACCGATCTGCTCCCTTGCCAGGTGTGGGAGACGACAGCGCTGACGGTCGAGAGCGCGTTCTTGACGCGATGGTCGAGCTCGCGCATGATGAATTGCATCCGCTGTTGCTGATGGCGGCGATGCGAGATGTCCACCACAGACGCAATGACCGCGGTGTCTCCAGAACCTGGAATTGGATTGAGCCCAATTTCCACCGGAAACTGTTCACCGTTCTTGCGTCGGGCAAACAGCTCCCGTCCCGCTCCCATTGGCCTCGCGGTGGGCTTGCCTACATAAGCTTCTCTGAGCTTGGGATGCATATCACGCCGCGATTCGGGTACGAGCTCTTCAATCGCTTGACCGACGACGTCGCCGCTCGGCGCGGCGAAGACCTCCTCGGCCGCAGTATTCATCTGCTGGACCTTCCCGGTAGGATCAACCATGAGCATGGCGACTGGCGCATGCTCAAACAGGGACCGAAAGCGCTCTGTGGCTTCGCTCAGCGCCTTCGTCCGCGCTTCGACCCGCTGTTCCAGTTCGAGGCGGGCCTCCCGAAGCTCCTCAAGCGTGCGTTTGTGCGCAGCGACTTCACGTTCGAGTTGTGCATTGGCGATCTGAAGCTCGTGCGGGCTCGGAATAGCCAGAGCCTTTGGGATCAGCGGAAAGATCAGCACAGCGGTGAATACGGACACTGCCGCGGTCGTTGCCTTCACAAGACCCTGCAGTTCATAGATCGGATGCCAGAGCGTAATAACACTGAAGAGGTGCGTAAGCCCGCACCAGAGTATGAAGGCCGCAAAAAGTCGCGCGAGCCCTTTCATCTCAATGTTGGGACGCTTGGTCACGAAGATCCAAATCGCGAGCGGGATCGCTGAATACGCTGCGAAGATGAGTGTATCGGACGCTGCATGTAGTATGACGAGCCAGGGTTCCCACAGCAGGCAGTACCCGTGAGGCATGTAAATGCCGTTGAGAAGACGCTCTATCATGGATGGCCCCTGTCATTGATGTTGGGCGCCAGGACGAGATAGGCCAAGACATCGGCAAGCCGCATTGCATGACGCGGCGTCCGGCTCACTCGAAAGTCCTCGAGAACGGTGTGGACACCATCGTTGTCCGCCAAGGGCGGACGGGCAATGTCGACCAGATCGCGGATGGACCCCACCACGGTCTGATCGACGGGCCGCAGAGGACTACTCGACCAGCAAGCGCAATGAACTCCCGCCGCCGCATCCCGACGACCTTTACGCCTATCTAGACTATCAGACACTTCGATGCTCGTCGCATACAGTGCAAACTCAATGTTGCACCGCAAATGCCGACGGCGGAAGTGGGTCATGATTCGCCTTGACATCAGCCGTCGTCCGGTAGGAAAGCATCGAAAGCGGACATGCGACAAGGTAGCCCGATCCGTTGGCCAGGCCGAGATGCTCTGCTCGGGCTTTTCCAGCTCGTACGGAGGAGCCGGTGAAGCGAACGGAGATGCGCCTCAATGCGTTCTCGATGAACTGCGTGGCCCATATGGCGCCGGGCCAGTGGCGGCATCCGCGCGACCGCACTGTCGACTACAGGAACGTGCACCACTGGGCCGAGCTGGCACAGACGCTCGAAGCCGCCCGCTTCGATGCGCTGTTCCTTGCCGACGTCATCGGCACCTACGATGTGATCGACGGCAGCGTCGATGCGGCGCTCCGCTCGGCCGCGCAGGTACCGGTCAACGACCCGCTGCTGCTCGTGCCTGCGATGGCGCTCGTCACGCGGCACCTGGGCTTCGGCGTGACCGCCTCGGTCAGCTACGAGCACCCCTATACGTTCGCGCGCCGCATGTCGACGCTCGATCATCTGACCGAGGGACGGATCGCCTCGAACGTGGTGACGTCCTATCTCGACAGCGGTGCACGCGCCTTCGGGCGTCCGGCGCTGCGCGAGCACGACGAGCGCTACGACTTCGCCGACGAGTATCTGGAGGTCTGCTACAAGCTCTGGGAGGGGAGCTGGGAGGATGACGCGGTCCGGCGCGACAGGATCGCCGGCATCTACGCCGACCCGGCCAAGGTGCACGACATCCGTCATCGCGGGCAGCATTTCCAGGTCGACGGCATTCACCTCTGCGAGCCTTCGCCGCAACGCACACCCGTCATCTTCCAGGCCGGCGGCTCGACGCGCGGACGCCGCTTTTGCGCGCGGCACGCAGAGGCCGTCTTCACCGGTGCGCCCAGCAAGGCGATCCTGCGCGACTTCGTCGACAGCATCCGTGCGGGCGCTGTCGAGCATGGGCGGCGCCCCGACGATCTCTCGATCTTCAACATGCACACCGTCGTGGTGGCCGAGAGCGATGCCGACGCGCAACGCAAGCTCGAGGACTACAGGAGCCGCGTGGATCATCGCGGGGCGCTGGCTCTCATATCGGGCTGGTCCGGCATCGACTTCGGCAAGCACGGCCTCGACGACCCGCTTCGCTACGTGAAGACCAATGCCGGGCAGTCCTTCGTCGAGACGTTCAGCTCCGCCGATCACAAGCGAACGTGGACGGTGCGAGAGCTCGCAGACTGGGTGGCAATCGGCGGACGCGGCCCGATCGTGGCAGGGTCGCCGTCCACTGTCGCCGACGAGCTGCAGTCCTGGATCGAGGAGACCGGCGCCGACGGCTTCAACCTCTGCTCCGTCGTGATGCCGGAGACGTTTGCGGACATCGCCCGCCTCCTGGTGCCGGAGCTGCAGCGCAGGGGCGTGTACAAGACGGAGTACGCCGATGGCACGCTGCGCGAGAAGCTGTTTGGGCGCGGCAGCCGTCTCTTCGCCGGGCATCCGGGGCACGCGGCCAAGGCGGGTGTGAGGCAAGCCGCCGGCCTCAGGGCGGCGGAGTAGCCTGCCGCCGGGCGGTCGCTGCCGGAATGCCCCTGGCGCTGCACGGGAAGCGATTCCAGGGCCATCGGCGCCGAGCCGGCACCCTCGGGCGCCGCGGGGGAGGCCCCGCTCCTGGGCCTCGCCAGGCGCCTGCACGCGATTTCCCAAAATGGGACGCCGGCGGCAGTCGTTGAGGGGTCAGACCCCTCGCCGCCGACCTCTCGATTCACCCCGAGGCTCGGTGCGAGGGGGCTGACCCCTGGGTGGTTGTCGGGTAAACCCGGCGGCAGGGCGCAAGCCAGCCGCGGCGTAGACGGCGAGCGTCCTGGGCTCAACGCGCGCCCTGCGCGGGTTGCGCATGCGCCTTCGACAGCCCGGTCGAGAGCTGTGCCGAGCCTTTCAATGTCTGCAGCACGACGCAGTAGCGCTCGGTGAGCTTCAGGAGCTGCGCCAGGGTCTCGGCATCGGCCGGGCTGTCCACCTCGAACCGGAGGCGGATGGACTGGAAGCCGACGCTCGCGGCCTTGTCGACGCCCAGCGTGCCGCGGAAATCGAGATCGCCCTCGGCAGACACACGGGCGGAGTTGAGCGGCACCGACAGGGCCGTGGCGACGGCCTTCAGCGTGACGCCGGCGCAGGCGACGAGGGCCTCGAGCAGCATGTCGCCCGAGCACAGCTCCAGCCCGGAGCCGCCCGTGGCCGGATGCAGCCCCGCGACCGCGAGCGCCCGCCCGGTATCGAGCTTGCACGCGATGCCCCCCTGGTCGATCGAGCCCTTGGCCCGCAGCGTGATCACGGCCGAGGCCGGATCGGCCTTGTAGCGCGCCTTCAGCGGAGCCTGCAGGGCCTTCAGCGAGTCTGCATCCACCGTATTTCTCCCGCGTGACGTGTTCCAGTGGCTCCATCTGTACCGAAATCGGCTCGGCGGTGCACGCACATCCTGATCGGGATCAGGCCGCCTCGGCGCCGGATCATGGCGGCGGCGGCGCCTCCGCGGGCGTGCCGATCAGGCTCACGTGTGCGGCCACGACACGCCACCCCTCCGGGAACCGCACCCAGGTCTGCATCTGGCGGCCGACCTTGCCCGGCGCCGTGACGCGATGGAACAGGGTCGAGGCGATGGCGAGGTCGCGGCCGTAGCTGGTGATCACGGTGCCCGAGAGCGTGCGCGCCAGGCCGGCGGGCGGGCGCGCTGCGCGGAAGCCGGCGATCGCCTCGTAGCCGTAGAGGTTCTCGCCGATGCCGTAGCGGATGGTGCGCGCATCGCGCCGGAACAGCTCGCCCAGCGTGGGCACATCGTTTGCCATGAGGGCCCGCTCGTAGCGTTCAAAGGCAGCGCGCACCTCGGCCACCACCCCCGGCAGGTCGATGTCCATTGGTTCCCCCAGTCTCCTAATCGGGCGGACGCGGTGCCACGGCCGCGCCAGCCAGCTCCAGCGCAAGGGCGATGCGCAACGCCACGTCCTCGCGCCACGGGGCGGCGATCACCTGCACCCCGATGGGCAGAGGTGCGAGGGGCACCGGCACGACCACCACCGGCAGGCCGATGAAGGAGATGGGCTGGGTGAAGATGCCGATGCTGGGCCGCAGCGGCACCTCCGCCCCGCCGAGCGTCATGGTGGTCTGGCCGATGCGCGGCGCGGGGAACGGCGTGGCCGGCGCCAGGATGGCGTCGACGCTCTCGAACAGCTTCAGCACCTCCGTCCGGTACCAGCGGCGGAACTTGTGCGCCCTCACCACCAGGGCGGCCGGCAGCAGGGCGCCGGCGATCAGACGGTCGCGCACCGCCGGGTCGAAGTCGGCCGCGCGCGTGCGCAGCCGGCCGAGGTGCAGGTCGCCGGCCTCGGCCGAGGTGATGACGTAGGCCGCCGACCGGGCGCGGGCGGCCTCGGGGACCTCGATCTCCTGCGTGACGCCCAGCGCCTCGGCGATGCGCGACACGGCGTCGAGTGCCTCGGCGGTGGCGTGGCGCTGGAAGTAGCCACCTGCCACGGCGATACGCAGTCCGGCTGCGCCGCGGTCGAGGCCGGGCAGCGCCGGCTCCACGGGCCGCTCCGAGCAGACGGGGTCCTCCGGGTCGTGGCCCTGCATGACATCGTAGGCCAGCGCCAGGTCGCGTACCGAGCGCGCCAGCGGTCCCACATGATCGAGGCTGGCCACGAACGGGAAGGTGCGCGCCCGCGACAGGCGCCCGTAGGTCGGCTTGAGGCCGAACAGCCCGCAGAACGAGGACGGCACCCGGATGGAGCCGTTGGTGTCGGAGCCCAGCGAGATGGGCACCAGCCCGCCGGCCACCGCGCCGCCCGAGCCGCCCGAGGAGCCCCCCGTCATGTGCGCCGTATCGTGCGGGTTGCGCGACGGACCGTCGTGCACATTCTCGCCGGTGAAGTCGTAGGCGTACTCACCCATGTTGAGGGCGCCGGTGAGCACGGCGCCCGCGGCCTCCAGCCGCTCGATCAGGGTGGCATCGGCGGGTGCCGGGCCCCGCTCGCGGTTGATCCTGGAGCCGGCGAGCGTCGGCAGACCGGCTACGTCGAACAGGTTCTTGACCGCGAACGGTACGCCCGTCAGCGGCCCGGGCGGGGAGCCCTGCGCGCGCGCCGCATCGACGGCCCGCGCACTGGCCAGCGCCCGCTCGCGCGTGACGGCCGTGAATGCGTTGAGGGCTGGATTGCGCGCCTCGATGCGCCCCAGCGCCGCCTCGACCACCGCCAGCGCTGTCGTCTCGCCGGCCGCGACCGCGCGCGCCGTTTCGGCAGCGGTCGCCCAGGGGTCGCATCCGGCCATCGCTCAGGCTCCGAACACCGGCGCCGGCTCCACCTCGTCGGGCAGCTCGATCTCACCCACCGCCGCTGCGTGCCGCAGGTTCACCTCGAGGTTGGCCCGCACCGCCGGCTTCCAGGCGGGCTCGACGGAGAGGCCGAGCGTTCGGGCCGCCGCAACGACGTACGTGTCGAGCGCCGTGTTGTCCTCGGCATTCTCGTCGGCCTGCATCCGCTCGCCTCCTCCTTCGGATCGTTGCCGCAGCATCCGCAACAGCGATACCACACCCGGGCGGAAATACGACTGTACAACAACCGCTCTTCCGCCGAGAAGATCGGCGGGCGGATGCGCGGTTCGGCCGGTGACGGCGGGACGACGCGCTTACGCCATTCGCTTGCTGCAGGCCCTCCTTCGCGTGAACCCTGCATC
>Ga0075431_100001111_pt1 | contig 24100 bp, 24 predicted proteins | sample RhiMetdeltSRZDD5_FD_75297 | JGI IMG/M metagenome (GOLD analysis project Ga0075431, IMG submission 75297) | Populus rhizosphere microbial communities from Tennessee, USA - Rhizosphere MetaG P. deltoides SRZDD5 | ecosystem: Host-associated > Plants > Roots > Rhizosphere > Soil | place: USA... | reverse complement strand
GTCTTTCACGAAGCATGGGCGGAGTTCGAGGCACGCTTCCCTGCCGGCATGGACAGCACAGCCGAATCCTCGCTGCGCCGCACGCTGGCATCGCGGATCCTGAGGGCTGCCGAGGGCGGCGAGTCCGATCTGCATGTGCTGAAGCAGCGGGCGCTGGCCGGCTTCTGAACCGAAAGGCAGCAGGCAAACAGGCAGTAGGCAGTCGGGAAGTGCACTGCCCACGACCTACTGCCTAACGACGACTGCCTCTCCTCTCTTCACCGGCAATAGCAGGCATCGAACGACTTCCGGTCGAGATGGCCTATGGCGCAGGCATAGGCCGGGAACATTTTCATCGCCAGTAGCCCGCGGCTGACATTGTAGAGGGTCCGGAAGGTTCGTTCGGTCGGGCCGTTGCGCTGCAGGCGGCGCCACAGATTGGCGACCGCCGCCGGCGAATAGCGACGCTGACCGTAGCGGCGGGTGAAGTTGTACTCCTTCTCCCAGCGCCCGTCGTGGGCGGCGATGCCGGCCGCCAGGTTGGCGAGATAATGGGTGCTGTAATCGGTCGGACGACCGGTCAGGCGATCATAGGTGAAGAGGTGAAAGCCGGGATTCTGTCCGAAGATCGGGCTGATGCCGGGCGCAATCTTCTCGGCTGCGACGGCCTGGCCACGGCGCGACATCACCAGGCGGAAATCGTCATGATGGATGTGGCCGGCGAAACCGGCATCGATGACGGCGCTGTGGTCGCGGATCAGCTCGACAAAGTCGTGAGCGAAGGGCTGGCGGAGGAAAGGCACCGGGCGGGCCGGGCAGCGCTCGCCGGTGACTCGGCTGGTGGCATAGGCATCATAGCCGATCGGGATGTGATGGACGAGCCAGACCTTGCCACCGGTCTTCCGGTGATGCTCGAGGCGCATGCGGAGCCACTCCAGCATGGCCTTGCCGGCGGCGAGCCCATCGGCGCCGCAGGCATCGCGATATTCGCTCGACCATAGAACGTCGTTGATGACGAGGATGGTGATCTCGGGACGGGCGGGATGGCGCACCCCGTAATAGCCGCCGGCCAGCCAGGTGCGATCGAAGTCGGCGTCGATCTCGAGATTGCCCAGAAGCTCGCGCACGGTCCCGCGGGTTGCCGCCAGATAGGGCCCGCCCGGGTCGATGCGGTAGTCGCCGCAAGCCGCATCGTCGTTGCCGAGGGCGATGATCACCGGGCGGCTGGGGATGGCGCGGCCGAGCATCCTCGCGACGAAGTTGGTGGTCGCGACGGCGAAGGCCTGAACGAGCGTCGAGCGCTCGTCGACACCGAATGCCTTCGCCGCCTTGGCCTCGAACTCATGGGCCAGGAGGTCGCCGGTGAAGATGGTGAAATCGGCTTCGGGAGCGGCAGCGCGCAAGGCGGCCAGCGCCGAGTCCAGAAGTGGGAAATTGGTGTCCTTGCCGAAGCTCGCCATCATCTGATCGGGCGCGCGCGAAAGCCGGTCGCTCCACCGGTCGACATTCAGGGGGAGAAGCGCATCTGCGATCCCCGGCGTGGCAAACGGGTCGAAGTGAATGTCGGACACATGCAGGAAGGTGCCTCTCTCGCCGGCTGCCATGCTCTTCTCGGGCGCGACAGCCGCTGCGAGCATGAGCGAAAGAAAGACGATGAACCAGGCCGCGACCCGCTTGCGTTCAGTCCCTGCCGCCGGCGGTGCCGGCGCCACCGCCGCCATTGCCGCCGCCATTGCCACCATTGCCGTCCGAACCGGAGCCACCGCCGCCATCGAAAGTGTCCTCGGCCCTCAGCTCGCTGCACAGCGCACGCGCATCATTCTGGTAGCGGGCAGAATTTCCGATGACGCTGCAGCGCCCACGGATCTCCGTCCTCTCCTCCCTGCTCAAGCCACGCCAGAAGCCCTTAAAATCACGCCCCGCGCGGCTCGTGTCCAGCTTTCCGAAGGGCCGATCGGCCTCCACCGTGGCGATTGTCCATTGGGCGGCGGGCGCCGGGGTCGGCGCGAGCGCCAGCACTGCCATCGCGCTAAGGATGTGTTTCATGCGCCCTCCATCTCGCGGCGAGAGCTACAAGCCTCGTAATTTGCCGCGGCGACAATTGTTCCGTTTTCGCGAGACTTCCGAAATGGCGTCGTCAAGGAATCGTCATGTCAGATTTAATATTGTTATTTCAAATACTTATGCTGTCATTATACTGTCATGCAACGGGAATTCTTTTGTCTTGGGCAGCGGCTAAGTCTGTCGCCGCTTTTGCAAGAGGCACAATCCCAAGAGAAACAGGGAGAATTTCCAGTGAGAAAGACGACGCTCGCACTTCTCGTCGCGATGGCGTCGCTGTCGGCATTCGGCAGCGAGGGCGCATTCGCACGCGATCAGATCCGCGTGGTGGGATCATCGACGGTCTACCCCTTCACGACAGCCGTTGCCGAGCAATATGGCCGCGCCGGCGGCAAGACGCCGGTAGTCGAATCGACCGGGACCGGCGGCGGTCTCAAGCTGTTCTGCGCCGGGGTCGGGGCCGACCATCCCGATGTCGCCAACGCATCGCGGCGCATCAAGAAGTCGGAATATGAGGATTGCTCCAAGCATGGCGTGACCGACATCGTCGAGATCAAGATCGGCTTCGACGGCCTCAGCATCGCCCATGCCAAGGGCGCTCCCGATTTCGGGCTCACCAAGAAGCAGATCTTCCTGGCGCTCGCCAAGGAGATCCCGGATGGCGGCGGCAAGCTCGTCGCCAATCCGAACAAGACCTGGTCGGATGTCGACCCGTCGCTCCCCAACAAGAAGATCGAGGTGCTGGGACCGCCGCCCACCTCCGGCACCCGCGACAGTTTCGTCGAGCTGGTGATGGAGAAAGGCGCCGAGGGCATCGATGCGCTGAAGGCCCTGAAGAAATCCGACGCCAAAGCCTTCGAGAAGGCCTGGAAGTCGGTCCGCGAAGACGGGGCCTATGTCGAGGCCGGCGAGAACGACAATCTCATCGTTCAGAAGCTTAGCGCCAACCCGGATGCGCTGGGCATTTTCGGCTATTCCTTCGTCGAGGAGAATCTCAACTCCATCAAGGCGGTGCCGATCGACGGCGTGACGCCGACCTATGAGACGATCGCGTCCGGCGAGTACAAGGTGGCGCGCCCGCTCTTCATCTATATCAAGGCGCAGCATGTCGACGTCGTCCCGGGTCTCAAGGACTTCGTCGCCGAATATGTGTCGGAGAAGGCCTTGGGCGAGGATGGCTATCTGGTAGCCAAGGGCCTGATCGCGCTGCCGAAGGATGATCTCGAGGCGAGCCGGAAGACCGCGGCCGAGCTGTCGAAGCTCGATGCCACTGGGCTTTGACGAGACTGGCAATGGCAGCTCCTGCGGGAGCTGCCATCTTTTGACTTGCGGTGCGGCGGCCGACGGGAGGGATGGCCGATGACGCTTTTGTACTTTGGCCTTCTCATTGTTGCCATCGCGGTCGCCTTCATGGTCGGGAGAAACCGCGCCAAGGCGTTGAAGGCCAACGGCTCCTCGCTCCACTCGCTGCCCTCCTATCACGGTGCATTCGTGGCGCTGTGCGTCGGCCTGCCGATGCTGCTCGCCTTCATCGTCTGGGTGCCGACGGCACGCATGGTGATCGACAATCGTGCCATTGCCCAGCTGGCCAGCGATGTTCAACCGAAGGACCCGCTGAGCCGCGAGGCGCGGCTGCGCGACATCGATCGGATCGCCGCCGGCGGCATAACCGACCAGCAGCTTGCAGCCTACCCCGAGTCGGTGGTTCAGGCCGGACGAAGCGCCGGAACCATGCGCAGCTGGTCGTTCATGGGACTGGTGACGGTGGGTCTCGTGCTCGGGGCCCTCGGCTTCCACTACGGACTGCAACGCATCAGCCCGGAGTTTCGCGCCCGCAACACCGTCGAAACGGCGGTGAAAGGATTGCTCATCGCCTGCTCCTTCGTGGCGGTGATGACGACGATCGGCATCGTGATGTCGGTGCTGTTCGAGACCATACGGTTCTTCACCAAGGTGTCGCCGAGCGAGTTCCTGTTCGGGCTGCAGTGGAGCCCGCAGACCGCGCTCAGGGCCGATCAGGTCGGTTCCTCCGGGGCCTTCGGAGCGGTGCCGCTGTTCGCCGGCACCATGCTGATAATGCTGATCGCCATGGTGGTGGCGGGTCCGGTCGGGTTGTTTGCGGCCATCTATATGGCGGAGTATGCGACGCCAAGGTTCCGCGCCTGGGTCAAGCCGGTGCTCGAGATCCTGGCCGGCATCCCGACCGTGGTGTTCGGCTTCTTCGCCGCGCTCGCCGTCGCGCCGACCTTGCGCTCGCTCGGCCTGTCGATGGGTCTCGACGTCGCTTCCGAATCGGCGCTGGCCGCCGGGTTGGTGATGGGGGTGATGATCATCCCCTTCGTCTCGTCGCTGTCGGACGACGTCATCAATGCGGTGCCGCAATCGCTGCGCGACGGCTCCTATGCAATGGGCGCCACCAAGTCGGAAACCATCAAGCGGGTCGTGCTGCCGGCAGCGCTGCCCGGCATCGTCTCGGCATTCATGCTCGCCATCTCGCGCGCCGTCGGCGAGACCATGATCGTGGTGATGGCGGCGGGACTTGCCGCCAATCTCACGTTCAATCCGCTCGAGGCGGTCACCACGGTGACGGTGCAGATCAAGACGCTGCTGGTCGGCGACCAGGAGTTCGACAGCGCCAAGACGCTGTCAGCCTTTGCACTCGGCTTCGTGCTGTTCTTCTTCACCCTCACCCTCAATGTGATCGCCCTCCAGATCGTCAAGCGCTATCGAGAGCAATATGACTGACATGACCGCACCGGCATCGTCGCGCGTTCTCGACGTCACTTCCGACCGGGCGCGGGCTCGCATCCGGGCACGCTATCGCAAGGAGGCACGGTTCCGCGCCTATGGGCTGATCGCCATCGGCTTTGCGGCGCTGTTCCTGGTGGTGTTGCTGACCGACATTCTGAGCAAGGGCATCCCGGCGTTTTTCGTCACGCAGGCGACAGTCCCGGTCACGATCGAGGCAGCCGACGTCGATCCAAACGGCAACCGCAAGGTCAGCGAGATCGCCAAGGGCGATTTTGCAGCGGCATTGCGCAAGTCGCTGGTGGCGATGTTTCCCTATGCCAATGACCGCGCCTCGCGGCGCCAGCTGATGGGGCTGTTCTCAAGCGTGGCGGCGAGCGAGCTGCGCGACGCCGTCATCGCCGATCCCAATCTCATCGGCAAGCAGGTCACCCTGCCGCTGCTGCTCTCCGACGATGCCGACCTGTTCTTCAAGGGCGGCATCACCGAGGTGCAGGTTCAGGCCGCCAAGGGGGTGGCGACGCCGAGCGGCACGGAAGGCAATGTCGAGATCGTGTCGAGCGGCCCCGATTTCGCGGTCGAGCTTGGCGATGTCAAGCGGCAGATCTCGGCCCAGCTCCGATCGGTGCGCCGCGACGCCGAGGCCAACAATCTGCTGAAGGCGCGCTATCAGGCGCAGGTTCAGGATCTGACCGCCCAACTGGCTCAAGCGCGGGCCGCCGGCGACAAGGATGCGGCGCCGGCGCTGGAGCAGGCGCTCGCCAAGGCCACCAGCGATCTCGAGAGCGTCGCCGCCAACGGAACTCGGCTCGAGGAGCGAATGCTGCAGCTCAAGACCAAGGCGTCGCAGCCGGCGGCTGCGGAGGCGCTCGACCCGACTCTCCCGTCGCTGCTGGTGCGCATCAATGGCGGCATCGTCAAGGCGACCGAGGTGGCCGGCGACCGGATCAAGGGCACGGTGATCGCGCCGCTCAGCTCCGCTGCTCCGGCAGCCGCCGGAAGCTGGTCGACCGAGAACATCCTGACGCCCGAATCCAGTCGGCGGCTTGGCGACCGCGAGGTGGTCTGGCTCGAGGATCTGGCGGCCAAGGACATGATCACCAACGCCTTCAACTGGTCGTTCTTCACCACCGGCGACTCGCGCGAGCCGGAGCTTGCCGGCGTGCTCGGCGGCATTGTCGGCTCGGCGCTCACGCTCCTGGTGACGCTCGGCATCTGCCTGCCGGTCGGGGTCGCGGCGGCGATCTATCTCGAGGAGTTCGCGCCGAAGAACCGCTTCACCGAGCTGATCGAGGTCAATATCAACAATCTCGCGGCGGTGCCGTCGATCGTGTTCGGTCTGTTGGGCCTCGCGATCTTCCTAAACTTCTTCGGGATGCCGCGCTCCTCGGCGCTGGTCGGCGGCCTGGTGCTGGCGCTCCTGGTGCTCCCCACCATCATCATCGCGGCACGGGCGGCGCTCAAGGCGGTGCCGCCATCGATCCGCGAGGCCGCGCTCGGCGTCGGCGCATCACATCAGCAGGCGGTGTTCCACCATGTGCTGCCGCTCGCCATGCCAGGGATCATGACCGGCACGATCATCGGCATGGCGCATGCGCTCGGCGAGACCGCGCCGTTGCTGCTGATCGGCATGGTCGCCTTCATCGTCGACATCCCGCACGGCATCGAGGATGCCGCGACCGTGCTGCCGGTTCAGATCTTCCTGTGGTCGGACCTGCCGGAGGTGGCGTTCCGCGCCAAGACCTCGGCGGCGATCATCGTTCTCTTGCTATTCCTGTTCGTGATGAACGGGGCAGCCATTATGTTGCGCAAGCACTTCGAGCGCCGCTGGTGAGGAAATGATCATGGACAGTTCTGCGCCGAGGCTCGGCAATGCCATTCTCACGCCGCCGGAGCCCATCATCCTGCAGCAGCGGCCGGTCAAGATCCAATCGCGCGATGTCACCGTTCATTACGGGGCCAAGCAGGCGATCCACGATCTCGACATCGACATTCCCGACCGGGCGGTCTCGGCATTCATCGGCCCCTCGGGCTGCGGCAAGTCGACCTTCCTGCGCTGCATCAACCGGATGAACGACACGATCCCGATCGCGCGGGTGGGCGGCAAGATCGAGATCGAGGGCCAGGACATCTACGACAAGAACCTCGATGTGGTGCAGCTCCGGGCGCGGGTCGGCATGGTGTTCCAGAAGCCGAACCCGTTCCCCAAATCGATCTTCGAGAATGTCGCCTACGGCCCGCGCATCCATGGGCTCGCCTCCTCCAAGAACGATCTCGACGAGATCGTGGTGACGAGCCTGAAGAGGGCCGGGCTGTTCGAGGAGGTGAAGGACCGGCTCGCGGCGCCGGGGACCGGGCTGTCGGGCGGCCAGCAGCAGCGGCTTTGCATCGCGCGGGCCATCTCGGTCAATCCCGAGATCATCCTGATGGACGAGCCGTGCTCGGCGCTCGACCCGATCGCCACCGCCAGGATCGAGGAGCTGATCGACGATCTCCGGCAGAATTTCTGCATCGTCATCGTCACCCATTCGATGCAGCAGGCGGCGCGGGTGTCGCAGCTCACCGCCTTTTTCCACCTCGGCAATCTGGTGGAAGTCGGCGACACCGACGCCATATTCACCAATCCGCAAGAGAAACGGACGCAGGACTATATCACCGGCCGGTTCGGCTGAGCTAAGGATGAGATGATGAGCGACCATACGGTCAAAGCCTATGATGACGAGCTGGGTCGGCTGAAGACGATGCTGGCCCAGATGGGAGGGCTCGCCGAGGAGCAGCTGGCGCGGGCGATAGACGCGTTGACGCGCCGCGATACCCAGCTTGCCGATCTGATCATTGCCGACGACGCCAAGATCGATGCGCTCGAGCTCGCGATCGAGGAACGCTCGGTCACCACCATCGCCAAGCGCCAACCGATGGCGAGCGATCTCCGGGAGGTGATGTCGGCGATACGCATCTCCTCGGATCTCGAGCGGATCGGCGATCTCGCCAAGAACTTGGCGAAACGCACCCATGCGATGTCGGACAGCTTGCCGCGCCAGATCATCACCGGGCTGAAGCGGATGAGCACGCTCGCCCAGGAGCAGCTGCAGGACGTGCTCGATGCCTATACTCGCAAGGATGCGGCGCGGGCGCTCGAGGTGTGGCGCTCGGACGAGGAGATCGATGCGCTCTACAATTCGGTGTTCCGCGAGCTGCTGACCTATATGATGGAAGACCCGCGCACCATCGGGCTGTGCGCGCATCTCCTGTTCGCCGCCAAGAATCTCGAGCGGATCGGCGATCACACGACCAACATCGCGGAGAATGTCTATTACCTCGTTCATGGCAAGCTGATCGGCGAGGAGCGTCCCAAGAAGGACCTCACGTCGATCACCGCCATCGACCCACCGTAATGAGGATCCGTCCGTGTCTGCCTCGATCCTGATCGTGGAGGACGAAGAGCCGCTCCAGGTCCTCCTGAGCTACAATCTCGAAGCCGAGGGCTACCGGCCTCGCACCGCGGCCAGCGGCGAGGAGGTGCCGCTCCTCATCACCGAGGAGCGTCCCGATCTCATCATTCTCGACTGGATGCTGCCTGGCATCTCCGGCATCGAGGTGTGCCGCCTGCTCAGGGCGCGGCCCGAGACGCGCGACATTCCCATCGTGATGCTGACTGCCCGCGGCGAGGAAACCGAGCGGGTGCGCGGGCTCGCCACCGGTGCCGATGATTATGTGGTGAAGCCGTTCTCGGTGCCCGAGCTGATGGCGCGGGTGCGCGGTATCCTGCGGCGCGCCAATCCCGATGCGGTGGCCGACACGCTGCGGGCCGGCGATATCAGCCTCGACCGGCGCAATCGCCGCGTCACGCGCGGCAGCCGCGACATCAATCTATCGCCGACCGAGTTCCGGCTGCTCGAGCATCTGATGCAGAGTCCCGGCCGGGTCTATAGCCGCGCCCAGTTGCTCGATGCGGTGTGGGGGCGCGACATCTATATCGACGAGCGTACAGTCGATGTTCATGTCGGACGGCTTAGAAAGGCGATCAGGCGCGGACGCGAGCCCGATCCGATCAGGACAGTGCGCGGCATGGGCTACTCCTTCGACGAGCGTTTCGCTGCGTAAGGCCGCACTAATCCACGGAATCCACCGCTAATTTCGCGGCGTGGATCGTCCCAAAATCGTCATCTACGATGCAAGTTCTTGCCTTTTTGCCCGGGCATCTAGCCTCGCCCCTGAGGGGACGACGTAACGCTTTCTTCATTACGGCGATGAGGGTGGCAAATGGGCTTGCTTCGGATGGCGGCGCTGATCGGCGCCGTGGGACTGGCAGGTATTGCGTGGGCGGCAAATCCTGCATTTTCAACACCTTCGACATACACTTCAATGCCTTGGAGATTCGCTTCCGAGCGCATCTGCCTGGCTGAAGCGATCTATTTCGAGGCACGCGGGGAACCCGCGCCCGGGCAGATGGCGGTCGGTCAGGTGATCATCAACCGGGCCAAAAATCCGGCCTATCCGCGAACAATCTGCGATGTGGTCAACCAGAACGCACACCGCATCAATCGCTGTCAGTTTTCCTATCGCTGCGATGGCAAGGCCGATCGCATAACCGAGTGGGAGCCGTGGCAGCAGATCCTGCAGCGCAGTGCATTCCTGCTGTTGTGCGACGGCGACTGTCTGAGCCCCGATCTCCCCAGGGGATTGCTGGCGCAGTCGACGCATTATCACGCGGTCTCGGTATCGCCGAGCTGGTCGCGCAAGCTCAAGCGCACCGGCCAGATCGGCAGGCACATTTTCTATCAGGGGTGAGTGGAAGGCATTAGGCATTAGGCAAATAGGCAGTACACGGAGCACCTCCCTACTGCCTATTGCCTACTGCCTATTGCCTCAAAGAGTGGTCACTCTTCCGGCCGTCGCGAGAAATCGTCCTCGAGGCGCACGATGTCGTCCTCGCCGAGATAGCTGCCGGTCTGCACCTCGATGAGCTCGAGCTCGATCCGGCCGGGATTGCTCAGCCGGTGGGTGCTGCCGATCGGGATATAGGTCGACTCGTTCTCCGACAGCATGCTCGTCGTGCCGTCGATGGTGACCTCGGCGGTGCCGCGCACCACGACCCAATGCTCGGCCCGGTGATGATGGCGCTGCAGCGACAGGCGGCACCCCGGCCGCACTGCGATGCGCTTGACCTGGAAGCGCGGACCGCTGTCCATTGTCTGGTACCAACCCCAGGGCCGATAGTTGCGCAAATGCTCGCTGCCCTGGCGATGACCGCGCGCCTGCACCCTCTCCACCAGCTCCTTGACGCGCCCCGGCCGGCGGCGGTCGGCGACGAGCACGGCATCGCCCGCGGCGACCACCACGAGATCGTCGACATCGGCCACCGCCACGATCCCTGAATCGGAATAGATCAGGTTGTTGCGGGCATCGAGCATCTCGGTCTGGCCCGACAGCGCATTGCCCTCAGCATCGCGCGGCAGATGCCGCCACACCGCCTCCCAATCGCCGAGATCGCTCCAGTCGAAATGGGCCTTGACCACCGCGGCCCTGTCGGTGCGCTCCATCACCGCATAGTCGAAGGAGCTCCGGCGGGCCGCCGCAAAGGCAGCGCGGTCGAGCCGCAGGAAGCCGAGATCGCGCTTGGCGCTCGCGACACTGTCGCGCACCGCGGCCAGCGTGTCCGGATCGAAGCGCTGATATTGCTCGATCACCGTGGCGGCGCGGAATACGAAATTCCCGGAGTTCCACAGGCAGCCTTCGGCGATCAGCTGCTCGGCCATGGCGAGGCCGGGCTTCTCGACGAAGCGCGCCACGCGCTCGGCTTCGGGAACCTCTTCGAGCGGCCCGCCGGGACGGATATAGCCATAGGCGCCGGTGGGACGGCTCGGGACAATGCCGAAGGTGACGAGCGCGCCGCCTTGCGCCGCCATGGCGGCGTTGCGGAAGTCCTCGAGCAGGCCGTCCTTGTTCTCGATCAGATGATCGGCAGCGCTGACGAACAGCACCGTCTCGGGCGCCACCAGCAGGGCCGCGGCCAGGATCGCCGGACCGGAATCGCGCCGCTCCGGCTCGATCACGATCTCGGCGTCGCAGCCAATCTCCTCGAGCTGCTGGCGCACGAGAAAACGGTAGGGATCGATCGTCATGACGATCGGCCGGGCGAAGACCTCCTTGGCGGAGGTCCGCAGCACGGCCTGCTGCAGGCTCGAGGTGGGTGCGAGAATTTTCAGAAACTGCTTGGGAAAGCTGTCGCGGGAAACCGGCCAGAGCCGGGTGCCGCCACCGCCGCCCAGGATCACCGGAACCGATCGCCTGTCCATGACCGGCGACTAGACTGTCCCGGTCGATCTGTCAACGGCCCGACACGATCCGATGGGACTTGAACTCCCTGCCGGTCCTGCGGCACGGTTCCTCCCATGACACAAGACGACTATGCCAAGCTCGACGCGACGGCGCTCGCCGCGCTCGTTCACGACCGCAAGAAAATGCCGCAGGACATTGTCGCTGCGGCGCTCGAGGCGATCGAAACCCTCAATCCGAAGCTCAATGCCGTGGTGCTGCTCGACAAGGAGCAGGCCATGAAGCAGGCGGCAGCGGTCGACCGCGACGCGCCGCTCGCCGGCGTGCCCTGCCTCGTGAAGGACAACAATGTCTATGTCGAGGGCTGGCCCACCACCTTTTCCTGCCGGTACTTCGAGGGCTCGCCTTGCCGTCCCGACAGCGAGCTGGTCCACCGGCTGCGCAAGGCGGGGCTCGTCATTCTCGGCAAGACCAACACGCCGGAATTCGCCGCCGATTGGACCACCGAGCCGACGCTCCGGGGTCCGACGCGCAATCCGTGGAATCGCAACCGCTCGCCCGGCGGCTCGAGCGGCGGCGCAGCGGCTGCGGTGGCGAGCCGGATGGTGCCGATCGCCCATGGCAACGACAATGCCGGCTCGATCCGGGTGCCGGCGGCGGTGTGCGGCATATTCGGGCTCAAGCCGAGCCGCGGCCTCGTTCCGATCGGCCCGTATTTCCCGGAGCTTGCCGCCGGGCACAATTGCGAGCACGCGCTGACCCGCTCGGTGCGCGACAGCGCGGCGCTGCTCGATCTCACTGCGGGACCCGAGCCGGGCGGGCGCTATCGCGTGACCCCGGAGGTGGAATCCTTCGGCGCCATTCTCGAGGAGCCGCTCCGGCACCTCACGATCGGGCTCGTCACCAAGGGGCCGGCCGGCATCGCGGTCGACGCCGAGATCGCGGCAGCGGTCGGTGAAGCGGCGCGGCTCATGGAACGGGCCGGCCATATGATCGTCGACACGGCCTTTCCCGACGAGCCGACGCTCAGCAGCGAAGCCGAGAAGATCTGGCATGGCGAGATCGGGCTTCTGATGGCGCGGCGGGCGCGCGAGCTCGGCCGCGAGGCGCGGCCCGACGAGATGGAGGCGCTCACCGCCGATGCGCTGAAGCGCAACGCCACGCTCAGCGCCGTCGACTATCTCGAAGCGCGCCAGACGCTGCATGAAATCTCCGTGCGGGTGCTCGAGCAGCTGAGCAGGTTCGATCTGCTGCTCACCCCGACCACCGCGCAGCTGGCGCCGCGGATCGGCGCTTTCGACACCCGCACCAACCGGTTCGACCATGACAGCAACGCCAAGCTCGGCGCCGGATTTGCGCCATTCACCGAGCTGTTCAGCGTGACCGGTCAGCCGGCAGCATCGATGCCGGTCGGTCTGTCGCGAAGCGGGTTGCCGATCGGCGCACAGCTGGTCGGTCAGCCCGGGCGCGACGATGTCGTGCTGCGGGCCGCCTTTTTCCTGGAGAAGGCGGGATTCGAGATCGGACCCCCACCCTGCTCCGCCGGTCACCCCAGCAATTGAGGTGGTGCAGAACCTGCCTACTGGCGACTGCCGACTGCCTCGTTGTCGCAGAACTGGCATATGGATCGCCCACAGTCGGCGGCGATGTCAGCCGACCCGTCACAGGGCCAGCGGCGGCGATGGATGGCGGCGCTGGCCAATGCCACATTCGAGGACCTGCAAGCGCTCGCTTTGCGCCAGCCCCTGCCGGATCATGTCGCACTGAGGGCGCCGGAGACCGGCCTTGTCATGGTGCGTGGCCGGATCGGCGGCACGGGCGCGCCGTTCAATATCGGCGAGATGACGGTCACGCGGTGCAGCGTGCGCCTCGCCGATGGAACGATCGGCCACGGCTATCTCGCCGGGCGCAATGGCGATCACGCCCGGTTGGCGGCGATCCTCGATGCCATGCTGCAGCATCCCGACCATGGTCTGGCGCTGTTCGACCGTGTCATCGTGCCGCTCGAGATGCGGCGGGACGTGCGGCTGCGCGACAGGAGCGCCAAGAGCGCTGCCACCAAGGTCGATTTCTTCACCATGGTGCGCGGCGATGTCTGAGGCGCTGGCGAGGGGTGCCGGCTTCGCGGATCCGGCGATCGATGGGGCTTGCGTGTTCCGTACGCTGCTCGAGGTCATGGCCCGACCGGGGCGCATCGAGCACCTGCCGGTCGCCCTTGCGGCACCACCTTCGCTCGGCTCGGGAGCAGCGCAACTCTGCCTGACGCTCTGCGACCTTGACACGCCGCTGTGGATCGATCCGGCCCATGCGAGCGAGGAGAGCGCGGCCTATATCAGGTTTCATGCCGGCTGCCCTATCGTGCCGAGGATCGAGGATGCGGCGTTCCTGCTGGTCGCGCCGGCTCATGTTGCGCAAGCGCTCGAGCGTTGCCGAATCGGCACGGCCGAATATCCCGACCGCTCGGCGACCTTGATCATTCCGCTCGCGGCGATGAGCGACACAGGCGGCGTGCGGCTCACCGGTCCGGGGATCAAGACCGAGCGCCGGCTGGCCATCGTGCCCGAGCCTCATGATTTCTGGCCGGCGTTGATCGCCAATCACCGGCGCTTCCCGCTGGGCGCCGACTGTTTCCTCCTCGCCCCGTCGCAGGTCGCCGGGATACCGCGTTCGACGATGATCGACCAGGGGGAGCGCCGCTGATGTATGTGGCGGTGAAAGGCGGCGAGCGGGCGATCGAGGCGGCGCACAAACTCCTCGCCGAGGATCGGCGCGGCGACCCGAAGGTGCCGGCGGTGACGGTCGAGCAGATCGCCGAGCAGCTGACGCTAGCAGTCGACCGGGTGATGGCGGAGGGCTCGCTCTATGATCCGGCGCTGGCGGCGCTCGCCGTCAAGCAGTCGCGCGGCGATCTCATCGAGGCGATCTTCCTGATCCGCGCCGCCCGCACCACCCTGCCACGCTTCGGCTATTCAGCGCCGCTCGACACCGCAAGGATGGCGGTGCGCCGGCGGGTGTCGGCGACCTTCAAGGATATTCCAGGCGGCCAGATCCTCGGAGCGACCTTCGACTATTCGCACCGGCTCATTGACTTCGCGCTGGCCGGCAACAGCCCGCCCGAGCGAGCGGCAACGTCTTCCGAAACGCTCGACACTTCGCTGCCGCGGGTGCTGTCGCTGCTCGGCGCGGAGGGGCTCATCGAGGAGCCGCAGCAGGGCGACGGCGAACCTGGCGATCTCACCACCGCACCGCTCGACTTTCCAGCCGATCGGGACCTCAGGCTGCAGATGCTGGCGCGCGGCGACGAGGGCTTCCTGCTGGCGCTCGCCTATTCGACGCAACGCGGCTATGGCCGCACTCACCCCTTTGCCGGCGAGATTCGCTTTGGCGAGGCGACGGTGCTGTTCACGCCGGAGGAGCTCGGCTTCGAGATCGCCATCGGAACCATCGCGGTCACCGAATGCGAGATGGTGAACCAGTTCGTCGGCTCGCCCGAGACGCCGCCGCAATTCACCCGCGGCTATGGCCTGGTGTTCGGCCAGCTCGAGCGCAAGGCGATGGCGATGGCGCTGGTCGACCGGGCGCTCAGGGCGGACGAGTTCGGCGAGGAGCGGACCGCGCCGGCGCAGGACGAGGAGTTCGTGCTGTCGCATGCCGACAATGTGCAGGCGACCGGCTTCGTCGAGCATCTCAAGCTGCCGCATTATGTGGACTTCCAGGCGGAGCTCGAATTGCTGCGACGGCTGCGCGCCGAACGAAAGGCAACGCCGGAGGACTCGGCGTGACGCCCGCCTATAATTTCGCCTATCTGAACGAGCAGACGAAGCGGATGATCCGCCGGGCGATCCTCAAGGCGGTGGCAGTGCCTGGCTATCAGGTGCCGTTCGCCAGCCGCGAGATGCCGATGCCCTATGGCTGGGGCACCGGCGGGGTCCAGGTCACCGCCAGCCTCCTCAAGCCGGACGACGTGCTCAAGGTGATCGATCAGGGTGCGGACGACACAACCAATGCGGTGAGCATCCGCAAATTCTTCGTGCGCACGGCAGGTATCGCGACGACCGAGGACACGCGCCGCGCCACGGTGATCCAGACGCGCCACCGCATCCCCGAGACGCCGCTCGGCGAAGGGCAGATCCTCGTCCTCCAGGTGCCGATCCCGGAACCCTTGCGATTCCTCGAACCGCGCGAGACCGAGACGCGCAAGATGCATGCGCTCGCCGAATATGGCGTGATGCATGTGAAGCTCTATGAGGACATTGCGCGCTTCGGCCATATCGCCACCACCTATGCCTATCCGGCGCGGGTGGCGGGGCGCTACGTGCTCGACCCCTCGCCCATTCCCAAATTCGACAATCCGAAGCTCGATCGATGCCCGGCGCTGCAGCTGTTCGGAGCCGGGCGCGAGAAGCGGATCTATGCCATCCTGCCCCATAGCAGGGTGGTGAGCCTCGATTTCGAGGATCATCCCTTCTCGGTCCAACACTTCGATCAGCCTTGTGCGCTGTGCGGCGGCCGCGACAGCTTTCTCGACGAGATCATCATGGACGACCGGGGGACGCGCATGTTCGTATGCTCCGACACCGATCATTGCAGCAAGCGGCGCGCCGCGGGCCTGGGCAGCAGCGGGGAGCGGCGATGACACTGGCGGACGATCAACCGCTGCTCGTCGCCGAGGGGCTCGGCAAGCTTTATGGCGGGCGGGTCGGCTGCCTCGATGTGAGCTTCGCGCTGTGGGCGGGCGAGGTGCTGGCGATCGTCGGCGAGTCGGGCTCGGGGAAATCGACGCTGCTCAAATGCCTGTCGATGCAGCTCGCCCCATCGAGCGGACGGGTTCACTATCGGCTGCGTGACCAGCGGATGGTGGCGCTCGATCGGTTGAGCGAGGCGGAGCGCCGCTTCCTCATGCGCACCGATTGGGGCTTCGTGCATCAGGACCCGCGCGAGGGCCTGCGAATGGGCGTGTCGGCCGGCGCCAATATCGGCGAGCGGTTGATGGCGGTGGGCGAGCGCCATTACGGCCGGATCAGGGGTGCGGCGCTCGACTGGCTCGACCGGGTCGAGATCGAGGCCGACCGGATCGATGACAGTCCGCTTGCCTATTCCGGCGGCATGCGGCAGCGCCTGCAGATCGCCCGCAATCTGGTCACCGGGCCGCGGCTCGTTTTCATGGACGAGCCGACCGGCGGGCTCGACGTGTCGGTCCAGGCGCGGCTGCTCGATCTGATGCGGCGGCTGACCCATGGATCGGGACTGTCGGCGGTGGTGGTCACCCATGACCTGGCGGTGGCGCGGCTGCTGTCGAGCCGGATGATGGTGATGCAGGCCGGCCGGGTGATCGAGAGCGGGCTCACCGACCAGGTGCTGGAGGATCCGCAGGAACCCTACACGCAGCTCCTGGTGTCGTCGGTGCTGCAGGTCTAGAGCATGACGATATCAAAGCTCCTCGCGATCACCAATCTCTGCAAGACCTTTCGGCTGCATATCCAGGGCGGCGTCGAGATCGCGGTTTTCAATGGTCTCGAGCTCACGCTGGCGCGCGGCGAGGTGCTGGCAGTGACCGGCCCCTCCGGCACCGGCAAGAGCTCGCTGCTCAAGCTGATCTATGGCACCTACCGCGCCGGCGCGGGACGGATCGAGGTTGTGCATCGCGGCAGCGTCATCGACATCGCGACGGCGACGCCGCGGCTCATCGGCGATATTCGCCGCCACACCATCGGCTCGGTGACTCAGTTCCTCCGCGCCATACCCGGGGTGCCGACGCTCGATATCGTTGCCGAGCCCCTGCTCGAACGCGGCGAGGACGCCGCCAAGGCGAAGGCGCGGGCCGGGGGGCTGCTCGAGCGGCTCGCCATTCCGCCGCGGCTATGGCATCTGTCACCCGTCACCTTCTCCGGCGGCGAGCAGCAGCGGGTCAATATCGCCCGCGGCTTTGCCGCCAGGGCGCCGATCCTGCTGCTCGACGAGCCGACCGCCTCGCTCGATCCGGCCAATCGCGAGCGGGTGCTGGCGATGATCGCGGAAGCGAGCGCCGCCGGCACGGCGATCATCGGCATCTTCCACGATGCGGCGGCGCGCAACCAGGTGGCGACGCGAACCTTGGCGCTCACGAGCCCACCCTGACGATGACACGCTATGCCGTCTATTACGCGCCCGACCCGCAAAGCGCATTCCACCGCCGCCTCAGCGCCTGGCTCGGGCGCGATGCGGCGAGCGACGAGAGCGTGCCGCAGCCCGGCATTGCCGGCTTCACGGCGGCGTCGTTCCACCGGTTGACCGCCGACCCGCGGCGCTATGGGGCGCATGCTACCTTGAAGCCGCCCTTTCACCCCGCGCCGGGCCATGACGATCGAACGATCGGCGCGGCGGTCGGCGCGCTCGCCGCAACGCTCGCACCGGTGATGATGCCACCCTTGCGGGTTACCCGGATCGGTCATTTCCTGGCGTTAACGCCGGAGCGACAGGAAGCGGCGTTGACGTCGCTGGCCGCGCGCTGCGTCCGCGCGCTCGATCATCTCAGGGCACCGCCGTCGCCTGACGAGCTGGCGAAGCGGCAGGCGGCGGGCTTGAGCGCGCGGCAGGAGGCTCTGCTCGGCCAATGGGGTTATCCCTATGTCATGGAGGAGTTCCGCTTTCACATCACGCTCAGCGGGCAAGCCGACGGGGAAACGCTGGACCGGCTGGCAACCGCCGCAGCCGACTATTTCGCCGCGGATCTCCCAATTGGGCTGCCGATCGATGCTCTTGCCCTGTTCAAGGACAGCGGCGGCGATGGCAACAGCTTTGTCATAAACGCTCGTTATTCGCTGCTCGGGCGACAAATCGGAAAGTAAAATGGACGAAACCGTTTTCACCAATGCACGGATTGTGCTCGCCGATCGTGTGGTGCACGGCACGCTCATGGTCCGCGATGGCGTCATCGGCGACATTGCAGCGGCGGCCGGGACGGTGCCGGGCGAGGATCTCTCCGGCGATTATCTGCTGCCCGGTCTCGTCGAGCTCCATACCGACAATCTCGAAGGGCACTCCTCGCCACGGCCGGGCGTCGAATGGCCGGCCATTCCGGCAATGATCTCCCATGATGCGCTGATCGCGGCGGCCGGCATCACCACGGTGCTCGATGCGCTGCGCGCCGGCTCGTTCGAGCCCACCAGGGCCGCCGCGCCCGACCCGCTGCGCCTGGCGGCAGCCCTGGCCGAGGCCAAGATGCGCGGGCTCCTGCGCGCCGATCACCTGATCCATCTGCGCTGCGAGCTCCCCTGCCCCGACACCATCGAGGTCGCCGAGGCAATAGCGCGCGATCCCAATCTCAAGCTCATCTCGGTGATGGATCACACGCCGGGCGAGCGGCAGTTCGTCACCATCGAGAAATTCCGCAATTATTATCTCGGCAGGCGGATCCTGGCGGCGGACCAGCTCGAATTGTTCATCAGCGAGCGGCTCGAGCTCAAGGACAGCCATTCGGCGAAGAACCGAGCCGCCATCGTCGCCCTGGCCCGCCGCCTCGGCCTGACGCTCGCCAGCCATGACGACGCGACGGCGATGCATGTCGAGGAGGCCTGCGCCGAGGGCGTCACCATTGCCGAGTTCCCGACCACCGGGGAAGCGGCGGCGGCGGCGCACCGGGCGGGACTCAAGGTGCTGATGGGCGCCCCGAACCTCGTTCGCGGCAGGTCGCATTCCGGCAACATCTCGACCGCAGAGGTCGCCGCCAATGGTCACCTCGATGCCCTATCGTCGGACTATGTGCCGGGAAGCCTGCTGGCGGCGGCATTCGCCCTGCCCGGCGCAGTCGAGAGCATCGATCTGCCGAGGGCGATCGCGACGGTGACCCGGGCGCCGGCGGCGGCGGTCGGCCTCGACGACCGCGGCGAGATCGCAATCGGCAAGCGCGCCGATCTCGTTCAGGTCAATGCCGATTATGGCTTGCCGGTGGTTCGGCGGGTGTGGCGCGAGGGTCGCCGGGTGCTATAGAGCATCACCAATGAAGCCTGGAACGTTGGTGCTGGTGATCGGACCGAGCGGTGCCGGCAAGGACACGCTCATCGCGGCGGCGCGCGATGCCCTCGCCGGCGATGCGCGATTCCTGTTCCCGCGCCGTCATGTCACCCGCGCCTCGGACAGCAACGAGCCGGTCGAGGAACGAACGCGCGAGGCCTTTGCGCGACAGCAGGCAGCCGGCGGCTTCGCGCTGTCCTGGGCCGCTCATGGTCAGCTCTATGGCGTGCCGCGGGACATCGAGGCGGCGCTGGCTGGGGGCAAGGCGGTGGTGGTCAATGTGTCGCGCAGCGTCGTCGCCGAAGCGCTCGTCCGCTATCCCCGCGTGGTGGCATTGGCGGTGACGGCGCCTGCCGCCATTCTTGCCGCGCGCCTCATGAAGCGCGGCCGCGAAAGCGAAAAGGAGGTTGCGGCACGGGTGACGCGGGCGGCGCCGGCACTCCCATCCGCGTTGACGGTCATCACAATTGAAAATGATGCGACAGTGGCCGACGCCGCCCGGCGCTTCATCGCGGCGTTGCATGAGGTTGCTGCGGATTCGTGAAATTTTCCGGAGGGCTGTGTCGTTTGGCACAGGGGAGCCCTAGCGGGCGTGATAGTCGATTCCTCGTTGCATACCAATGCCAAGCAGCAATGAGGAGAACTGAAGATGACTGAGATCGGGGGCAAGCCGGTTTATACGCCGATCACACCCGTCGACAACAATGCCAAGCCGTCATCGGCGCCGACGCAGGGCGGGGTCGGCCATGGCAATCTGCCGCCCGGACCGAACGTGACGTGGGTCAAAGGCGTCGTCAAAAAGGACGCGGAGACGATGGCCAAGCGTGCCGCGTTCACTGAAGCAAACGGCGCTATGGGCGATCGTACTCAATATCTTACGAACCAGCTGGCAGACGCGCGCTCTCAGACCCGGATCTCTCAGGGCGCCCAACAGGTGCAGCAGGAGGAGGGTTCAGCCGGCCCGTCAAGGAGCAGCGACATCATCGAGGGTGTCCAAGAATCGAGCAAGAAGTCGCTCGATGCCGAGGCGAAGCATGCCGAGGAGGTCGCTCAGTCCAAGCAAGAAGCCTTGCAGAAGATGCTCGAGGAAGACCGGCAGAGGGCGCAGACGCCGCCGATCGAAGTCGCGTAGTCCGTTCTTTGGCGAGGCAGTCGGGCGTTAGGCAGTCGGCAGTGAGCGGTGTTCACTGCCTACTGCCTACTGCCTACTGCCTACTGCCTATCTAGGCCGGCTCGGGCTTGCGGCTCGACGTCCTGCCCGGCTTCTTGGGCGGGCGGCGTTTCGCCTCCCCGTCGGCCGCGCCACCGCCATTGCTGGCGCGCGGCAACGCCTTGCGCTCGGGCGGGCGCGGCAGCGCCTTCTCCTCGTCGCGGCTCAAATAGCGGAAGCCGAGCTTCTCCTCGCCGGTTGCCGGATCGACCTCGAGCAGGATGCGGACGGTGCCGCCGCTCTGCAGCTTGCCGAACAGCACCTCATCGGCCAGCGGCTTCTTGATGTTCTCCTGAATGACCCGCGCCATCGGCCGGGCACCCATCGCTTCATCATAACCCTGGCGCACCAGCCAGCCGGCAGCATCGTCCGAGAGCTCGATATTGACCTGGCGCTCGGCGAGCTGGGCCTCGAGCTGGAGGACGAATTTCTGCACCACCTGGCGAACAACGTCCGGCGGCAAATGACTGAAGGCCACGACCGCATCGAGGCGGTTGCGGAACTCCGGCGAGAACATCTTGTTCACCGCCTCCTGATCGTCGCCCTCGCGCTTCGTCCGGGTGAAGCCATAGGCGGCGCCGGCCAGCTGCTGCGCCCCGGCATTGGTGGTCATGATCAGGATGACATTGCGGAAGTCGACCGACTTGCCATTGTGGTCGGTCAGCTTGCCGTGGTCCATCACCTGCAGCAGGATGTTGAACAGGTCGGGATGAGCCTTCTCGATCTCGTCGAGCAGCAGCACGGTGTGCGGGTGCTGATCGATGCCGTCGGTCAGGAGACCGCCCTGATCGAAGCCGACATAGCCGGGAGGGGCGCCGATGAGCCGCGACACCGAATGGCGCTCCATATATTCCGACATGTCGAAGCGGAGCATGTGAATGCCCATGACCTCGGCGAGGCGTCTCGCGACCTCGGTCTTGCCGACGCCGGTCGGACCGGAGAACAGATAGCAGCCGATCGGCTTCTCGGGCTCGCGCAGGCCGGCGCGCGACAGCTTGATCGCCGAAGCCAGCGCATCGATCGCCCGGTCCTGGCCGAACACCACGCGCTTCAGCTCGATCGACAGGTTGCGCAGCACCTCGGCATCGTCGCGCGACACGCTCTTGGGCGGGATCCGCGCCATGGTGGCGATCGTCTCCTCGATCTCCTTGACGCCGATGACGCGGCGGCGGCGCGCCTCCGGCAGCAGCATCTGAGAGGCGCCCGACTCGTCGATCACGTCGATCGCCTTGTCGGGGAGCTTGCGGTCGTTCATGTAGCGGGCCGACAGCTCGACGGCGAGCTTGATCGCCTCATTGGTGAAGCGGACCTTGTGGAAGTCCTCGAAATAGGGCTTGAGGCCGCCGAGGATCTTGATGGCGTCCGGCACCGAGGGCTCGTTGACGTCGATCTTCTGGAAGCGGCGGACAAGCGCCCGGTCCTTCTCGAAATGCTGCCGGTACTCCTTGTAAGTCGTCGAGCCGATGCACCGCAGATTGCCGCCAGCGAGCGACGGCTTGAGCAGGTTGGAGGCGTCCATCGCGCCGCCGCTGGTGGCGCCGGCGCCGATCACCGTGTGAATCTCGTCGATGAACATGATGGCGCCGGGATAGCCCTCGATCTCCTTGATCACGGCCTTGAGCCGCTCCTCGAAGTCGCCACGATAGCGGGTGCCGGCGAGGAGCGCGCCCATGTCGAGCTGGAAGATGGTGCAGTCCTTGAGGACCTCGGGCACCTCGCCGCCGACGATCTTGCGGGCCAGACCCTCGACGATGGCGGTCTTGCCGACGCCGGGATCGCCGACGAAGAGCGGGTTGTTCTTCTGGCGGCGGCACAGCACCTGGATGGTGCGCTTGACCTCGGGGTCGCGGCCGATCAGCGGATCGATTCGCCCGTCGACCGCCTTCTTGTTGAGGTTGATGCAATAGGCCTCGAGCGCATCGCCCGACGGCTTCTTGCGCCCGTCGCCATCGCCGTCGCGGTCCTCGCCGTCATCCTGCTCGACCCCGCGGACGGTTCTCGTCTCCGACGAGCCTGGCCGCTTGGCGATCCCGTGCGAGATGAAGTTGACCGCGTCGTAGCGGGTCATGTCCTGCTCCTGCAGGAAGTAGGCGGCGTGGCTCTCGCGCTCGGCGAAGATCGCCACCAGCACATTGGCGCCGGTCACCTCGTCGCGGCCGGATGACTGAACATGGATCACCGCGCGCTGGATGACGCGCTGGAACCCGGCAGTCGGCTTGGAGTCGTCGCCATTGTCGACCACCAGGCTCGCGAGCTCGTTGTCGATATAGTTCTCGAGGCTGCGCCGCAGGACGTCGAGATCGACGCTGCAGGCACGCATGACGGCCGCCGCGTCCTTGTCGTCCATCAGGGCGAGCAGCAGGTGCTCGAGCGTGGCATATTCGTGGCTGCGCTCATTGGCGAGCGCCAGCGCGCGGTGGAGGGCTTGTTCGAGACTGCGCGAGAATGTTGGCACGAGGTGAGACTACTCCTTTTCCATGGTGCACTGTAGCGGATGCTGGTGCTGCCGTGCAAAGTCCATCACCTGGGTGACCTTGGTTTCCGCCACCTCATAGGTGTAAACGCCACAGACGCCGATGCCCCGCTGGTGCACATGGAGCATGATTCGTGTGGCCTCTTCTCGGCCCTTGTTGAAAAACCGCTCGAGCACGTGGACGACGAACTCCATGGGCGTGTAGTCGTCATTCAGCAGCAGCACCTTGTACAGGCTGGGCTTCTTGGTCTTCGGCTCGGTCCTGGTGATGACGCCCGTCTGCCCGGCGTCTTTCGGGCGCCCCGACTTTCCAGCCATGCTCGGTCTGTCGCTCGTCATTCCTGTTCTCGGTCCGAGAGCCGATTATATAGGTGCTACGGCTCAGGAGGGGAGACGGATTTCGCTCCATGAGGCGCTGCCGCCATCATGGAAGTTCCCGAAACGCAAAACGCCCGGCCGGGGTTCACCCCAGCCGGGCGTCGTCAAGCGTTGCTGCGTGGCGCTTACGTGGCGCTTACTTCGGGCCGCCAACCTTGTTGGTGAACTGCGCAATCTGCGCCTCGAAGGGCTTGTAGGCTTCCTTGGCAGCCGCTGCGTAGAGCTCGCCGAACTTGTTCAGCTGGCCGACAAAGCCCTCATAGGCCTCCTTGGCAAAGCCCTGCTGAACGGCCAACGCCCGGTCCAGCGACTTGGCAGCCATGATCTCCTGAAGAGCTGCCGTTCCCTTCTCGAACGACTTCTTCGAGTATTCGGCAGTCTCGGCGGCCACGGCCTGGAAGCCCTTGGTCATTGCGGTGGCCGAAGCCATCCAGGCCTCGAAGCCCTGCTTGCCGTAGTCCTGCACGTCCTCGAACGACTTAATCATCGTCACAATCTCCTGCTGGGGGCAGACCGGAAACCATCCTCCGCGTCTGGACGGGATATAATGCGTTGCACAAATTTTCGTCAAGCATTTTTTGCACTGCACAATAAGACCGGAATGCGACGATGTCGCACCCAGAAGTCACAGCCATGAAGAAAAAAGAGAATTTCCAGCTCAAGGACCTCCCCTTGGGTCATCGAATCATTGCAAGAAGTAATGCGAAAGCGTGGCTGACATTTATTGGCCAAGGTTTTTACGTCTTGTTAGGAATCAGTTGCGAAGCTGATCTGCAGGGCAGAGCGGGAGGCTGTCCTTCGAAACAAGACCGTCGTCTGTTGCGTGCTGACCGGATGTAACCAACTGTCCAGCGCTCAGGGGTGATGGTCGCGACGTCTGCGCCTCGCTCGGGATACGAGGCCATGAGGGGACCAGAAGGAATCTTGTGGTGCTGGTGAAGGTGTGCGCGTCTTCAGGACGCTCGGGGGCGTGGCGTTTT
>Ga0075431_100001108_pt1 | contig 24135 bp, 20 predicted proteins | sample RhiMetdeltSRZDD5_FD_75297 | JGI IMG/M metagenome (GOLD analysis project Ga0075431, IMG submission 75297) | Populus rhizosphere microbial communities from Tennessee, USA - Rhizosphere MetaG P. deltoides SRZDD5 | ecosystem: Host-associated > Plants > Roots > Rhizosphere > Soil | place: USA... | reverse complement strand
AAGCGCGCCGGCATGCGCTGGTCCGACACCGGCGGCGACGCGATGCTCGCCCTCCGCGCCCGCCTCCGCTCGCACCGCCCGCTCGCCGCCTGACCTGGACTACAAATGTGAGTCACACCCGGCGGTTTGTACTGGCTAGTTGGTGACGACGACCCTGCCGATCATCATCGGGTGCGGGATGCAGTAGTAGTCGTAGACGCCGGCCTCGTCGAACGTCCTGGAGTACGTGTACCCCTGGTCGAACAGGCCGGAATCCCAGGCCTGGTTCACGTCGGTGACCGTGTGCGCGACCGGGTCGTTGTTGGTCCAGGTCACCGTGGTGCCAACCGACACCGTGATCTCGGCAGCGTCGTAGACGAACGCCTGAACGGCAACGCCGCTCCCACTCTGCGCCAGCGCCCCAGACGAAGCCCCGGCGTACAGTAGCAGCGCCGCGCCAAGCCCCGCGATCGTCATCCGCGCCCAATGAGCCCGCACGTTTCGCATCCCCATGTCCTCAGTGTCCCTGGTCGGTGTCTCACGCGGCACCTGATCTGTCTCGACCCGCACTCGCCGAGATCGACGAGCGGGACAGCGCCCGTGGATGATAGCGCGGCACTCGCAGCCGTTCACGCGCTCGTGACGACGGCGTGTCGCGCAGCTATCAGGGTAGAACGTTTCGTGAGCGAAAATGGCGTCGCCGGGAACACCGGAAATGTCAAGGAGCCGACAGTGCTGTACCTCGTGAGGCATTGCCAGAGCAGCGGCCAGGCGCCAGATGCGCCGCTGACGACGCTCGGCCACCAGCAGGCGGAGCGGCTCGCGGCGCATCTGCTCCCGCTGGGGATCGCCCGGATCGTCTCGAGCTCGTACCTGCGCGCGCGCCAGTCGGTCGAGCCGCTGGCCCGGCAGCTCGGCATCGTGGTCGAGACGGACGATCGGCTGATTGAGCGCGCCCTCTCGACGGAGCCGCTGGACGACTGGCGCGATCGGCTGCTGGCGGCCTGGGAGGACCATGACCTGGCGCTGCCGGGCGGCGAGTCGAGCCGTCAGGCGACGCAGCGCGGCATGGCGGCGCTCGAAGCGGTGCTGGCGGACGATCGGCAGCCGGTCGTGGTGGCCTCACACGGCAACCTGATCTCGCTGCTGCTGCACGCCTTCGACGGCCGCCCGGGATTTGCGACCTGGGAGCAGCTCACCAATCCTGACGTTTTCGAGGTCGTCTACGAGCCGGCCGGCGATCGGTCGGCGACGCGCTGGCAGGCGACCCGCACCTGGAGCCCCTGAGCAGGCCGCTCCGGGGAGCCCTGCTCGGCCATCGACCACGCGGACGGGGACGACGCGGTCGCCGGCCGCGCTACTTTCGCGATCTGCTATCGTGGGGAACCGGGCCATGATGGCCCCTATTCACCGCCTGCATCGAGGGAGGAGCTGCCATGAGCGTCGCGACCGACAATCACGTCGAGTTTCTGTGCCGCCTCCGGGCCGTCAAGGATTACACCGCCGAGCCCGTCTCTGAGGAGGCGCTCGAGGCGATTCTCGAAGTCGGGCGCTGGACCGGCACGGGCAGCAACCGCCAATCGACGGAGGTCGTCGTGATCCGCGACCCGGCCGTCAAGCAGCAACTCGGTGACTGGGGGGCTGCGCCAGCCGCGACGGCGGCGGTGGTGCTGCTGCTGGTGGTCAAAGAGGATGCCTCGGCGATGGACGAGGGGCGCATGGCGGAGCGGCTCTGCCTGGGCGCGGCGGCCGTGGGACTGGGCTCGACGGTCGCAACGATCAAGAATGAGGGCCCGGACGAGGTCAAGCCGCTGCTCGGGATCCCCGCCGAGCACCGGGTACGGACGCTGGTCGCCATCGGCCACACGGACTGGGAGGCCCGAAAGGCTCGATTGGCCGGCCCGCAGCGCAGTCCGACCGGGCGCAAGCCGCTGAGCGAGTTCGCCCACTTCGATCGGTTCTAGCCCTCACGCCAACCCTCTCCCAGAGGGAGAGGGAGCACGTCCGCTGCCGGAGGGAGAGGGGGCTTAATCGCGGGGGTCGATCGGGATGCAGGTCCCGGCGTGCGCCTCGACGATCTCCCCGGCGTCGAGGACGGCCATCGCGGAGAGGGCAAGACGAGCATCGCGCACGCTCCGGGCGAGCGGTCCGTTGACGGCCATCAGCTGGCCGGACATCCGCCGGGCCGCCGCACTCGTCCCGTTGTAGGAGGCGACCCGCCCGGGGCTGGGGCGCAACCCGACGACGCCGTTGCAGTAGGCCGGCCAGCAGATCGAGCCGCCGATGTCGTTGCCCTGCCCAATGACGCCGATCCCGGCCGCCAGCGCCGCCGCTGGAGCCGCCGCGGGTGTAGGCCGGGTCCCACGGGTTGAGGGTGCGCCCGTGCAGGATGTTCTCGGTCTGGCCGCGCATCGAGAAGGCCGGCGTGTTGGTCCGTCCAATGACGATTGCGCCGGCCCGCCGCAGGCTCCCGACCTGGGGGCTGTCCTCGGTGGCGATCAGGTCGCGGTACGCCTCGACGCCGTTGTCGGTGGGGAGGCCAGCCTGATCGGAGTTCACCTTGGTGGTGACCGGCAGGCCGTGCAACGAGCCGACCGCCTCGCCAGCCCGCAGCGCGCGGTCGGCGGCATCGGCCTCGGCGAGCGCCTGCTCGTCCAGGACACGGACGATGGCGTTGAGTCGTGGGTTGACGGCGTGGAGCCGATCGAGGTGCGAGGTCACCGCCTCGCGCGCCGAGACCTTGCCGGCCCGGATCAATGCCGCCAGCGCCATGCCGTCGAGCTGCCACAGTTCGCCCGCCATACCGATCCTTTCTCTGTCCGTCACCCCTGGGACCGCCGCGATCCCAGAGAGATTACGCCAGAACAGCTCTGGTGAGGGTATCGTCGCAGCAGGCGTCGTACGGTGCCACCCGTTGGATCAGGCCGCCGCGCTGCATCAGGTCGGCCAGGCGGTCGAAGCTCGCATGCGGCAGCGTCGCGTCTGACGACCAGACCCCCAGCCGATGGTACCGCTCGACGGCTCGCCGGTAGACGGCTGCGTCCGCGTCCGGGAACGACGGTGCGATCGTCTCCCAGATCTCGGCGCCGGAGACTGACTGCATCCAGGCCAACGCCGCCGCGTGTGCCCGAATGAGTGCGCCGATCGCCTCGGCCTGGGTGTTCAGGACGACTCGCCGGGCGGAGTACGAGCTGTACGGGATCGGACCGGCCTCACGGGCCATCTCGGCCACGATTTCGGCGCTGCCAGCCGCGATCAGCGCCTCGGCGACCTGGGCCGGGCACTGGAGGAAGTCGGCCTCGCCGCGCTGGAACGCCTCGGCGGCGGCCGGCGCGGTCATGCCAGGAACCGCCTGGATCTGGTCGGGGTCGAGGCCGCGCTCGCGGAGCAGCGCCCGCAACACGTACCAGGGCGTCGGTGCCTCGGAGAACAGGATCAGCCGCCGGCCGAGCAGGTCCGGCCAGTCGAACGTCGCGCTCCGCCCGACCAGGAAAAATCCGTCACGGTCGTTCACCCGCGTGAAGTGGAGGGGCGCATCCGTCTCGCCGGCGTCGTAGCTGACCAGCGAGCGCATGATCCCGCCGAGCGCCACGTCCAGCTGGCCACTCGCCTGGCCGGCCAGCACCAGGCGGCCGTCGCCAGGCACGGTCGTCTCGAGGTTGAGCCCGTGCTCTTCGAACAGCCCGCGATGGAGCGTCACGTAGTACGGCGCGTAGAAGACGTGGTGAAAGGTCAACCCAAGTCGAAGCTGCATCGGTCTACACCTCCAGACCGTCGTGGAGCATCAGCGTCCGCCCCTCGGCGATGGCTCGCAGGCAGCCTGCCACCCTGAGCGACAATGAGTCCTGCAACAGCAGCAATGCAGCCTCCGGTGCGACGAATCGACATTCCGAGAGCTCGGCTGCCGGGAGCCGTATTGCCTCGATCGTCGCGGGTGTGAGCGTACCGCCCAGGAACACCATCTGAAGCGAATCGGACCGCGTCCCTTGCCGTGACGTGTAGTCGAGGACGAGGAGCCGCCCGACCGTTACCTCGAGCCCCAGCTCCTCCTTGATCTCCCGCGCGCACGCCTGCTTGGGCGACTCGTCCTGCTCGACGATGCCACCGGGGATCTCCCACCCATCCTTGTAGGTCGGCTTCACCAGCAAGATGGCGCCGCGGTGGTCGAAGAAGAGGGCGCCGGCTGACATGTGCTTCTTCGGGAAGGCCGCTGTGAAATCCTCGGCCGTCGCCATGCGCTCGTCTCCGTCAACGCCCTGACCTGCCTCACGGTCCTGACGGAACTCCTGCCCAATGTAACGGGTTTGGGGCTGACGAAGTCCGGCGTCCCTTCGAGTCACTCGCGTCCGTTTCCAGGTCCGAGACGCCGTTCCCAGGCCGATACCAGGCTGACGGGCTTGACCGCACAGCCAGGAAAGTGTAACCTGGGTGACACTTCCAGGTCCGTGCGCTTCCCAAAGCATCAGGGAATGTGCATAGTACGCTCCTGCGAGGTCCATCGTTTTCGAGATCGAGGCTCTTTCGACACGTTCGCTGCGCTCGCGTCTGATCCGAGCTGCGCTTCCGTCGTTCCTGGCCCTTGCAGTCCTTGTGACCATCGCGCCGGCTGTGCCCGCGCAGCCGGCTCACGCCGCCGAGAGTGTCCCGATGCCGTTCGCCGGCGGCAAGGCGGTCCGCATCGTCCAGGGCTACAGCGGCGGCACCCACCAGGGTCGCAGCCGGTTCGGACTCGATCTGGTGTTGGCGGATGGCGGCACCGGCGGCGCCGAGGTCGTCTCGCCGTTCGACGGCACGGTGACCTGGTCGCAGAGCCCGAACGCCGGCAATGGCTGCATCGCCATCGCGATGAAGAGCGGCAGCCACAGCGTGATGCTGTGTCACGTGAGCCTCAACAAGGCGTACGATCGCAGCGAGTCGGTCACGCGCGGGCAGACGCTTGGAACGGTCGGCAAGGACGGCAGCGTCGGGAACAACGGCGTGGCGCACATCCACTACGAGCTGCACAGCGGCAACCGATCGAACAGCCCGGTGCCGTTCGCCGAGCCGGACGGGCTGCTGCTCGAAGGCATCTCTCTGCCGGCGTCCAGCACGACCGCCGTGGTGAGCAAGCGCGAGCCGATCGTCTCGTCCAATCGTGGCGGCAGCGGGGCTCCCGCGCCGGTCGTTGCGCAGAGCGGCCAGAAGACCGAACAGATGGCCAGCAAGAACGAGCCGGCCCAGCTCGCGGCCGCCAGCATTCCGTCGACTCTGCGGAGCGTGCAGCCGCCGGCGACCGGCGCAACTCGGAAGGCCGTCATCCAGGGGACGGAATCGTGCCTCAAGGTGCGCAAGGAGCCGTCCGCGAGTGGGGCCGTCGTCACCTGCCTCAAGGAAGGCACCGAGCTCTCGCTCCGGCCGCTCGGAAACGGCGCCGACGCGACGTGGCGCCAGACGGATCACGGCTGGGTCTCCAGCGAGTACCTGAAGCGCACCCAGGCCGTGGTCGTCGGCACGAACGCCTGCCTCAACGTCCGTGAGAGCGCGAAGTCGAGCGCCGCGAAGCTCGGCTGCCTGCCGGACGGGACCGCCGTGACGATCGCCGAGGGCCCGGCCACGGCCGATGGCTTCAGCTGGTACCGGATCGAGCCGGCCGGATCGGCGGAAAAGGGCGGCTGGGTCGTCGGGCAGCATCTGGACTGACGGCCCGGCGGTCGTCGGTGTCGCTACTCCATCGGGGTGACGGTCGAGGATGGCCGGCGCAACAAGTGGAACGACAGCACCTTGCCGGCCGCCGTCGCCAGCGGCACCTCGCGGCTGACCACCACCGAGCCCGCCCGACGCAGCAGCTCGGCCTGATGCCGGTCCATGATCCCGCCGCTCCCGAGCTCGGCAATGAACGCCGACCGGAGCGTGTCCGCGTCGATCGCGCCGGCCGCCGGGCTGGCCCGGAGCACCAGCCGGGTCGCGCCGTCGTCGCCCTCCTCTTCGAGCAGCTGATAGTCCAATGAGGTCCCGCCGAACCGGGCCGGCAGCAGCTCTTCGAGGATCTGGACCACGCGCGTGCGGACGAAGCTGACGCCCTCGGCCGAGAGTTTCTCGAAGCTCCGGACCTCGGAGAGATGCGTCGTCAGGCCGAGCGCCCCGAGCTCGCAGCCACACGCACGCCGCTCGACTCGGGCATAGTCACCGGTCTCGGTGTTGAGACAGATCTTCGGCGCCGCGTCGGACAGGGACGTGACGAGCATCGCGTTCACGCCTGGGCCGCCCTCCACCACCGGACGCTCTCGCTCGATCAGGGCGTACCGGTGACTGAAGAAGTGCAGGTCGTTCGCAGTCGCCGATGTCGCGCACGAGAAGCCGATATCCTGAGCTTCCGACAGCGCATAGTTGTCGACCACGCGAGCGCCAGACGCCCGCAGATGGTCGAAGCGAGCCTCGGTCAACGGCTCGCTCTGGAGACGAAAGGTCACGCCGGTCAGGTCGACCTCGGCCTCCCGCGCGGAGATCGCGATCCGGACGGCCATGCTCGTCAAGGTACTGACGACGAGCGGTCGGCCGTCGCGCGGCCGGCGGTCGATCCAGCGCACGAAGCCGCCAACCTCTCCCACATCGAGGAAACGTGGCACGGGCACCCGCTGATCAGCCAGGCGTCCGCCGACGACGACCAGGCGCGCGGCCAGCACCGCCTTGAGCGGGATCGAGCGCGCAGGGATGAACCAGCGCGCGACCTCCTGGCTCAGCTTCAGATAGCTGAGCAGCGGAGGGAGCGGCGTGGTCACCCAGAAGATATGTCGTGCCCCGACCAGACCGTGCGCCACGAGCATCGAGCCGGTACTGGCGGTGAGATCTTCGACGAGCGGCAGCGAGCGCCTGACCGGGCTGGGCTCGCCCCGCGTCCCGCCGCTGTACTGGACCCAGTGCGGGGCACAGAGCAAATTGTCGAACTGCTCCGGCGTGAAGCGGAACCGGGCGCTGCCGCGCACGGCGACCCGCCGCCCCTTGAACTCGTCGAAGGTAACGTAGACGCCCTGCCCGGCAAGGACCGTCAGGGCACCCTCGAGCCCCTCGCGCGACACCAGCGCCTGCAGATCCCCAGGCCCGCAGCCGACGTGGCGCAAGAGCGTCAGATACGGGCTGCGCGGGTTGCCGTAGATGGCACGCCCGGCGAGGTCCAGGAAGCGCTCCTCCCGGCGAGCCAGTTGATCCCGGACGCGTGCCCGGGCCTCGTCGAAGCTGATCCGAGCGCGCAGGAAACCGGGCAGGTCGCGCGCCAGTCGGGCGGCCATCACGGTCTCCCGGCCGGTCTGTCCGACCAGCCTGGTCAGCCGTGCCACGTCCAGGTCTAGCATCAAGGATCCTCGCAAGGGCTACAGGCGCGACGACATCAGACGTTTGCCGAGGTACATGCAGGCGATCCGCGCCAGGCCGATCGCCACGATGAGACCCCCGGCGGCCAGGACTGCCAGCAGCGGATCGACCGGGTAGCGGTAGCGCGGGACGTAGCCGACCAGCGCCGCGCTCGGGAAGACCAGCGCGAGCACCGTCAGGACCAGCAGGACGGTCGGGCCTCTCGGGCCGCGCACCAGGCCCCAGCCGAGCCCGAGCAGCACCAGCGGCACCAGCAGCCAGCGCCAGAGGTACGGCTGGAAGAGACGCGTCACGCCCTCGGCAGCCGGATACTCCTGCTCCTGGATGACGCTGGGCGGGCTGTACAGGTGCGCGATCGATGGCTCGCTGGTCCAGGCGTCACGCAGCTCGCCGTCCTTGCGGGTCGCCCAGTGGACGCGCAGCCGCTCGTCCTCGCCCACCAGCAGGCGGCGGAACTTCGCCAGCGTCCCCTCGACGTAGCGGCCGGGCTGACTGGTGAAGATCTCGATGGCGACCTCGCGCAGGGCGGCATCGGCTTCGGACTCGCTCAGGCCGTAGACGGTCCGGATCCGGTGGTTGATCGCGCTCGGGCGGGCGTCACGGTTCATCTGGGTCAGGATCAGGCTTCGGATCTCGGTCTTCCTGGGGTCGGCGTGCGGGCTTGGGCTGTCCGGCTTCGGCAGGACGAACCCCTCGTCGTGGCGGATGATCCGCCCGATCAGGCTCTGCCCCATCGCGCCGGCGCCGCTGACCCGGCCGGTCGTCATCGAGCCGCGGATCGACCACGGCACCAGGATCAGGGCGAAGCCGAGCAGCAGCAGGGCGATCGGCAACACGGATGACTGGATGGCCCCGCGCCACGCTGCCCGGCCGCGCCAGTGGTGCACCAGGATCGCTATCGGCCCGATCGGCAACAACGCCTGGCCGATCGGGCGGGAGAGCGCCGCGAGCGCCAGCACGACGCCGCCGGCCAGGTACAGCCCCAGAACGGCCCGATGGCCGCCATCGTGGCGCATCGCCAGCACCAGCAGCAGCAGACCGAGCACCAGCAACGGGATGAACAGCGGCTCCGCCAGGATGTAGTGCTCGTAGATCAGGAGCGGCGCTGAGAGCGCCACGGCGAGTCCCGCGAGCGCCCCGGCCAGCCGCCCGAACATCGCCCGCCCGAGGAAGAAGATCGCCACCACGGTGACGACGCCGACCAGGTGCTGCACCAGCGCCAGCCCGCGCAGGTCTTCGCCGAGCGCCCAGACCACCCCGGCGATGAAAAGCGGGTAGAGGGGCGTTCGCCGCAGCGGCAGGTCGAAGCCGAGGCCGTTTGCAAGCTCCCAGCCGACCTGGAAGTACGCCACGCTGTCGCGGCGCAGGAAGAGCGGCGCACGCGTCAGCAGGATGCCGCGCGCGAGGATCGCCACCACGACCAGGCCGACGAGTAGGACGAGATCGGGATGAGCGCGGACGGCATCCAGGGCGCGGCGGCCGAGGCGAGCCGGCCAGGCGGCTTCCGCGAGCGGCGTGCGAGCGGGCAGAGCGCCGGCCGTCACAGCCGATCTGCCTCACAAAGTATGCCAGTCTGGTACCGGTGTCCGTTCACGGGGGACCAGTCCATCCGGGATACGGCGTCAGCGCCGGCGCAGGCTCGGCGCGAAGCCGATCAGCATGCCGGCGGCAGCCATCAGCAACAGGATCAGCAAGGTCTCACTGCCCGGGCCGGAGCTGTAGTTGAGCGCCCAGAAGATGTAGAGCGTGCCGACGATCAGGACGGGAATGCCGATCATGTTGGCGTGGTCCCAGACCCAGGCGAACGACGACCAGATGCTGGTACCTTTCTGATCGCGGCGCAGCTTCCGCTCGACGACGCTGCCGACGAAGAAGACGATCGACCAGCCGACGAGCAACAGCAAGACGAACGCGAACGCCGCCTTCGCCGTCTCGAGAATCCCCTGCATGGCTCGGATGCTACCAGAAGCACGCGGAGATTTGCCCCTGAATCGGCGATAATCCTGGTCCCCGGGAGGGGCCTGAACACTCGTGGCAATCCTCGCGGCTGGACGCAAGATCGCGCCCGCTGCCATCCTCGGCAACCTCGTGGCGCTTGGGGCGGGCCTGCTGGTGATGCTCGCGCTCGGCGAGGTCGCGCTGCGTGCGATCGACCTCGGGCACCCCTACTACTCCGCGCCGGAGCTGTACCGCTCCAGCGACGACCCGCGCGTGCTGTTCGAGCCGCGCCCAGGCTTCGACGGGTTCAGCGAGGGCGTCTGGCTGACCACGAACAGTCGCGGCTTGCGCGAGCGCGAGCTGCCGCTGGCGAAGCCGGCCGGCGCCCGGCGCGTGATCTTCCTGGGAGACTCGGTCACGTTCGGGGCTGGCGTCAACGACGACGAGCCGTTCCCGCGCCTCCTGGAAGCCGGCGTCAACGGCAGCGGAAGCGGCCCAATCGAGACGGTGAATACCGGGGTCGTGGGGTACAACACGGTCCAGGAGCTGGCCCGGCTGGAGCAGGCCGGCCTGCCGTACCGGCCGGACGTGGTGGTACTGACGTTCGTGGTGAACGACTTGCTGGAGACGTTCTCGATCTTCGACCACCAGTATGAGCCGACGGGGATTCTGGCTGGCCCGAAGGTCTGGCTGCGGCGGAACAGCCACCTCTACCGGTTCGTCCAGCAGATGTACTGGCGGCTGGGGCAGGAGCTGCGCCGGGCGCGCGAGGGGCCGACCGAGCCGCTCCGCAAGCGCGAGCGCGTGGACGAGCGGCTGGCAACCCTCGGCGAGATCGTCCGTCTGACGCGGGCGAACGGCGCGCGCTTTCTGCTCGTGCTGTATCCAGACAACCTGAGCGATCCGGTCAGCCCCGGCCCGTCCGGCGAGCGTCTGACCGTGCGCGAGGAGCTGGAGCAGTTCGCGGCGCGCGAGCAGGTGCCGATGTTCGACCTGTCGGCGGCACTCGGCGACGTCCGCGATCCGAGAGCCCGCCAGTACCGGCTGCGCGAGGACCCCCACCCGAGCCCGGAAGGGCACCGCGTGATCGCCGAGGCGCTGCGTGCGCCGCTGCTCGACGTGCTCGGCCGGTGAGGAAGCCCCCCCACCCCCTAACCCCCTCTCCATCGCGATGGAGAGGGGGAACTGGATCACCGACTCCCCCCTCTCCGCGTCGGAGAGGGGGGTTGGGGGGGTGAGGTCCGGTGGCTCCGTCTCCCTCCACCAGGGAGCTTGTCGCGATCTTTGTTGTGACTGGCGCCGTCGTCCTGCTGCTGTTCGCCTTCGGGACCACGCGCGTCGGGCTCAGGATCGACGATGCCGGCCAGTACTACCAGATGGCGGAGTCGCCGAGCTTCCTGGCACGGCTGCCGTACACGTTCCGGGTCCTGACGCCCGGCCTGGCCGGGCACTGGCCCGGAGATCCGATCGCCGGCTTCAGTCTGGTGACGCTGCTGGCGCTGCCGCTCGCCGCGACGGCGCTCTACGCCTACCAGCGAGCGATCCAGCTTGGACCGCCGGCCGCGCTGGCCGGCGCACTCCTGTTTGCCGTGTCCGGCGGCTCGGTCCGGATGCTGACCACGCCGGTCTACGTGGACGCGGTGACCTATCTGATGGAGGCCGCCGCGTTCTGGCTGCTCGCCCGGCGCCAGTTCTGGCCGTTCGTGGCGGTGGTGACGGTCGGGGTGCTCAACCGCGAGACGACGCTATTGCTGGTCGTGCTCTACCTGGTGGTCGAGCCGCCGACCCGTGCCACCTGGAAGCGTGCGCTGCTGGTCGTGCTCCTGCCGACGATCGTCTTCGGCGTGGTCGTCGTGCTGAAGCTGGCGGGCGGCGGCGTGTTGAGCGGCGCGACCCCGATTTCTACGCTGGCGCCGTTCGCGCGAACGTTCCGCCAGGATTTGCCGTCGCTCACCGACCTGTTCGACGTCTACTCGATGTTCGGGGCGCTCTGGCTGCTGGCGGCGCGCCATCTGCCAGGGCCGACCGTGTTCCAGAGGCGGGCGCTGGTCTACGCGGCGCTGGTGATCCTGCAGTTGACGGTGTCTCGCGGCGACGAGGGGCGGAACCTCTCGCACCTGTTCCCGGTGGTGATCCCGCTGGCGATGCTGGACGTGCAGCGGGTGCTCGGCATTGGGGGGCGACTGGGAGGAGCCCTGGCGGTGCTGCTGGTCGTCGGCTGCGCGGCGAGCATGGTACACGCTCGCTGGACGATCCTGGAACTGGCGGCGCTGCGCTACGGGCTGGTGGCGCTCGGGACGGTGACGGCGCTGGCGATCGCCTGGGGCTGGCCGCTGATCTCTCGCGCCCGGCGGGCGCCGGGCGCCGCCCATCGAGAGCAGGCGCCATGAGCGGGAGCACCGCAGTCGTCGCGAGTGACACCCGTCAGGTGTCGAGATCGGCGAGCGCTTCGTCGATGGTCGGCAAGGGGCGCTGCCAGAGCCAGGAGACACGCAGCCGAAAGCCCTCGACGACCCGCGAGGTGTAGATGCCGTCCTCGCCGATGATGCTGAGGCGATAGGTGCCATCGTCGCCGAGTTGATAGAACCTCGCCTCGCTCCGGCGCGGATCGATGATCCAGTACTCCGGGATACCGGCTGCCTGGTACTCGGCCAGCTTGTCGCGGTAGTCACGTGTCACGCTGTCTGGCGAGACGATCTCGACCGCCAGGTCAACAGGACCATCCACCCACGTTGGCTTGATCCGATCGAGATTCTCGCGCCTCACGAAGACGAGATCTGGCTCCCGCCCGCTCGGCTTCTGGGCCAACTTCACCAGAGCCCCGGCGTGGAAGACCCGACCGAGCCCATGCCGCTGGATATAGAGCAACAGGAACGCGAGCAGAAATGAGCTCGTATCCAGATCATCTATGTTCGAGGGTGGCATCTCGATGATCTCTCCAGCGACCCACTCTACGCGCCAATCGTCGGGCGCCCAGGCCAGGAACTCCTCCCAGGAGACGGGGGCAGGAGGCGGCGGCACGTAGTCAGGCGACTGCCGTCTGAGGGCCAGGAGGTCTTCGGACGAGAGATCGGGAGCGGGAGCGTGGGCCGGGCGACGGTGAGCAGTCATAGTCGGTCTCCCGTTGCGTCACGGAGCATTTTCAGCCTACCACGGGACGAGTTCTGGGTGGCGAGTTGCGAGTAGCGAGTGGCTCAACACGCGCTACTCGCAGCTCGCTACTCGCTACTCCGTCAGACGGCGACGGCTGGCTGGGCCTCGGCAACGGCGGCAGCGATGTGATCGCCCATCTCGGCGCACAGGAGCGCCTTCTCGCCGGCCCGGGCCGTGTCCGGGGTACGCAGCCCCTCGTCCAGGGCGCGCAGGACGGCCGCTTCGACGGCTGCCGCTTCGGTCTCCAGCTTGAGGGCGTGGCGCAGCAGCATCGCCACGCTCAGGATCGTCGCCAGCGGGTTCGCCAGCCCCTTGCCGGCGATGTCGGGCGCGGAGCCGTGAATCGGCTCGTAGAGGCTCGCCTTGCCAGCTCCGAGACTCGCCGACGGCAGCATCCCGAGCGAGCCGCCCAGCATCGCCGCCAGATCAGTGAGGAGATCGCCGAACAAGTTGTCGGCGACGACCACGTCGAAGTCGGTCGGGCGGCGCGTCAGGTGCATGGCGCAGGAGTCGGCCAGCATGTGCCCGAACTCGACGTCGGGGTACTCGGCGGCGACGCGCTCGGCGACGATCCGCCAGAGCCGGGAGGTCGCCATCACGTTCGCCTTGTCCACCGAGGTGACCTTCTTGCGGCGGCCCTTCGCCAGCTCGAAGGCGGCGCGCACGGCCCGCTCGATCTCCTGCTCGGTGTAGAGGGTCGTGTCGACGGCGCGGGCGCCGGACTTCGTCTCCCAGATCTTCTTCGGCTTCGCGAAATAGGTGCCGCCGGTCAGCTCGCGCACGAACAGCAGGTCCACGCCACGGATCACGTCCGGCTTGAACGTCGAGTTGTCGATCAGGGCCGGCAGCGTCCGGACGGGCCTGAGGTTGGCGTACAGCCCCAGGCTCTTGCGCAGCCCGAGGACAGCCTGCTCCGGGCGGACCTCAGCCTTCGGGTCGTCCCACTTCGGGCCGCCCACGGCGCCGAGCAGGACGGCGTCGGCGCGCTTCGCGGCGGTGACCGTCTCGGGCTTGAGCGGCATACCGAACGCGTCGATGGCGGCGCCGCCGACGGTGTGCTCCTGGAGATCGAACGCGTGACCGAAGCGCCGCTCGACGCTCCGGAGCACCTTGACACCCTCGGCCACCACTTCCGGACCGATGCCGTCGCCCGGCAGGACGACGATCTTGAACGCCTTCGCCATCGACGTTCTCCTTTTTGCTGCGATGCGCCCACCCGACGCGGATCGCCGAGGCGTGGCGAGGGAGTGTATGCCTGGACGCGCGCCGCGTTCCACCTGGGCAAGGTTCCCACCTCGCGCGACTCTTACAATACGGGCTCCGCCCCGAACAGATTCCACGGACGCTGACGGTTGGTTGACAGGTACGCCGCGAAGCCCGATTCCAAGGACCGAGGAGCGGTCACGCTTCTCACCGCCGACCGGATCGTCGTCGCGGCGTGCCTGCTCCCGCTGGTCGGGTTCACGCTGGCCTGGGGCCCGGCCTGGCTGTTTGACTATCTGAGTCAGGATAACTGGTCGTACGTCAAGTTCTTCCTGGACTGGGCCTCGCCAGACCCGGTCCTGCGTCAGGCGATGGCCGTCGACTACAAGGGCTCCCGCGTGGCGTGGATCGCCCCGGGCTTCGTGGCGTACCACCTGCTCGGGCCGTTCTTCGGCAGCCTGGCGCTCAACCTGACGGTCGCCATCGCGACGATCCTGGCGACGCTGGCCGTCACGTCGCGCCTGTTCGGGCGGACGGCCGGGGCGCTGGCGACGATCGTCATGAGCGCCTACGGCGGGTTCTACTCCTCGGGGCATCCGGGGTTCTGGTCGTATCACGGGGCGATCTGCAACCTGTTCTTCACCCTGTACGTGCTCGGGTTGGCGACGCTCGCGCGGCAGCCCGGCTCGCGGCGCTGGGCGCTGCTGGCGGGGGCGGCGGGCACGCTGACGGTGATCACCTCCCCGAACTACCTGGCGGCGATGGGCTGGGCCTCGCTCTCCTGGCTGCTGCTCAGGGGCCGCCCGACGTTGCAGGAGCTCGCGGCCGATCTGGTCGCCGGCGCGTACGGCGTAGCCCTGGCGTTGTCCGTGCTGGCGACCGCGAACGTGCTGGCCGGCGGCGACGTCTGGTTCCTCGGCCCGCTCGTCAGCGCGACGCTCTGGGCCTCCGAGGGGCCGATCGCTCGGGCACCGTGGACCGGGTGGCTGCCACGCTCGCCCCACCTGGCGTTCCCGGCGTTCGTCGCGATCGGCGGCATGCTGACGCTCGTGGTACGCATCCGATCCCTGGTGCGATTCGACGAGGACGCGAGGGCGTTTCTCGCGGCGTTCGTCTGCTTCGCCGGGGCGCTCGGATCGCACCTCTACCTCCACTCACGCATCGGGCACTTCCTGGATGAGCCGCACTTCAACGTCATTCTGATGGTGCCGGCTGCCCTGCTGGTGGCTGGCGTGATTCGCTGGCTCCCGAGGGCAGCAACCTGGGACCGGCCCCTTCCGACGTACGCCTACCCGCTGCTGGCCGCCCTGCTGATCGTTCCGCAAGTTGTGCTCGGCCCGGCGGCGCTCTCGGGCCTGGACGCACGGCTGGCGGTTCTGCTCGCGCCGTGGTCGGTCTCCGCTACCCAGTTCGAGAGCGTGCTGGCGGGCATCGTGGCGCTGGCGATCGTGGCGATCGGCGTCAGCCGGCGCTGGCTCGGCCTGGCCGCGCTCTGCCTGGGGGTTGCCTGGGGGCTCGTCAATCCGAATCGAGTGTTCGCCGACCTGCCGTTGGCCTGCCGGGTCGAAGTGGACAACTTCCGGGTGGTGATGGACGCCGCGGAGTGGCTCGGTAGGCAGGGCCTGCACGTCGAGCCGCGCACCTGGTTCACGACGACCGACGTGCTAAAGCGCACCGATGGCTGCCCGGACATCCCGCTCGCCCCGACCTATCTCGCCGTCGAGCAGGCCGCGATGGTCTTCCGGCTGACGCCGCCGCTCCAGCTCACCCCGCCGATCTCCACGTTCTCGCCGATGAGCATGCGGCACGAGGTCGAGACGCGCCAGCGCCCGTTCTTCATCATCTTGTCAACGCCGGAGCTCGCGCCGGCGCTCGACCGCGAACTGGTGGAGTGGGCGTCGTCAGCCCAGGTCTACATCCGCCCTCGACCGGCCCGGCGCGAGACGTTCACCAGCGGGGCGGTGAGCCTGACCGTCCAGGTGTACGGCACCGGTCAGCGGGCACGCCGGTTCACGCCGAGCGACAACGAGTAGGGTGGCCGTCGGAGCGGCCGTGGACTGACCCTGACGAGGTGGCTGCTCCTCGCCGCCTCTGAAGCGTAGGGACGGGGGCCGGATCAGGCGGAGGGCAGGCTGGCGACCTGGGCGGCCACGCGGATGCCGCGGCCGGGCTTGAACTCGTACAGGCAGAGCTCGATGCGGTGGCCGCCGGTAGACACCGGCGTGACCTGCACCAGCCCGAAGTTGTTGGCCCGGACCAGCGCCGTCCGCGTACTGTGGTACCGGTCCTCACCCCAGTTGACCAGCCTGGACCCGACGACGTTCGCCAGGTGCTCGGGAAGCGCAGCCTTCGTGCTCAGCGGGCTGCTGGTCCACTGGTGGACCACGCCCGGACCCGACGTGCGCGTGACGCGGAAGGCCCCGCCGGCGTGCACGTCGCCGGAGAGGAGGGCGGCCTGGCGGCCTGCCCGTGCTGACTGCCAGTCCAGCAGCAGTTCGAGGAAGCGCGTGCGCTCGTGGGCGATCGGCGTCGCGGACCAGCGATCGCGGAGATCGGTGCCGTAGCGGTGGTTGACGCGCTCCGCCAGCCGCACGAGCGCGGGTGCGTGGTGCACGATCGGGATGCCGGCCACGATGAACAGCGTCTGGGTACCGCGCTCGGTGGCAGCTTCCAGGAACTGGTCGAAGTCGCGCCACTGACGGTCGCCTAGGAGGCGTGCGTAGCGGTACTCTCGCACGCCGCGCAGGTCGAGGACGAAGAAGCCGACGTCGCCGAACCAGAACGAGCGGTGGTAGGTCGCACGGTCGTCCAGGCTGGCCCCGACGTGGCGGACGTGCTGGTACTCGCGATAGGTCGCTTCAGCGGCCCGGAACTCGGCCCAATCGAGGTCGTCCCAGTCGATCAGCGCACCCCAGCCCTCACAGATGTCGTGATCGTCCCAGGTCATCAGCGTCGGCTGCGACTCCAGGAGATGGCGGAAGTCTGAGACGTTGAAGTAGCCGCGATAGATCCAGCGGTACGCTTCTCGGAGCTGCTCGTCGGAAGGTGGCGCCGGCAGCTTTCGGACCTGGTCACGGATGTCGATCGGCTCCACGCCGTCGCTGTAGATCTGGTCGCCGATCAGTGCCAGGAATCGCGCGTCGCGGGCGGCCAGCAGCCCGGCCATTTGCCGATAGATTCCCGTGCGCGGCGTGACGGTCAGCGTGCCGTCCTTCGGCGGCCCGAACGGCTGGTGGCAGCTCCCGAAGGCGAACGCGAACGGTGTGGGGGTATCAGGGTGCGGGGCAAGCCGCCCGCGCCGCTCGACCCCGGCCACCCGCACGGTGAACCGGGCGTCAGGCCACGGTCGATCGAGCACCAGGTCGGCGGCGGCAGTGCAGTCGTGCTCGGGGGACGGCGTCAGGGTGACCGTTGCGCGCTCGACGCCGCCGATCGTGAGTGTCGCCCGCTGAGGCTGGCCGCTCGGGTCGCGCAGCCAGACCCGGACCGCACGGTCGGTCACGCCGCCGAGGGACGCCCACCGGCCGAGCTCACCGTCCGGAAAGCGGACCGCTATGCCTCCCGTTGCCGGTACGTACGCGGGCATCGAAGGTGGGCGTTCGACTCCGTGAATCATCGCGTTCGTCATGATCGAGTGTGCTCAGGCATCGGGCTTCGATGCAAGAGCCGAGCCACTTCGCACGCGTCCACGCTACTGTGTCGCCATTCGGCGGTTCAACTCCAGCGACGCCCCGACGTAGCAGGCCACGCCGATCATCGCGAGCGCCACCAGCGTGACCGGATCCGGCGTCGCGCCGCGCAGCATCACCTCGCGCAGGTCGATCGAGCCGAACGTCACCGGCAGCAGGTAGCTGATCGCGCGGACCGGCTCCCAGAGCGTGTCGAGCGCCAGGAAGAAGCCGCCGAAGAAGATCGAGGCGAGCAGCACCAGCATCGCGAGCTGGACCGCCTGCGTCTCCGTCTCGGCCAGCCCGGCGATGAAAAAGCCGAGGCCGAGCGAGGAGAACAGTAGCAGCCCGATCGTCACGATCGCCCAGGCCGGCTCGCCGAGGATCGGCACCCCCAGCAGCCGGTTCACCAGGAAGACGAGCGCCGCCCCGACCACGCCGAGCAGCAGACCGTAGCTGAGCGACTTGCCGAGGATGATCTCGAGCGGTCTGACTGGAGCAACGCGGTACAGCTCCATCGCGCCGAGCAGCCGGTCACGTACCATCGAGAGCGATGCCAGGCTGACGGCGATGTGCTGGAGCAGCAGCACCACCACGGCCGGGGTGAAGAAGCCGATCGCCGTCGGCTCGGCCGGTACGGTGTTGGATGCCTGGACTGCGAACGGTGCCGCCAGCACGTCCGGGGGGACCCGGGTGACCTGCTGGGCCTCCTGCTCCAGCCGTCCAGACGTCTGCTGGAGCCGCTGGGCCCGAGCGATCTGTTCCGGCGTGTTGACCTGGCCGCGCGCCAGGTCAGCCTCGATCGCGCTCACCTCGGTCTCGACCGGGGCGAGCGGGTCGGCCTGCTTGCCGCCGAGCGCCGAGAGGGTTGAGTAGCCCGGTGACTGCCGGGCGGCCTGGAGTGCCTGCCGCATCGCCACCACGCGCGCCGCCGCCGAGACGGCATCGCTCCGCTGGAGGTCGCTGGCAAGGGCGTCTGACTGCTCCCGGACCTGGCCGCTGACCTGGACGGCCCGGTCCAGCGGTTCGCGGCTGTTCCCCAGCAAGTCCGCCAGCACCCGACGGTTCACTTCCTGAACGGCCACGGTCGAGAAGTAGCGGACCCAGGCCGCCTGGAGCGGATCGATCTCGCGGAAGAAGACCTCGAACTGGGCGTGCTGGCCGCTCAGGACCGTCTGGTCCGGCTGCTCGGGCACCACCACGACGACGTCGATGTCGCCTCGGGCGAGCGTGTCCTCCGCTGATTGACGGTCTCGCGTGACGCCCTTGAGGACGAAGACGGAGCTGAACAGGTCGCGGTACGCCTCGGGGTCTTCCGTCAGGCGCTGATCGCTCGGCAGGACGAGGATCGTGTCAAGCGACGGGGTCTGCCCTTTGTAGCCGATGCCGAACGCCGCCAGGATCAGGAACGGGCCAAGGAGGACGCTGAGGACGAGTTTCGGCTGCCGGACGGCCGCCCAGATCTCCTTGAAGAAGAACGACGAGGTCCGGATGGTCCCCTTCGATAGGGCGACGAACGGGTCACCGATTTTCCTGAGCACGATCCTCTCCCACTGGCTGCGTCTCCATCAACTGGACGAACACGTCGTCAAAACTGGCATGCTCCTCGCTGACTTCCGCAACGTCCACGTTGGCGGTACGGAGTGCGTCCATGAGGACCGGTACCGACGCGCCAGCGTCCTCGACGATCACCTTCAACCGGTCCTGGCCGTCCCAGGACACCTTCTGGACGCCATCGACGGAGCGGAGCGCCACGACGGCATGCCGGTCCAGGTCCGGCCCCGAAACGGTGACGACCTCGCCGCCCATCGCCAGCCGCCGGACTTCCTCCGGTGTGCCAGTCGCCACCTTCTGGCCTTCCCTGAGAACCAGGATCTCGTCACAGTGCTCGGACTCGGTGACGTACTGGGTGGTGCAGATCAGCGTCCGACCCTCGTCGCGCAGTGCCCGGAAGTGCTCCCAGAACTTCGCCCGCAGGACCGGGTCGATGCCGGCGGTCGGCTCGTCCAGGAAGATCACTTCCGGGTTGTGGACCAGCGTGGCGGCGAGCTCCAATCGACGCTGCATGCCGCCGCTGAGCTGGCCGGCCGGCCGATCCCGCGCATCCCAGAGCTCCACCAGATCGAGGGTCCGGCGGATCCGCCGGCCGCGGCCGAAGAAGCTCATGCCGTAGATCGAGGCCGAGAACCCCATGTTCTCCATGACCGAGAGCTCTGGAAAGAGGACGAACTGCTGCGGCATGTAGCCGAGGCGTTCACGGTCTCGACGGCGGAACTTGTGGGGCTGGCGGCCCAGGACGCGAAGGTCGCCGGACGTAGGCCGGAGCACGCCAAGCAGCATCCGGATCGTGGTCGTCTTGCCGCAGCCGCTCGGGCCGATGATCCCGAAGATCGTGCCGCGCTGCACCTCGAACGAGAGCCCCTGGACGACGTCTCGGTCGCCGAACCGCTTGCCGATGTCCACGGCGACCAGCGCCGGGTCGCCAAGCGGTGCGCGAGGCTGCCGGTCAGACTCCCGTCGTGGCTGCTCGTCCAGTTCTGCCACGGGGCTCCGGCTGTTCTCGTGCCCCTCCACTCTCACCGCGTTCGCCGAGGCTCGCATGGGCGTCCATCCTCTCCATCTCGGGCATCGTCGGGAATCCGGCCATCCTCGGCGAGCACTCCTTGCTGTCCCCCAGGCCGCCCCCCTCCAAAGGCAATCGCCGTGCCAGCCCCAAGCCGGCGAGTTGAAGCTGGTTGCACTTCGATGGCGGCAGCGCGACATTCGCATCTGAGGGCTGCTATCGGACTGAAGTCGAACTCGAACAGGCGTAACATCCGGCGTCTTCGAATACCTACGTTAGTAGGTCAGTCAGGCGCTGTTGAACAGGACTGCCATATCTGACAACTTCTCGAAAGGGACAGGACCATCTTCAATGAGCGATCACCAGCATCCAGCTCACGACCTGGAGAACCGTCGCCTGGCTATCACGCTCAAAGCTATCGACGAGCAGGTAGGGTCGCTCCGGCAGCTTGGCTGGTCAGGCGGTGCAGTTCCCCATGCTGCCTTTCAGGTCCGAATGTGGGGATGGGAAAAGTCCGATCGTCTTCTCGAAGTCCGCTCAAGCCCTTACTTCGGTCGCATAGATGTTGAGGGCGAGGCTGGGGTACCTGATTCGTTCTACATCGGTCTGGAAGGTTTGCCTAATCCGTCAGGCGGGGACCGTCTGGTCATCGACTGGAGAGCGCCGATCGCCATGGCCTTCTACCGGCCAGACGAACGAACGGTTCTCAAACGCCGAATTGACATCAAGGATTCTCGTCTCGTCAGCCTTGCGGACGAGTATGTCCGCAAGGGCGATGGCAAAGGTGTTGTACGCGATACTCAGGCCGACCCGATGCTACACAGCCTGCTTGGCGAGGCGAGAGGCGGAGCCCTCGGCAACATTGTCCGAACTATTCAGGCGAAGCAGGACGAGCTCATCCGCGCTCTGGACAGCATCGTCGTGGTACAAGGCGCGGCTGGAACAGGAAAGACGGTCGTTGCTCTCCATCGCCTTGCGTATTTGATCTATCAGGCTCGCTCAGGGAGTCGAGAAGAGGCTGTCGATCCTGAGATGCTCTACCCAACCAGTCGTCGGCGAATCACTGATCGGTCAGCGTCGGAGTTGAAGGTGGCGGTCTTCGGACCGAATAAGACCTACCTGCGGCACATTCGAGCCGTCCTCCCGTCCCTGGGAGAGAGAGACGCTGTCGAGACCACATTCGAGGACTGGGTTTGGGGCGCACAGTCAGGTGGAGATCGAAGCGCTCGAGAAATGGGCGATGAACTTGAGCAGATACTCGACGCATCAAATTCGCGTGAGATACGAGTGAGCCTGTTCCGACGAGCGCGTGCAAAAGGTTCGGTCGAGATGGCCGAGGTATTGAACAACGACGTCGCCTCGGAGCTCATGAGATATTTGAGTACGCTCCGCAGCCAGCCGCTCCAGTTTGTGGCTCAGGTCGGGTCACGGCCGATAACTTTCGATGCGACACTACCATCGATTGACGCGCCACAGCGACTAAAGACTGGCATGCCCCTGAACGAGATCCGTGGGCTGGTACGAGAACGCATGCGGCAACGTGTTCGCGAACAGGTCAGCGAATATCTCGGAGATGCTGCGGGTAGCGCAAGTCAGTACGCGGCCGCCCTTGATCGTTTCGACTCAGCATTCGAACGTCGATGGCCGCGCACGAGCTTTGCTACCCTCTATCGGGCGTTGCTGGGCGACGCGTCAAGACTAGAGGCGGCGGCAGCAGGTGTCAATATTCAGTGGGCCTGGCTCCAAAGTGAGTCGACTGACTTTGGGCTCGACGACGTTGCGCCACTGGCCTTACTCAGGCTGCTCGTTGATGGACCGATTCCCATACGCCCACCCGGCGATCTTGACACCGTCTGGACCCGCCTGGACCATATCGTGGTAGACGAAGCTCAGGATCTCTCTCCGCTGGCACTCGTCGTGCTCCGCGCCCATGCTGACAGCCTGACGGTGCTCGGCGATATGAATCAGGCGATCTATGCGCATCGTGGCACGCGTTCATGGAGCGAGGTGCGTCGAGCCTTGGGGCGAGAACTACGAGAGATTCGCACCCTCAGCGTCAGCTATCGCTCGACTCAGCAGATCTGCGAACTTGCGAACCATATCGTCAGAGTTGGTGGCCTGGAAGGTGGGGTGAGTCGTCCGTTCCCGCGAGCTGGAGCCGAGCCCTGCCTACGGCGTATGCGCGACCAGGTGGAGATGCAGGACCAGGTCATTGCCTTCGTCAACGAGGCCGCTTCGGATGACACTTCAACCGTCGCGATCTTGACGAGAACTGCGATTGACGCGCAATCGTGGTTCGATTCGATCGGCGAGCGTCTCGCTGCGTCTGCAGCGTGCATAGTGGATCGCCACGATGCTCAAGATGCCCGAATCCTTATCCTGCCAGCCTATCTGGCAAAGGGCGTCGAGTTCGACGCTGTCGCAGTGGTAGACGTCGATGAAGCGTCGTACACTCGGACGGTGAACGATGCCACGCTACTCTACGTCGCCGTCACACGAGCACTCCATAGTCTGATCCTGGTTTGGTGTGGCAGTCCGAGCCCGTTGATCGCCGATTGGGTTGCGACAGTATGAACGTCGAAGCGACGTCAGGACGCTGAATCTTGAAGCGTAGCGATTGATCCCGGCCCATTCGCCCTATCGCGGGCGGTCAACAGCGGGTTAGATCCGTGGCGATTGGCGGACGTTCGCTACTCAGAACGTCATCCGAGCAAGTCGACAAGGCTGTCAAGCTCGCGATAGCGGACAGCCCCGTCACCTTGCACCGGACGGGACAGCGCGCTGGCAGAGTCTTGCGGTACTGCTGGCGCCCGGCGAGGCTCGGCGCCAGCAGCACTTTCGTTGCCGCCGACAACGTCGGCTGACAGCGCCGGGGCTCGGTGTGAGACGGTCAGATTGAGCAGATCCGTCGTGACGGATGAGAAGCCGACCCCCCGGGAGCCGTCGTGCCGTTGTGATTGCTGGAGAGGTGCACGGTGCGAGACGTCGTCGCGCACCGAGTCTCTTTCGCCGAAGGCGCGCGTCTACGACGCGTCCGGCTGTGCGATCGTGCCCGGCTTCATCGACGCCTGCGCCGAGGCGATCGTCTCGGGCACTGACGACGCGTCCGCGGTCATGAGTGCGCGGCACCGGCGGATGCGCCCGGCTGCCGATCCGGTCACCGCTGCCCTCTCCCTCTCTGAGCGCGACCTCGTTGCCTCGATCTGGCGCCGTCTCGACGCGCTGCTCCTGAGCGGCACGACCGGGGCCGTGCTCACCAGCGGCTACGTCCTGGACCCTGACGACGAGATGGCGCTGCTGCGGGCCGTCCAGGCGATCACCGAGGTCGGACCGTTGTCGGTCGTCGGGGCGTTCCGCGCCGCCGGCCTGACTCCGGGCGAGAACCGGATCTCGGCGGACGAGTACATCGCCCTGCTGGCCCATGAGCTGCTGCCGGACATCGCGGACGAGGAGCTTGCCACGCTGTTTACGCTGGCGGCAGACCACACGGCGCTCTCGCTGGAGCAGAGCTGGCGGGTGCTGCGGGCGGCGCAGACCCACGGCCTCCGTCGCCGGCTCGAGCTGAGTGCGACCTCCCATCCCGGCGTCGTGGACTTCGCCGAGGAGATGGGCGTCGGCTCGATCGTGCTGCTGGACGCGCCGTCCGAGGACGACATGCTCCGCCTGGCCGACTCACAGCTCACGGCGATCCTGTCCGTAGGCGCGGACGGCGTCGCCTCCTGGGGCCGCGACTGTGCCCGCCGCCTGATCGAGCTTGGCGTCCCGGTGGCGCTCGGCACCGGCGGCGGACCGATGGGCGGTGCGTCGTCGACGATGCTCGACGCGCTCCGCTTTGCCTGCAACGGCCTCGGGATGACGCCGGCTGAGGCGCTCATCGCCTCCACGCTTAACGCTGCCTACGCCAGCGGCATGGGCGACGACGTTGGCCCGCTGGAGCCCGACAAGCGCGCCGACCTGTTGATCCTGAACACGTCAAGCTACGCCCGTCTGCCGTACGAGGTCTCTGACGACCCGATTCGGGCGGTCGTGAAGGACGGCTGGCTGGTGGTGGATCAGGGCGCCCGCGTGGCCTAGCCAGGGAGACAGGAGACAGAATACAGGAGACAGGAGGGGTTTCCGTCTCCTGTCTCCTGTATTCTGTCTCCTGTCTACTCGTTCATCAGCTTCGCCAGGCGCTCCTCCAGCATCGTCTCGGTGAACGCGCCGACGCGCACGTCGCGGATGATCCCCTGCCGGTCGATCAGGAACGTCGTCGGCAGGCCGGTCGCCCGCCACTGACGGGTG
>Ga0075431_100001107_pt1 | contig 24142 bp, 24 predicted proteins | sample RhiMetdeltSRZDD5_FD_75297 | JGI IMG/M metagenome (GOLD analysis project Ga0075431, IMG submission 75297) | Populus rhizosphere microbial communities from Tennessee, USA - Rhizosphere MetaG P. deltoides SRZDD5 | ecosystem: Host-associated > Plants > Roots > Rhizosphere > Soil | place: USA... | reverse complement strand
GAGTTGAGTTTTTACCATCGGCGTCCGTCACGTAGAGGGCATTCGAGAAGCTGGCCGAGTTGTAGGTGATGTAGACCAGTTTTGAGCCATCCGGCGAGAGGCGCGGCCAGAAGGCAGCGTCCACAATCATTTCCGGTTTTCCAGCCGGATAAGCCAGGCGCTCAATGGCATACTCGGTCAAGGAGCTGCCACTTTCCGCTTGCGTCGAACGCAGATGCACGTAATAGAGATAGCGCCCATCCGGCGACCAGAACGGGCTGCCGTAAGCCTCCTTCGGGTCAGCGCGCTCAAGCAAGAGTTGCGGCTCGCCGGAGCCATCCGCTGGCAATTGATAGAGGCTTGAGTAACCGAACTGTATCTCGCCCGGCGCGGGGGGCGGCGCATAGGCGATGACGATTTTTTGATCGTCCGGCGAGATGGAGGCGGAAGTGACCCAAGCCTGATCCGGCGCGTGAAAGAGTTGGGTTAGCTCGCCGGACTCCAAATCTAGCTTCGCTAAATTAAACGTGATGGGCTGGACGCCTTTGGTGCTGAAGGTCGAGGTGATGACGACGAGTTGGCCCCTCAAATTTAAATCGGCCCAGGCCGGAGCTTCAGGCGTGGAAGCGTTTGAGTTACGCTCAACCGTAACCGTCGGGGCAACGACCGAGGGTCGGGGCGCAGGGCTGGATTGAGATAGCTCAACCGAGCAGGCGGTGAGGAAAAGAGTCAAACCCAAAAAGAGCAAGAACCTGTAGGTCACGCTTGCAGCATGACCTACACGACTAACTTTCTGGAACATCGGCAATCTCTTGAGTGTGTCGAGCGACCATTATGCCTCCCGGCCTTCAATCGTCACAGCAAACATCAATTCCCTTGGCTTTTTCAAATGCTTCGCGCCCTTCCTGAACAGCAAAGTAAATCAAACCTAAGGCGCCCAGGCTATCCAGATAGCCCAGGCCCGTTAGCTGATAAATCAAACTGGCCGCCAGCAAGACGCCGGACATATAAATACAAACCTTGGTGCAGTTGGCATCGGCCAAAATAGGAGCAGAGTTGAGGCGTTGTCCCACCTTGTTTTTGAAATAGACCAACGCCCACATGACGGCTATCGAAATCAAGGAAACGATTAAACCACTGACCGTTGTCTCCGGCTTATGCCCCACATAGATATTGACTAAGGCGCCGGCGAATAAGCCAACGGCCAAAAGGTAGAAACTTGTTCCGGTTATTTGGAGCGCAGTTTTCTCGAAAGCGCTTTTGGGAGTATCCGGATTATTTTGAATGCGCCACGTCATAGCGATAATGCCGAGCCCCGAGAGACACTCAATGAAACTATCTGCGCCAAAGCCAAACAACGTGAGCGTCTCATCGTGAACACCAAAATAAACGGAAACAATGCCTTCAATAAAGTTGTACAGCACCGTGAAGACCCCTAACAGTAAGGCGTATTGATAGTAGCGGGTCAGTTCGTTCTTTTCGGCAGTGAGGGACATCTTATCAACTCCCGTAGTTTTAGAAACGCTGATTTATCGGAGAAACGCAGCGCCAGGAGAACCCGGCTCAGGCTAATCCCTACGGTATCCAATTCACCGTGGACGCGCCGAACATCCCCGGAATCCGGTCGGGGGTGAGCACGGAGGTGACGCCGGTGCCGTCGGCGTTCATGACTGACAGGCCACTCCCGCTGCAATAAACGATGTGCTGACCATCCGGTGAGAAGACGCCATACAGGCTGGTATCGAAGATGCGTGTCAGTTGTTCAGGTTCCCCCCCCACCACCGGAACCCGCCACCAGTCCGCCGGGCTGCCATCGGCATAAGCGATTTGCACGTCCAGCACCCGATCCAGCCAGGAACGTTGCGCAATGCCGGTGTTATTAATCACACTAAAAATCAGGTACTGTCCATCCGGCGAGAAGAAGGGTGCATCCACCGCGACGAAGGATTTCGGCAGAGCAATCTGCGTCGCATTTTTGCCATCCACGTCGGCCACAAAGACTTCATTCGGGGGCTTGGTCACGTCCCACAGGACGTAGGCCAACTTTGTACCATCGGGCGAAAGGCGCGGCCAGAATCCATTTTCAACCACCCGTTCCTTTTCCGGGTCCGGCTGAATGGGAGGATAAGCGAAGCGTTCAATGGCATACGAGGGTCGCTCCGTTTGGCTCGGCGGCGGCACCAGATGGAGCACATAGATGTATTTGCCATCCGGCGACCAGACCGGATTGAAGTACGCTTCGTTCGGCTTGAGCTCTAGAAAGAAGGGCAGCGGCTCACTGGAGCCATCCGTGGGTAGAAGATACAAGTTGGTGTATCCGAACTGAATGCCTCCGGGCGGCGGCGGCGGCGCGTAAGCGATGACGATTTGAGACGTCTCCGGCGAGGCCCATTCCGATTGCACCCACGAGTTTTGTGGGTCGGCCAATTGAAACAGAGTCGTCATTTCGCCGGAGGTCAGATCGAGTTGCACGATGCCGCCGGGGCCGGCGGCGAAAACCAGTTTACCGGTGAGTTGAAGTTTGTCCCAGGTGATGGGAACGGTAACGGGCGTGGCCGGGGCGAGGGTGGGAGTCGCAAGGACGGGAGACGGAGGTGGATTCGTCGTCGTCGGTATAGGCCCGGCGGCGGTGGGTAAAGGCGAAGGGGGGGAGACATTGACGGAACACGCGCTCAAGCACAGAGTCAGAAGAAGTAAAAATTTAATTGCTTTCATTTGTCAATTTCCTTTAGGCGCCATGGTGCGAATGAAGTTGACGAGATGCCAGCGGTCCTCATCACTCAGGCGTTGTTTGAACGCCGGCATCACCGAGTTGGGATAGCCATTGGTGATCCATTCGTAGAGCCGCCCATCGGGGTGAACGCCGGGAATGGCGTGCAACGTCAGATCCGCGGGACGCGGGTTGAGGGTAAGGCCCACCGGACCATCACCTTTGCCCCCCACTCCATGACACGGGACGCAGTTGGTTGTGTAGAGCGTCTGCCCCTTCGCAATTGAATCGGCATTGGGCGGGATGGGATTCACGAGGCCCGCCGGACCACTGGGCAATCGGAAGAAAACGAAAGCGCCGCTGATGAGCAATGCGGCCGCGGGCAAATAACCGAGGGCGACGCGCCGGGTGAGCGTGTTTTGTAGAGGCGGCAACGCGACTAGATACGCAAAGGCGGCCAAGAGCAGCGCCCCACCGCTGAATTTTCCCCAGGGCGCATTAGCGCCTGCGCTCGTTGCGCCCAGCGCGAAATTAAAATTGGCAAAGGTGTCGAACTTGGCCTCGCGCCGAATGACAGCCTGCACCTGCCAGGTATCGGGCAGACTGAAATAAGCACCTTTGGCCGAATAGATGCCGCCGCCCAACGCGGTCAATTGAACTTCGCTGGGCGGGACGTTGACTTTCGTCGGCGTGAAGCGGAGCGCAACTTCTTTCGTTTCATCCACCGGCTGACCGTTGGACGTAAGCTTGAGGGTGAAGGTGTTCAGCCCGACGCGCCCCGGTAGGATGTCCAAATCAATTTTGAGATCATCCGCTGGCGCGCTCGCACTGAGTGCCGGCGAGGTGGAAGTAAGTCGCGCGGGCGGGATGGAAGTAAAGACGCTGACACTCAACACCAACGCCAGGCCCAGGCTGATCTCAGTGAGGATGATCCGGCGAAAACCGTCCGCTACGTGGGCTGACAGCGGTGGTTGCTGTGTCGAAGCCTGCTTAACGCGCGGTGTGATGACGAGGAGATTGATCGCGCCGAGCGCGACCATCGGCAGCGCGATGAGCAGTTTAACAATTAACGCTTGACCATAGAGAGAGTTCAGGAGCGCGTCGAGGCTGCCAATCCGCAGATAGGCCGAATAGATTCCGCTCAGAGTAATGACGTTGACGCTGAGCAATGCCAGAATCGAAAAACGCGGAATGAATTCAGAAGTCAGGCGCGTACGGGTCGTGGGCGTGAGCCGCCGCGCCATCCAAATCCCGGCGACAAAATGCGTCAGTCCCCCCACCCAGACGGAGGCCGCGACCAGATGAATCCAATCCCCCACCACGGGCCAGAGCGGTTTCGGCTCGGCGGCAGCATGACTCCCCAGGCTGATCGTGAGCAAGAGTAAAAGTGAAGGGCTGAAGCTAATCCAACGCGCCCGCTGGGATTTTATTTCCAGCAGTGTTGTTACTAAGACGAGAAGCAAGACGAAGCGCGCGAGCCATAAGACACCATAGCGCGTGCTGAATAGGATTTGGCCGGTGGCCGGCATCCACGGCGCGGCGATTTCCAAACCGGACGCTTGCCCGGCTTGGACGAGGAGACCGAGAATACTCGCCAGCCCGAGGCCGATGAGCGCCAACCGAGCAAGCCGCTCCCATAATATTTCATCAAATGCAGCTTCTGGCTCTGATCGAATAACTTCATAGGCCGGTTGCCAGATCGTCAAGATGAAAAGCGTCCCGCCCGTCAGCGCCATCGCGGCCAGATAGAGCAGCCATTTGGCGATGATTTCGCCGAAGGAGAGTTTCACCTGCCGGCTGGCTTGCGCCGTGGCGGCGAGCTCCGCCGCATCCACATTCCCAACAGCAAACGGAAACGCGCCGGTCGTGACGTGACCATCTACGGCCGAGAGCGCTTTCCAGGCCACGGTGTAGACGCCGTCCGGCAGGCTGCGCAGCGAGACGGTCAGGTGAGTGGAGTCAGCCAGGTCCAGCGTTGAATCGGCGTTATCCACCTGTGCCCCGTTTGAATCAAGGACACTGATGGAACTGAACGAGGGCTCCAGCGTCTCGCTGAAGAAAAGCTCAATCTGCGCCGGGGCGCGGTCGAGGGCCGCGTTCTCATCCGGGATAGAGCGCACGAGCAACGCATGGGCTAACGCCGGCGTGACGGCGGCAAATAAGATTAGTAGCGCAAGTGCGGGGGCCAGCAGGCGGAGTTTCATAATAGAAGTGAGTCACGTCTCACGAGTCACGTGACTCGTGAGACGTGATGCGTGCTATTTAATTTACTTCTTTTTCATTATCCCATACACTCCCAAACCGGTTCCCAGGACGCCCAAGACCACGCCGACGAGGGCGAGGATTTGAGCGGTTTGAGTTTGCGCCTGAGCGGCCGTGAGTTTGGTTTCTAAATCTCGGGTGGAAGGCAGCACTTCCGGGAAAGCAAATTCACTGGCGGGCGTAACTTCTTGCGGTTCAACGGAAACATCCACGCCTTCCTCGCCGATCTTGCCGATGAAGTGGAAGGTGTATTGACCTTCTCGGGTGGGGGTAATCGAGGCAGTGTAGCCCCCTGGCCGGCCAAACGCCGGTCTCAAATCATACGTCCGACTCACACCCCCATACTCAACCGTGAGTTTGAGGGCAGCTTCAGCGCCGGTCACCCCTCCGGCCTCCGCATGTTCATCGCCTTCGGTATGACCTTCTTCCTCTTCTTCGGCATGTTCGTCTTTCAGCTTGATAAAGAGATCCAACCCATTCGGCTCACCGACGATGACCGGCTCATTGCTCCAGCCGACGACTAACACGTAGCTACCACTCTCGACTTCCTCATGCGCGGGACCCCGCGCCGAAACGGCTCCGGGAACAATCAACAAGCTAAAGAGAACCAGCACGCTTAAGACGCGCAGGGAATTTCGAATCATCATAGCCTCCTGACGAATAGAATAAAAATGAGATGAATTAGACAGCCAGTCAGAGCGCCATGGTTCGGCGCGGCGGGGGTGTCATCGTTCGGCGCGGAGGCGGTGTGGCCGACTGGAGTTGCCACAAAGATGGAAAGATGGCTTGCGTGACCAGCAGCCAAGCGAGGGTAATCAGCGGCAAAAACCAGTCTTGGATCCGCGGCAGGAGCACGCCGCTCCCCGGCAGTTCGCTCGAGGCAGCCGGGGTGAATGAAGACCCATGTGAATCGCCGACGGATTCCGAGGCGCGGTGGGTGAAGACCGTTAGATCCAGTGTCGCTTCTCCCTCCGAGTCATTCCAACCAATATGGAGATGATGCCCACCGGGGAGCGGCCAACAGACCGCGCCGCCGGGCGGCGCAATGAGAAGCATGAGGGAAAGAAAGACTACCAGCCCGCGAAGAAGTTTCATGGTGAACGGCAACCGGAATTGTTTATAGCGCAGAGGCTGATTAGGAGTCAAATTAAGGAAGACTTAACCGCCTAATCTTGACCTGGTTGATCCTTTTTGTGCTTGAGGCGTCGCCCGGAGACAACGTAGAGGCCAAGATACAGCAACCCGCCCAGGATCAAGGAACCAAAGCAAATCAGTTCATCGTAAGGACCGGCCACGCCGTGGGGGATGGGATGAAACATAAGCTAACGACCCGGCTGCTCACTTCTTTCTAGCACAAGAATCATCGGCGGAATTTTCTGCTGAGTGTCATAATTGGACTCAATAAGGTGAGGCAGTTGTGGCTAACGGTCGGCATCAGCTTCGCGGAGCGAAGCGTAGCAAGTTGGCGGCCGGCCGGGTTGGGCGACATTTTTACTCGGCAGAGCCTAATCAACCGCATTACGCAGACGTTGTTACTCCTAAAGGCCGTTGCTGATAAGCGGAAGATACAATAAGGGAAGATCCGCAGTAATGACGACGGTGCTCGTCATCACCCCCATCATTGATTCACTATTACTCGCTCTGAGCGTCACCGTGTAGGTGCCACTTCTCCAATAGGTATGCGTGGGAGAGACGGCATTGCTCACTCGATAATCACCAAAGGTCCAATAGTGCAGCGTGGCTCCTTGAGTGTCATTGACGAAGGTGATATTGTTCCCGGCAGCTTCCACTGTAAAGTTTACCGACGGAATGGTGCCACTCACCGGAAGATTCACCGCAGTCTCAAGGTCCTGATGAATCTGGAAAAGCTCCATCCCTGTTTTCAAAAAAGGACTTGGGCTGATGGCTTGTCGTTCGCTTCTTAAAAACCCCCACGGTCGCTCTGACGGAGACGCTTCATCAAGATAATTCCAATGAGTTTGCATGACGCTATGGCCGGCAACCGAAGCCGTAACCGGATTATCGGCGGGATGAATCAACCCCAACGTGTGGCCAAGCTCATGGTTGAGAGCGCCCAGGGGAGTGCAAGGCCAGGCCTCCACACCTTCACCGTCTGGATCAGGGCAGGTACCGCCGGAATGAGCAGGATCATTAAGCTCGGGAAACAATTCAACATCCAAGAGGGCAACCCCACAATTGCCGCTGCAGCTTTGGGCTCCCGCTGCCCGCCAGTTCGCTCCGTGAGCCCACACCACAACGATTGTTCCGGGAGACCAGAGCGGCAAGCCGGCACTTGTCATTTCCGGCAATAGTGAGAACCACCAATCACCGTGGTCTTGATAGTACTGTCGCGACTCATTGGCTTGGTAAAATGTGACGATTTCGGGAAAGGCTAACTCCCATGTCCTTCCCCCAGTGGCAACCTGAAACCAGGCTAGCATTTCCAAAGTGGCCTCGGCAATTCTGTTCATTGCGATTTGACTGAAAGTGATATCGGCCGGAACAACGTAGTAAACAGCTAGCTTATAGTCAGTGCTTTGCAACCCGCTGTGGCTAAGCCCCTCACCGGAGGGGAACGCCGGTGCAGGCATAATGTCGCAATCAAATGGATGGCCGGATTGAGGTGGCCTCAGGCAACACGGTAGGTTTTCGTAATTGGAGAAAGATGTTTCTTGACAATAGTCACCGGCAATTTGTCCTTTCCGGCGTCCCTGGTCACCCTGCGCTGTAGCTATCCCAGGCCGCGCCGGAAATGAACCTAAGCTTAGAACCAGGAGGCTTGTACTCCAGAGGCGAAAAGCAGTTGGCTTTTGCATGTTTCACCCTTAATTAGTCATGAAGGCAATGACGACAAGCCGCCCAGCGGCTCGGCATCAGCCGCCCGCCGAGCACGACCCAAGCACGTTAGCGAATGCAGTGAGCAGCATCTTAGCCCGCGCGCAGCATGTTCTCAGGATGCCATTATTGGGCAGTGTACTTAAGCGCTCGACAAGATGGCATTGACTCTCGCCCCAAGAATAGTAGCCCGTTTGTCAGTTGGGCAAGACTCATCTAATTGCCAAGAGAGAGAGTAGCTATTTCTGCCAAATCAATGCCCACCTCACGCCCGAAAACATTATACCGTGTCCAGAATTGGGCGGCTTATGATAAAGCGCTGGTGCAACGGGGTTCTCTTGGCTCGATTTATGCACCAAAGCCGAACGATACTATTACTTACTTTCTTCAGGCGTCAGAATCATCAGCGGGATTTCACGCTCGGTCATCTTTTGATACTCCGCATAGAATGGCAGCGTTCGGACTACAAGCTGCCACAACCGTTCGCGCTCGGCGCCCTCGGCCTGCCGCGCCTGCACGCGCAGTCGTTGACGGCCGACTTCGATGGTCGCGGTAGGATTTTTAGTGAGATTGAGATACCACGCGGGATGCGCATCCTGCCCACCGTTCGAGCCGACGATGACAAACGCATTGCCATCCGGGAAGTAAAGCAGCGGCCACGTCCGCTCCTGGCCGGTCTTACGTCCCACCGTCGTGAGCAAGAGAACCTGGCCACCGCGGAAACGCCCTCCAATAGTGCCGCCCGTGAGGCGATACAACCAGCGGTGCAGGCCGCCAAAAAACTGCATAGCGGAACGAGCCGGATTCGTTTTGGATGCTATTTGCTTAGACATAGTTATCTCCTACCCTATCACCCCACCCCCGGCCAGCGAGTCTATCAAGAAACACTGTCTTGGCCCAAGCGAAAAATCAGAGCCAGGTGTAAACTAAAGGGCTGATCTTTCCTGGAAAGGCTTTGTTATTTATCAAGCGAAGAAGTAAGCGAACCCCATATCAGTATAGATTGAAAAGCAATTTTATACTCAAGGACGGCGCGCCCGAGCGTGAAGGAGACACCTGTGAAAAAATATCAACTGCACCCGGACGAAGTGTTTCAGCCCACAGGCAAGAAAATCAGAATCACCGGCCCGGTAGCGTTTGCCTTGGTCGGGCTTAGTCTCCTGACTCTCTCGTTCGCGCAGGTTTCGACGTGTGATCCGGGCGTGGCCTGCTTTGACCTGAGCTTGTCGCCGGTGACTCTGGTCGGAGATATTTACCTCGACGGCAACCTGGTTGTGGCCGGCGTGAATAATGCCCGGCTCTCCGTCATACCGGGCATACCGCACCTCATCGAATTTCGCAATATTCAGGCCCCCCAGGAACCTGGCTCGGGTGACCTGTTCATCTATCCTAATCAAAGCCGCTCCATTCAATCGGTGGTGAGCAGTCGCCCCTATCCAATCACCTTCCAGCCTATCAAGCAATATCTCAAAGGCTTTTTGGAAATTACCTGCACACCGCGTGGTCGCCAGGCGACAGATAACGTAGCCTGCCATCCCACGCTCGACGGCGTGCTCCAAGCAGATATCGCGGCGGGTGCGAAAGCTACCTACTCTCTCGCCCCCGGTGCCCACACGCTGCATACCGAACTCTTCGGCGACCAAGCTAACAATTGGAGTCCGACGACACGCGATGATACCGTCTTGATCACCGCCGGCCGCAGTTATCCGCAGACCACTTTTCTGTCGGCCACGTTTACTCTCAAGGGCAAGCTGAAGATCACCGTCTTCCCCAAGGGGCTGACAGCGGATCTCTACCTGAACGGCGGCTTGCTGGCCTCTCAGGCTTCGGCGACGGAGGTCTTTGTTGGGCCGGGAACTTATACCGTCGAGGCGCGGAGTGTGACCGATCCAGCGGCCAATGGTCAGTATGTTTACGCGAATGCATTGAAATCGGTGACGGTTTACGCGGCGAGCACGCGCTCCGTCTCCTTGAATCCCCAAAAGACCTGGTTGTCCGGGTTTATTAACCTGAGTTGTCAAATCAACCGCAAAACTCCAACCGACGACGCGCGTTGTTTGGTGAATTCGGATGGGACGGATTTAGGGACCGTGGAAGCCCAACGGTCAGGGAAGTTTAGCCTGCCGACCGGCCCGCATACGCTCATGATCTCGGTCGCCGGTGCGAGTGCGGGCCAGTGGGATGGGCCGGTGAGCCTGACCACTAACATCTCCGGCGGCCGGAGTTCTTACGCCAGCGCGCGTTTCAACCTGAGGCCAATCCCGACGCCCACTCCGACCTCGAATGTGCCGCCAACGACGACACCGATACCTGTGCTCGGTACGCGCGGCGTCACCGGGCAGTTATTTCTGTGTAATCCCAAGACGATCTACGCCGCCGGATGGGAGCGGATTTGCTTTGTGGAATTGATTCAGAGTCACCTGACGACTCAGTTGAAGTATGGCCTTTTGGGCGTCAAGGCGACGAACCTGAGCGGCGGGCCAAGCCAATTCCAGACCAGTTGGTCCGGCGATTTGGCGATTAATCCCGGCTGCCTCGGCCCCACCGACCGCTGCGGCGGGGCCTGGGAAGATGGGATGAAGATGAATGCTTTGGGCACATTCCGCCTCACACTAGAAATTTGTTATTCCCCCTTCCCTACCTGCCAAGGCGGCGGCGAGTGGGAGGCGCTAACTCCGGAGATCATTATTACCGTAGTGCATTAAGTTTTCCGGGCAGGCGCTGCCGGCGGCTCTCACGAACTCAATTTAGCGCGGACCATCCAACGCTCAGGCGCCGGCAACGGCTCAAAACCATATTGGCGATAGAGTCCGTGCGCATCGCGTGTTCCGAGAAAGAAGAGCCTCAGGTCTCTTAATAACGGCTGGGCGGTAATTGTTTCAATCAACCACTTTCCCAATCCCTGGCGCTGGTGCGTTTCTACGATGAATACATCCGCGAGCCAGGCGAAGGTGGTGTAATCCGTGACCACGCGGGCAAAGCCGATTTGTTGTTGGCTGGCATACACGCCAAAACAGAGTGAGTGGTCAATGGATTGTTGGACGGTCGGCAGCGAACGACCCTGCGCCCAGTAAGACCGTTTACTCAGCCACTGATGAATGAAAGGAATATCCAGTTTGGATTTATCGGTGCTGATTAAAAACTGATTGCGCTCAACTTCGAGATGGATCATGGGCTTATCCCTGTCTTATGATTATTTAGATGACATTCCCCTCCACATCCGTAGTGAGTGGCCCTTTGCTCATGTCCAGCAGCACTAGCGGATTCCCAAAGGGATCTTGAACGACAACGCACCGGCCAATTTGAATTTCAAAGGGCGGCACGATTATTTTTCCGCCCGCTTCTGTGATCCGCTTGGCCGCTGCGTCGGCGGAATCTACCAAGAAATCAATCTCCGGCTCTTTGTCTTCAGTTTGCAGAACTAATTCAGCGTCGGTTTCAGGCAGGCGCAGACCGGCGGCGTGTTCCGTGCGCCAGATGAGCGCATGTCCGAGTTGGTCACGATAGAAGGCGAGGCCCGCATCGAGGTCCGGCACGTAGAGCCGAATACAGTCTATCTTGCGAAGCAGAGGGGAGTGTGGAACCAATTGAAACTTGGACGGCGTGTAATGATTAGGCGGATGATTGACGGCTCGGCTTCGCGTGGGCCGTTTTACTTGACCGAGGAGTTATAGACGGGGGGAGAGTAACACTGGCTAAGTACAACGTATCCGGGCAGAAGTCCTGACCATTCTTCCATTGAATGCTGCCTAAATATGGCCTGACCGAGTTAAACGTTTCGGGATCGCTTAACTCCCGAAATATTCCTTTATCCAGATAAGGCTTCACATCAAAAACCTTGACTTCTCCATTCGTGAAAGTTAACGTGAGTGTAAAATCAGGCTGAGGCGTCACTCTTGCTACGCGTGGATTCATCTAGACGCCTCACTTCAATTCTTATTAATTGGCGGATATGATATTCGACACTGCTTTGGATCAACTCAGTTAGCTCTTCGTCCATGAATTGATACTCATCAGGAATATCTAATGATTGTATAGGAGGAAGTATCAAGTCACGAAACTGTAATCGAATCCAAAACCCGTATTTGCGCTCCATCACTAAAATCAGATCAGCCCATTCGATATCGGCGCGGGATAATTGGTGGCGGCTCTTATTGCTCGTACCTGCGGAGCGAACTTCTATCCTGTTATCATTTCGATACAATCGCTCTGCAGTCGGACCACGCCACTTATTGCGTCCGCATACGAATAGAATACACGGCTTCATACTTGATGGACTGTCATTTGCGGTTAGTGGTTTGTATTCCAAAGTGATATTTACTCACGTGGCTCCACCCAACAATGAGTAGGCCTCGATCCCTTCATTATAAGCCATGACCAAGACCGACGCGGTTTCCGGGAAGCGAACCGCGTCGGTCTCAACCAAAACTGATGTCTCATTTCCGCTCTGCCCTCTTCTCCATCACAATCAAAAAATGATCCCCCCACTCTCTCAGCAACGGCCAGTCCGCCACGCGATCTTCCACGCGCTGAAGAAAATCAATCAGGCGCGGATGGCGCTCGGCAAAGGCGAGCATGTAAGGCGGCGGAACAAAGAGACCTAGCGCGCGGAGGGAAACGCGCTTGAAACCCGCTGCAGCGAAGGCGAATTGAAACTCGCGCGGCGTGTAATAACGCGTCCAAACCGTCAGGCCATTGAGCGGTGCGGGGACAAGTTCACGCTCAAAGCGCAGACGCGCGCGCGGCCAATCCCTTTTCATGGCAAATAGCGCCAACTCCCACGGGCAAATTTTGCCGATGACCGAAGCAATCAATAAACCGCCGGGCTGCAACACGCCAGCAAGCAATTGAGCCGCCGCTGCGAGATCAGGCACACAGTTCAACGGCCCGAGATCGGAATACGCCGCGGCAAAAGATGACCGAGACAATTGATCCAATTGATGAATGCCTAGATGTTGGACGGTGACGCGCTCCGTCAGCCCAGCGCGCGAGATACGGTCTTGAGTCCGCTGCACCATTTCCGGCGACCAGTCAGTCGCCGTCACGCAATAGCCTTGCTCCGCCAAGTAGGCAGCATCCAATCCTGTCCCACAGCCCAAATCAATGACAGACGATCCAGGAGGCACAAACGCCGTGACCGCCGCCATCGTCCGCGCGCGGAGGTGTTGAATGAGCGCGTTGTTGCCGGAAGGGCCGTCGTAGTCAGCGGCGACGGAGTCAAAGGCGAGTTGGGTGTCGAGGAGCATAATGGTCTAGACCTGTGAGGTGGGCGCGCACAGGCCCATTTATTTTCCTGCATCTGTTTGCGCCCACCTCACAGGTCTCAATTGTGTTTCAGCGGCTAGGCCCGTAGACCGAGATATGCTTGCCGCTTTCCGCCGAGAATGCGCCGCGCGACCAGCTTCCCCAGCGATGCCGGAGATGCAGGCCGGCCAAGCGCGCCATCACATCCAACTCAGAGGGCCAGACGTAGCGCAGTTTCACCGGGTAGAAACGAATCCCCTGCTCCGTGAGAACAATGTGCTGGCTGGTGAGATGCTGGTTGATGGTATCAAGCAGCGTTGTATCCAGCCGCACCTCGCCCTCAGCCACACCAATCGCGCGGACGGACTGCCCGCGATTGAAAAGCGTCATATCCGGCACAAACGCTTCAATCACAAACACACCCTCCGGTGTCAGGCGGCGAGCGACGTTCTCAAAACATCGAATCTGCTCGGCTTGGGTCAACAGCGCAAAAAACGTATTGAACGCGATGTAGATCAAGGTGAATTCGCCCTCAACCCCCACATCCGCAAAGTTACCGACGGCCACCGGGATATTTTCTCCGCTGGGCTTGGCGTGGAGTTTGGCGAGCATCGCCGGCGAGGCGTCAATTCCCTGCACGTTGACGCCCACCTGCTGTAAGGGCAAGGCGATGCGGCCAGTCCCAATGCCAAGTTCCAGCACGCGGCCTCCTTGAGCCAATTCAGCGAGGGTCGTTATCGCCGCTTCGTCATACGCGTGATACCAGTCATCATAAACATCGGCGATGCGCTCGCCGTAGGTGTCGGCTTGATCATGGTTCATGGGAGGGAAACTCCTATAGGTAGACCTGTGAGGCGGGCGCGCCCGCCTCACAGGTCTCAAAGTAAAGTCAAGAAGAAATATAAACTTGGCGTTCCAAAGAGTTGTTCGAGGCGTTCTTCACTTAGACCGAAGACGAGGCAAGGAACTCCTCTGGAGTCACAATTGGAATTCCTCGAAATGGATTGAGTTGCAATAGATCATCGTCACCACTGACAAGACAGGTTGCTTCTGCGCTTATAGCAAGTTCTAAAAACTTGTCATCGTTGGGATCCCGGCAGGCATGTAACTGCTCTGTAATATCCACTAGTTTTGACTCGTGAAGCAGCAAGCCGAGAAATCTCTCCCGTTCCTCTCGGAATACGTACCGATCAAATTTTGGTCGGCTCAGGACATCGTTCAATTCTTTTACCACCGGCAGCGAGAGCACAAGCTCACCTCGCTCGAGCGCTGCGTAGAAGGCTTGTCCCGGCTTCGACTGCTCAAAGAGAAGCGCACTGACAATCACATTCGTGTCAAAGACGTAGCGCTCACGGCGTGTCATTGAGAATAGATCGCAGAATCTCCGGCGTCAGCCCGCGTTCCTGTGCCTTCCGGCTAATATCTCGCATGGTTTCTCGTAGAGAGTCGCCGGTTTTCGTCGCCTCGAGCAGCCAAATGCTCAACAGCGTTTCTAATTTACGGCGTTCATCGGCGGAGACGGTCTTAAAGACTCGGGCGGCTTCAGGATCAACCAGAATAGTAATTGGCTCAGTCTTCATATTTCACCTCGTGATTTGATTGTACTTTCAGATGATGGCAGTTGGCAAGCGGCCATCCTTTTCAGTCGCTGTTCGCTCAGCCACATTCCTCCCCATTGATAAGGAATAGACGCCAGGCGGCGAAGATGGTGAGCGGTGAGGCGCGGCGCGTCTCGCCGGAAATCATACCAGGCGCGGCGCAGGCGGAACTCGCGATGGACGCGTGTGTGCAGCAGGCGATAAAACTCCGGCGGGAATGGGCCGTGATAGAGCAGCGCTAAGTCGTTCGAGTCTATCCAATTCTGCTTCTCGCCCAACTCCAGCTTGACGCGCTCGAAGAACTTCGTCCCCGGCAACGGATACGAGACCGAGATGCCAATGTCATCCGGCAGGCATTCGCGCACCATCTTGAGCGTGAGTTGAACGTCTTCCCAGGTTTCGCCGGGATAGCCAAATTGCAAGAAGAAACCGACCTTGATGCCATGCGCATGCAGGCGTGAGGTGGCCTGGTAAATATCATCCACGGTATCGCCCTTGTCCATCGCATCCAAAATTTTCTGTGAGCCTGACTCCGCGCCCATCCACACCGTTTTGCAGCCAGCGCTGGCGAGAGCCGCGGCGGTCTTTTCGGAGATGAGGTCGGCGCGCTGGAGACACTTGAATGGAATCACAGCCTCCGCTTCACGGAGTAGGGCAGCGAACTGCTCAATCCAGCCCGGCTTCAGACCGAGGATGTCATCGGCGAACCAAATGTGATCCGGATGAAACTTATCTTTGAGCCATTTCATCTCGGCGACGACGTTTTCCGGAGAGCGCGAGTTGTAACGCTGGCCCCAGATGGGCTTGGCGCACCAGTTACACTGATACGGGCAGCCGCGCGTGGTGACGAGGTTCATCGAATAATAGCCGTGCCGCTCACGCCAGATTTTTTGATAACGCGGGATGTCTACTAAATCCCAGGCGGGAAAGGGAAGAGAGTCGAGGTCATGAATGTCGGGACGACGCGGAGTAGAAGTCCACAGTCCGAAGTCTGAAGTCCTAAGTCTAAGCGTAGCGACTTCGGACTGTGGACTTCGGACTTCGGACTTGTAAGCTAACCCAAGAATTTGCTCCAACGCCTGCTCTGATCGCCCCGTCAGCGAATCCAGCAACTCGCCCAACGTCAGTTCGCCTTCGCCTAAAAGGACGTAGTCCGCGCCGCGCTCGAAGTACAGGTCGGCGTGGTCGGTCATGTCCGCGCCGCAGAGGATGACGGTGCAGCCGCGCGCCTTTGCCAACTCCACCATTTTGAAGGCGGCCTCGCGCATGCGCAGTAGGCACATTTTGGAGAGATAGTTGAAGTTGTCTTCAAAGATGCAGGCAAAGCGTGGTTGGACGCGGTCGAGCGCAGTGGCCCATTCATCTTCCGACTCGGCCAGCATTGCGTCGAATAACGCGACCGAGTAGCCCCGGCTGCGCGCGTAGCTGGCGGCATACAGCGTGCCGAGCGGCGGGTAAGGCTGCATCGCCTCCCACAACTTGGGATCGAAGCGCAGGTAGTAGGATTGGCCGAAAAGAATATCAGTCCGAGGTCCGAAGTCCGAAGTCATAAGTCTCAAGAAGAGAAATGCAAAATGAAAGCAATGACAAAAGGCAAGGCTATTTTAGCGCCCTTCCAAAGGGAGAAGAACTTAAGGAACAAGGATCAAGGACCAAGGCACAAGGGCAAAGCTAAAAGGTTGAAAGTAGCAAAGCCTGCGGGCTGCGATACATTGAACATACGCAGCGTTCACACTCTGAGCGGCGACCTTCTCGAATGTCGCGCCGCAAAGCGATGAGCTCTGGAGTGTTGAGCGATTCCGAGAGCGTGCCTCCGTTCAACTTTGCTACACCGGGAATGAAATAGCACGGCTGCAACTGACCATCCGCACCGATGACGGCGGAGAAGCGCGGCGCGTTGCAGCGTACCGGTGGAAACTTTTCCAGCCCGAGCAGCGCCGAAAAATACTGATACAGCCGTCGCAACTTCTGCGGGCTTTCGGCGATGAAACTGGAAGCGAACTCCGGCGCGAAATCGCGTTCCAGCGAATCAAGCACGGCGGCGAACGGCGGCAGATCGTCAGGCTGGAGGGCCATTGTCTTCGTGTAATCTTCCTGCCGCGCGAAGGCGATGTGTGTGCTGACATCTACAGCCAGAAAAGAGATTTGGGCAACGCCCAACTCGCGCGCTAGTCGGATGAGCGCCGGCAGTTCTCGATAATTCCCGCGCTGCACGGTGCAGCGAATCGTAACAGGCACGCCCCGCTCCACAACTGCACGAACGCCCGCGCACACCGCGTCGAAAGCCTCCACACCGCGAATCGCGTGATACGTCTCCGGCGTCGCGCCGTCGAGCGAGACGGTGACCCGCTCACACAGATCGGTCACTTGCGGCGCATGTTTTTGTAAGGAGAGTCCCGCAGTCAGCAACCAGAGTCGAAGGTCAGCGGCCCGCCAGGGCGCGGCTACTTCCGCCCAGCGCGGGTGAAGGAGCGGTTCACCGCCGGAGAGCAGGACCACCTGCACGCCCAGATTCTTTAATTCGGGCGCGAGGCGCTGGGCGTGTTCCACCGGAAAATTCGTCTGCCCATATTTCCAGTAATCGCAGGTGACACACTTCGAGTTGCAGCGGTCGGTGACGTACACAATCGCCAGTGGCAGCGCGGCCACGCGGTCGGTGAATAAGTTGAGAGCCAAGCGAGCGTCCATCAGTGAAAATAACGCGCGAGGCGCGCCTCGAACTTCTTTAGGATCTTCTCGCCGTGATCGTCAAAGTGACCTTTGACGTGTTCCGCGTCGAGCTGGGCCGCGGGCCCGGGCGTGTGCGCCGCGTTTGAGAATTTTCTTAACTTCCGGCGTCTTTCCCAGGCTTCGAGCGCGTCCCCGAGATGCCCCGAGAGGAGTGCCTCCCCCGAACGTTGCCACGCGCGCAGCCAGCCGCGCGGCGCGAGTTCCGCTTCAGCGCGCAATGGCTGCTGCGCCTGCGGCAAATAGTCGGCCGCCCACGGATTGGCGGCGCGCATCTCCGCATACACCGACTGTCCAACGAGCGGCACCATCTGCGCCAGGTCATGCGCGATGAAGAGATTGCGCTGCTCTTGCATGAGCGCGGATTGTGCGAGGACATAGTTGGGGCACAACCCCACGCCGAATAAACGTGCGAGACGCACGAGGGCAATGACGAATGCGCGAGCGAGCCACACCCGTCCGGGCGCGGTGATGATGAGGAAATCAATATCGTCGCCGGGCGGCGCGTTGTCCATCGCCAGCGCGCCGGTTACGGCGACCATCCGCACAAAGGGTAAGCCGCCGATGCGATACGCCCAACGGCGCGCGACCGGCCAGAGCGCGGAGGAACTCCGTTGCCGTTCATCGCGGAGTTCACTGATTTCAGCGCGGCCCTGCATCGCGACGTAGCCATTGATGCGCGTGACGCGCGGCGCGAGCCACGCCGAGGCTTCGAGCGCCGACTGAATTTCTTCCGGCGTGGCGGAGACGCCGATTAAGTAATGGTGAATCTCAATGGGCCGGAGCGGATAATCAAAAACGTCGGCGTAGAGGAGCGTGCGGAGGATGGCTTCGTCGCGCGTTGTCACTAGAAGAATGGGAAGAATAAGAAAGAGTCCAGCAGAGTCTGCCACAGAAGCTCCACATCCGGCGCGGCCTGCGGGAACGAGTCGCCCACCGGATAGAGAGAGAGATGATAAACAGTATCGGCGTGGATGACAAAGATTTGTCGGCTGGCGACGGGACTTTCACCAAAGACGCCTTCGACCATTTCAGCCGGTTCGCCACCCAGTGTCAGGTTTTGGTGGAGGCACTTGGAGGCGGGACGATTACAGATAACCCAATAATCACCCATCACTTCGGTCATGGCGCGCCCCGCGGCCGGGCCTTCAGCCTGGATGGTGAGCGAGGCGATGACCGGTTCCAGGCTGTCATCCAGCGGCGGGCCATAGAAAGCGACCTGCCCCGGAGCTTCTTGCCGGACTTCAAAGTTGGCGGGGTAGAGCAGGCAAAACCCGCCACTCGAGTAGACCCGGAGGGAGGCCGAGGCGGTGCAGTCGGTTTTAGGTGTGGAGGTGGGCGGGACGAGAGTCGCGGTGGGCGTTGCCGGAGCGCCACACCCGGCGGCGAGTAGAGCGAGAAGACAGAGGAGGTAAGAACAACGAGGTAGTTTCATTACTCATCCAATCTCCCCTGAGACTTTATCCCCAATCCAGCCAACCCGCATGCTCACGTTCACCATCCGCTGCTTTCAGTTCAGTTAAGGCTTGCCGCACAATTTGATTGTCTTCGAGCGTTTCTAACCACTCGATGAATACCTCCCAGTCATCTGCACTTAGAACAGCAAAGCGTTTTCCCTTGGCCGTTACAAATTGAACAGATTGTAGTGCGTCTAGTCCACTCATATGGCGGGCGAGCTGCTTTCTGCGCTTCAATTATGATTCGAGTTTACTTCATAAATTGGCGAGGAGGCAAATGGCAGCTATTTCAGGCTGGGGACAAATTTTGTCCACCTTCGGCATCGGTTGCCTCGGCCCCGCCCCAGCTCCGCCGTGCGGGTCGAGGCAACCGATGCCTTATACTGGGGAGAAGCCCGCTTGGCGGGCTTGTTTTTCTAGCAGCCGTCGGCTTCCAACCGATGGCTGACCTGAACGAATTTCATTATGGAATGGCAATATTATTACTCTCTTTCTTTGTTTCATATTTTCCCGTATTTAGGTTAATTTCATACTTTGCACTAAATCCTAAACCAGAACCTGATGAATAGGTCTGCGAGTCAGGAAAGGATGAAACGAATACATCTTCTCTACGTTCAACACCAGGCCAGGCCATGTCACTAATAAAGAACTGGTAGTGCTTTCTTCCATTATCAAATTCAACCGTATTCTCGGGGTATTTATTTTTCAATTCTTGGAGTAATTGGAGTCGACTGTTCAGATCAATATCCCCCTTTGCCGTGAGGTGAATCGGATGGCCAGAAGACTGATTAGAGATTCTAATCGGTTGACTTCCCGGAATCATGATCCGATCGGGGCGAAACTGCCACTCAAATGTGAACTCTACGGGCCCATTACTCGACCCAGCTTCAACCTCGTCTTTCAACCATTTCTCTGCGAAACCACCCTTGCCAAATATCCTATAAGCAAAAACATCTTCCTTCAGGAATAGAGAAGCCAAATCGATATAGTCGTAGCATTCGCGCACCAATGAAGAGGAACGAGTGGAAAAGCCGGCACCAATCACTATTTTTCCATGTCGGCGAAGTGAGTTAACAGCGGGCACAAAATCAGCATCGCCGGAAAGAAGATATGCAACATCCCAGCTATCCGTTGTATCAAACAAATGCACAATCAATGATGCATCAATTCCTTTCTCAGACTCCCATTGTGCTACTCCTTGATGTCTACACGCCTCACACTCATATTTAGCAAGTTCTCTCTGCTTACCTTCGATATCTACATCATGAGCAGTTACCCCTCTAAGTGAATTGATCCGTTCTATATACTCATCAAGATGCTTATCTTGAATCTGATTAGGTTTTGGGCCAAACTTTCTACCTGAATAGAAAACCCACACAGATGAAGTTGCTTCTGTTAGTTTCTCTGCTAGCCGATCAAAATCTAACCAGTAGAGAAAATAATCTCGCAACAGTCTAGGATCATCAATACCGGATTCGAGAAAGTGGCTATAGAAATTTGGTAGATCAATAAACAAAGCTTGGCCCGCCATATTTTCTCCAGTAAAAGTTGGCTAATGTGAGCTAACCAGCCGCCTAATGGAAAATCAACAATAGGCAACTCCAATCAACCCTAATCTAAAATCTGAATGATGGTCTACACTCTCTTGCGAATCCTACTTTTCCCTCTCAGGCGCCAGTTTCGCAATCTTCGGATCGGCGACGACGGCACCGCCCCGGACTGTCGCGCCAATGACCAGCGCCGCGCTGATCAAGACCAAGTTCTTGATGATGTATTGGCCTTCCAAGCTGGGAGCGTAAGGGATACGGAGAAAAGTTTCGTGAGGAAAAAAGATGAGCGGGGTAATCGTGCCGAGCATTTGCAGGAAGAGCAGCAGCAAGGTGGCCCGCAGGAATTTCTTAAAGATCAAGCCCAACCCAATGAGGCATTCCCAGGTGGCTAAGATGAGCAGTGCTACGTTGGCAGGCAGAAGCCCGAAGGTCAGGAGGCTAATCGTTTTGGTGGCCAACGCCTGCGCCGGACTGAGGCCCGGAAAAAACTTTAGGACGCCGAACCAGAAGAAGATAATGCCCAGGCTGACGCGCAGCAACCGAATGCCATACTGCGCCATCCAGTTCGTAATGTGAATATCGAGGCGTTCAAAAAGTTTGCGCCAATCTGACATGTGAGTTCACTACAAAAAGCCTTTTTACCGCAGACCTTCGGCGCAGAGTTCGCAGAGTTTTCCGAACTTCCTTCTGCCTGCCTTCCAGCTTCCTTTCTCTAGCCCTTCCCATTCCCCCCCGCCCACGTCAGCACTTCATCCAAAATTTGAGCGCCAGTCAGGCTACCGTTGTTTGCGACGGCCTGCGCCAAGTCGGTTCGGAAAGAAGGGCACAGATCTATGTCGGTGGCCTGCCGGACAAGGTTCAAGGCGCGGGTGGCGTTCGCGATGCCATACCGCGGCTCAGGCCGGTCCAGGTCTTCAAAGAAGAAGGTGCAACTGACGAACATGCGCTGGCGATAGAATTGCGCCTGGAGCAGGGTGAGGAGTTTTTGACTTTCCTTCGCATTCAATTTGTTCAGCTTGGCTTCCCGCAGCAATTGACTCTCGGTGAGCTGTCCAAGCCGCACCCGGAGGTAGTTTTCCCGGATCGGCCACGGGTCCAGGTTCAGATGTTGGCGGACGTGCTCCACGTAGACTTCGTCCAATTGATTTGAGAGGTTGTCAAGCGCGCGCCGCAGCGCCCCCTTCCAGCGATGATCGCCGGGGGTGCAATCACAGCCCAGAGACCAGCGGCTCAGGCCATGCGGACAACTCCAGGCGCTGCACTCGTTAATTTCAATTTGCATCTCAGGCTCGGGCGGATGGTCACGCAGATCGCGCGTCAAGGTTGTGACGTCATAGCCGACCGAGCCGGCCTCGTAAGCCAGCAGCCAATGCAGGAAATGTTCCTCGCCGGTATGATGATGTCCAAACGTTTCGCCGTCCATCGCCAGGAGGAGCAGCCGGCCATAATTCCGGCGGAGGGGAGCCAACGTGTTGCGCGCCCAGCGCCCGGCGCCGCCGAGGTTGGCAATGTTGAAGGAGAGCTGATTGGAATGCCAATCGTCGCGGATGTACACGGCCATCCGGTCACCGGAGGGCAACTTCACCCAATACGGGCCGGCACCTTCCGTTGCGCCTCGCACCTGCGCTTCAGAGAGCAACGTAAATTTAAGCCCGGCATCGTACATGACCTGCAACGTCTCCAGGTCCACCGCCATCTCCGGCAACCACATGCCCTCCGCCGACCGCCCAAAGCGATGCTCAAAAGACATCATCCCCCAACGGACTTGGAGCGCCTTATCGCGCCGGCGGCACAACGGCAGAATGGTGTGATCGGCCGGCTGAGCCAGCGCATTGCCCATGTGATGCTTTTGGACATTGGCTTTGTCGGCGGCGATGATGCGGGTATACGTGGCCGGCGCGTTCTTTTGCAACCAACTGGCCAGTGTATCGCCAAGGTTGAAGGACATCAAGTTGAAGTTGCCGAGCGAGGCGTTCGGGCCGTAACACTCGGCGGTGATCTTTTCATTGAAATTCCGAAAGGGTTCGGCGCCCGGCTCGACTCCCACGACGCCGTCATCGGAAAAGGGACTGCCGCGCGGCGGTTGATAGAAATGGCCGTGGAAGCACAACGCATGTTGAGTAGTCATGAGTTTCTCCTGGCAAGGCGCGAGGCCAAGGACAAAAGATCAAGGACAAAGGACCAAGGGCCAAGACTTCTGACTTCCGCCCTTCGACTTCAGACTTAGGACTTAGGACTTTGGACTTTCTGTCTTCTGACTCCTGTCTTCTGACTTCTGCCTTTCGACTTAGGACTTTGGACTTCGGACTTTTGACTATCTTCCATACATCTCCGTCAATTGCGCCAACCGCTCCAGGACTCCCTCGGTCAGCCCGCTCCCACTAGAGCGCCAACTCCAATTGCCGCCCAGCGTGCCGGGCAGATTCATCCGCGCCTCCGAACCGAGCGCGAGCACGTCTTGCAGCGGCGCCATAGCAATCAGCGCCACGGAAGACCAGGCGAGACGGATAAAATCCCAACTAATATCGCTCCCATCCCGCCCCAGGTAGCGCCGGCAGAAATCGCGCTCCGGCTCGGCAGCGGTGGCATACCAGCCGCACGTCGTATCATTATCGTGCGTGCCAGTATAGACAACGGAGTTGTGCGAGAAATTGTGCGGGAGGAAAAGACTGTCTGGGCCATCTCCCCAGGCAAATTGCAGCACTTTCATACCTGGCAGGTTCAAGCCATCCCGCAACGCCTCCACCTCCGGCGTAATCACGCCTAAATCCTCGGCCAGGATGGGTAACGTCGAACCGTTGTTCTCCAGCGTGGCGCGCAAGACATCGAACAGCGCCGCGCCCGGCCCTTTAACCCAGTGTCCGACCTCCGCCGTCAGTTGGTCGGCCGGAATTTCCCAGTAGGCCTCGAACCCTCGGAAGTGATCCAGCCGGACAAGGTCAAACTGCTGCAGCATCGCGCGCAAACGCGCCAACCACCAGGCATAATCCGTCCGGCGCGCGGCTTTCCAATCATAGAGCGGGTTGCCCCACAATTGTCCGGTCGGGCTGAAGTAATCCGGCGGGACACCGGCCACCACCGTGGGCCGGCCGGTCTTGTCTAGATGGAACAACTGCGGCTGCGCCCAGACATCGGCTGAATCGCTGGAAACAAAAAGCGGAGTGTCGCCGATGATCCGCACCCCCTGCGCATTGGCGTACGTTTTGAGTTCATTCCATTGACGGAAGAAAAGAAATTGCTGAAATCGGTAGCGCTCGGCCGCCCGGCTCAGCTTCTCATGCGCGCGGTTGAGTGCCCGCGCCCGGCGCCGGGCCAACTCCGGTTCCCAGGTTAGCCAACTAGCGCCGGCATGCGTCTCCTTCAACGCCATGAACAGCGCGAAGTCATCCAGCCAGCTAATTTGCTCGGCGCAGAAGGAATCGAAGGCGGGACGAAGCGCCTTGGCTGCCCCGGATTGAAAATTTTCCCAAGCCCGGGCCAACAGCCCGACCTTGAACGGAATCACGGTCCCGAAGTCCACGCGCTCGGCAGAGAAACTAAACCCGTGGAGGTCTTCGCGCTTGAGCAGTCCGTCGGAGATCAACCGATCAGGGCTGATCAAATACGGATTGCCGGCAAACGCTGAGAAAGCTTGATAAGGCGAATCACCGTACCCGGTTGGGCCGAGCGGCAACACTTGCCACCACTTCTGCCGGGCGCGGACAAGCGTATCCACCCAAGCATAGGCCTGCGGCCCCAGATCGCCAATTCCATACGGGCCGGGCAGTGAGGTAGGATGGA
>Ga0075431_100001098_pt1 | contig 24239 bp, 24 predicted proteins | sample RhiMetdeltSRZDD5_FD_75297 | JGI IMG/M metagenome (GOLD analysis project Ga0075431, IMG submission 75297) | Populus rhizosphere microbial communities from Tennessee, USA - Rhizosphere MetaG P. deltoides SRZDD5 | ecosystem: Host-associated > Plants > Roots > Rhizosphere > Soil | place: USA... | reverse complement strand
CAGCTACGCTTCCAGAATGCCAGCCGTAGCCCTGGCACGGCCGGCCGAATGACGAGAAAAGCAGCGGAGGAACTGTCCCATGCCCTACGCCCAATCTCAAGGTGCGCGCCTCTACTACGATGAGACCGGTGGCGGCACACCGATCCTTTTCATCCACGAGTGCGGCGGCGACCACCGCAGCTGGGAGGATCAGGTGCGCTATTTCGGGCGCGGCTGGCGCTGTATTGCCTGGTCCGCGCGCGGCTATCCGCCCTCCGACTGCCCGCAGGACGAGAACCTCTACGGCCAGGACTTCTTCGAGCGCGACGCCATTGCGGTGCTCGATGCGGCAGGTGTCGAAAAAGCGCACGTCGTCGGCCTCAGCATGGGCGGCTACACCGCCTTGATGCTCGCGGCCAGGCGTCCGGGCCGGCTCATCTCCTGCGTGGCGGCGGGCGCGGGCTCGGGCGGGCTCAGGGCCCATCGACCCCAGTTTGTCGAGGATTCGCGCGCGCGGGCGGCCGAGTTCGAGCGCCAGGGCCGCGTGGTTGCGGAGACCTATGGTCTGGGCGCGACCCGGGTGCAGCTGCAAAACAAGGACCCGATCGGCTGGCGCATCTTCGTGGATCACCTCGCCGCGCGTCCCGCGCACGCGGCCGCCAAGACGCTGCGGCGGGTGCAGGCCGGGCGCGCCGCCCTCGATGACCTCGAGGGCGAGCTCAAGGGCATCCCCGTACCCGTCCTGCTGCTCGTCGGCGACGAGGACGAGCCCTGCCTCGACGTGAACCTGTGGTTGAAGCGGCTGCTGCCGAACGCGCGCCTCGGCATCCTGCCGGCGTCCGGCCACGCCATCAATCTCGAGGAGCCGGCCCTTTTCAACCACCTGGTCGAGCAGTTCCTCACCGACGTGGAGCGTGGCAGCTGGCGCCCGCGCGACGCCAGGGCCAGCGTGTAGGGTGAAAAGTCGGCAGTCGGGTGTGTCGGGCATCGTGCTTCGGGATTCGCAACGGACTAGACCCGACTGCCGACCCCCGACGCCCGCTCCAGTCGCTCTTGTGCGATGCAGCATAGGCGCGTTGCCCGCTATTGTTGCCGGCGCGAAGCCGTGGCAGCATGAGGCATGACCAAAACGCGCCGGGCCTTCGAGCAGGGTCACGCCCGCAAGCTCTTGGTGATCGTCGACGAATCGCCGGAGGTTGAGGGTGCGCTCACCTATGCCGCCGGGCGCGCCTCGCGCACCGGCGGGCAGATCGTGCTGCTCTATGTGATCGAGCCGGAGACCCAGTTCTGGGACGCGGTGCGCCAGGTGCAGCTCGACGAGCGAACCAACAAGGCCAGGGCGCTCTTCCGGCTGTTTCGCCGCAAGCTCGGCAACGCCGGCTACGACAAGGTGCCGATCGAGGAGGTCATCCGCGAGGGCAAGCTGGTGGAGGCCATTCTGCAGCAGATCGAGGAGGACGAGGACGTAGCCGTGCTGGTGCTGGGCGCCTCCAAGGAGAGCACCGGTCCGGGCCCGCTGGTGTCCTTGCTGGCGACTGGAAGCACGGCGGGCAATTTCCCCATCCCGATCACAATCGTGCCGGGGGATCTCGGCCTGGAGCAGATCCAGGCAATGGCCTGAGCCTGGACGAAACGATGGCGTGAGCCGGCGCTCGTGCTCCTGGCGCTTTGACCCCGGCGGCGGCATCCACTAGAATGATTCCAAATTGGCAGCACCGTCAGACTGTCATGGGAGACGCGTTCCATGTTCATCCAGACCGAGCCGACGCCGAACCCTGCGACGCTCAAGTTCATTCCCGGGAGGACCGTGCTGGGCAGTGACACCGTCGACTACCGCTCCAAGGCGGAGGCGGCAGGCTCGCCGCTCGCCACCCGGCTGTTCGATATCGACGGCGTGACGGGGGTGTTTTTGGGTTCCGATTTCATCTCCGTGACCAAGGGCGATGCGGAGTGGCCGCACATCCGGCCGGCCATCCTGGGCGCCATCATGGAGCACTACATGTCCGGTGCGCCGGCGGTCGGGAGCGAGTTCGCGGGCGAGGAACCGCTGGCCGAGCACTACGACCCGAAGGACGAGGAGACGGTGCGCACCATCAAGGAGCTGCTCGACACGCGCGTGCGGCCCGCGGTCGCCAACGACGGCGGCGACATCACCTTCCACGGCTTCCAGGACGGCGTGGTCTATCTGCACATGCGCGGAGCCTGCTCCGGCTGCCCCAGCTCGACGGCCACCTTGCGCCACGGCATCGAGAAGCTGCTGCGGCACTTCTGCCCCGACGTGCAGGAGGTGCGGCCCGTCTAGTGTGACGGGGTCAGACCCCTCGCCTCCAACGCTGATGACGAGATCGAGCGGTCGGTGCGAGGGGTCTGACCCCGGATGGCCTCTTGCGGCAACCCCGCTCGGCAACGGGCGGGGTTTTGGCTATTGCTGGGAGGCCAGCACTCTGCCGGAGGAGGGATCCCATGCGACTGGACGACAAGGCCCTGCAGCAGCTCTTTACCGAGGCGCGCACGTTGAGGGCGTGGCAGCCGCGCGACGTGCCCGACGGCCTTCTGCGCGAGGTGGTGGATCTCATGAAAATGGCACCGACCGCCAACAACAGCCTGCCCGCCCGCGTCCTCTTCGTGAAGTCGCCGGCCGCCAAGGAGCGGCTGAAGCCGCATTTGAGCCCCGGCAACGTCGACAAGACCATGACAGCATCCGCCACCGCGATCCTCGCCTACGACCTCGCGTTCTGGTCCCATCCGCCCAAGGGCCAGGAGCCGCTCGCCGGCTTCGAGGGCAAGCCGGAGCGCGCGCAGACCGTGGCGTTCCGCAACGGCTCGCTGCAGGGTGCCTACCTGATCATGGCGGCGCGCGCGCTGGGCCTCGACTGCGGTCCGATGTCCGGCTTCGACAACGCCGGCGTGGACAAGGAGTTCTTCGCCGGCACCGAGCTCAGGTCGAATTTCCTTTGCAACCTCGGCTACGGCGATCCCACGGGCCTGCGCCCGCGCGCCCCGCGCTTCGCCTTCGACGAGATGGCGAACATCCTGTAGCCGGCGCATGAACATCCTCGCCTTCGACACCTGCTTCGGCGCCGTGTCCGCTGCCCTCCGCTGGCGGGACACCGGCGGCGCGCCGCGGCTGCGCGAGGCCTACGAGGAGCGCGCCACGGGCCATGCCGAGCGGCTGTTTCCGATGCTCGCTGAGGTCATGGACGCCGCCGGCCTGCCGTTTTCCGCCATCGACCGGATCGCCGTGACCCTGGGCCCGGGCACTTTCACCGGCGTGCGCGTCGGCATCGCCGCCGCCCGCGCCCTGGCGCTGGCGCTCGGCAAGCCCGTGGCTGGCATCACCAGCCTCTCTGCGATGGCGCTGCGGGCCGAGGCGCTGCTGGCCGGGCAGCATGCCAGCTGCCAGCTCGTCGTTGCCGTCGATGCGCGGCGCGACATGCTCTACGTCCAGAGCTTCGCCGCGGGCGGGAAGGAGACCAGCGAGGCCCTCCTGCTGGCCCCGGAGGAGGCCGCAGTCCGGATCGCCTCCGACGGCGCCGTCGCCGTCGGCTCGGGGGCAGCGGCGCTCGCCGCCGCCGCGCACCGGCAGGGTGGCGAGGTGCACGCCTGCCTGCCCGGCCTGCAGCCCCACGCGCGCAGTCTCGCCGAGGTGGCCTCGGGCCTCGATCCGATCGCTCCGCTGAGGCCGCTCTACCTGCGCGCCCCGGACGCCAAGCTGCCGGGCGCCCCGCCGCCGCTGGCTCCGAGCCGTCCATGACCCGTGCCGACCTCCTGCAAGTCGTACCGGCCACCGCCCGTTACGCGGACGACCTGGCGCAGCTGCACGCTGGCCTCTTCGCTGAGCCCTGGAGCGCGGCGAGCCTCGGGGAGCTGCTCGCCCATCCCGGCGCTCTTGCGTTCCTGGTGCTGGCTGGGCCTGCTCCGACAGGCGGGCGGCGGCAGGAGGTAGCGGGCTTCGTTCTGGGCCGGCTGGCGGCGGACGAGGCCGAGATCCTGACGCTTGGAGTCGCTTCGGCCTGGCAGCGCCGCGGCTTGGGCAGGCGGCTCCTCGAGGAGGTTGTCCGCGCGGCCACGGCGCGGGGCGCCCGCCGGCTCTACCTGGAGGTCGGCGCCGGCAACAGCGCCGCACGCGCCCTTTATGGGGTGCGCGGCTTCGAGGAGAGCGGGCGCCGCCGTGGGTACTACGTGCGCCCCGGTCTGCCGGCCGAGGACGCCGTCAACCTCAGTCTGGCACTCTAGCTCGTGACATTGCCGAGCCTGCTGCGGTGCGAAGACGGGCAGCGTCCCGGAGAGTCCGGCGCGGTGGACGGCCTCGGCAGCGTCACCTATAACCGGCCGGGAGAATCGCGCCCCGCAAAGGACATGTCTGCTCTGGCTGAACCCGTGAGTCGTATCGAGCAGCTCTGCGCCGACAAGCGCCTGCGCATGACGGGCCAGAGGCGGACCATCGCGCGGGTTTTTTCCGCCACCAAGGAGCACCTGGACGCCGAGGAGGTGCACAGGCGCGCGCATGCGCTGGGTTTTCGCATGTCGCTCTCCACCGTGTACCGGACGCTGGAGCTGTTCGCCACCGAGCAGATTCTGGAGCGGCACGACTTCGGCGACGGCCGTGCCCGCTACGAGGAGGCGCCCCACAGCCACCACGATCACCTGATCGACATGGAGACCGGCCGGGTCATAGAGTTCTCCAACGAGGAGATCGAGCGCCTGCAGCGGCGCGTGGCGCAGGATCTCGGCTACGAGCTGGTCGGCCACAAGCTCGAGCTCTACGGCGTGCCGTCCAGGCGCGCGCGCAAGTAGGCCAGCGAGGGCGTAAGAGATTGGCACACGAAGTAGAGCGAGGGACGGGCCAGAGCGTCCCCTCCCCCCTTGTGGGGGAGGGACAGGGTGGGGGGGAGTCCCGAATCTCTAAGGGAGGGGTTCCCCCCACCCCTAACCGCTCCCCACAAGGGGGAGGGGAACCCGGTCGAGCACGCAAAGTCCACATCAAGACGTTCGGCTGTCAGATGAACGTCTACGACAGCGAGCGGATGGCGGAGCTGCTGGCCCCCCTGGGCATCGCCGAGACCGCGGAGATGGACGAGGCCGACATCGTCGTCCTCAACACGTGCCACATCCGCGAGAAGGCGGCCGAGAAGGTCTATTCCGACCTCGGCCGCATCAGGCAGCTCAAGGAGCGCCGGCGCACTGCGGGGCGCAAGACGATCGTGACCGTCGCCGGCTGCGTGGCGCAGGCCGAAGGCCAGGAGATCGTGCGGCGGGAGCCCAGCGTCGATCTCGTGGTGGGGCCGCAAAGCTACCACCGGCTCGCGGACCTGATCGCCCGGCTGGAGGTGCAAACGCAGCCGATTGTCGACACCGAGTTTCCCGAGGAGGACAAGTTCGCCGCGCTGCCGGCAAGGGCGCGGACGCGCTCGCCCACCGCGTTCCTGACCGTGCAGGAAGGCTGCGACAAGTTCTGCACCTTCTGCGTGGTGCCCTACACCCGCGGCGCGGAGGTCTCCCGGCCAGTGGCCGAGGTGGAGGCCGAGGCGCAGCGTCTCGCCGGGCACGGCGTGCGCGAGATCACCCTGCTCGGCCAGAACGTCAACGCCTATCACGGGGAAGGGCCGGACGGCGAGACCTGGTCGCTGGCGAGGCTTGTCGGGCGGCTCGCCCGCATCGGCGGCATCGTGCGACTGCGTTATACCACCAGCCATCCCTGCGACATGGCGGAGGACCTGATCGCCGCGCACTGCGACGAGCCCAAGCTGATGCCCTTCCTGCATCTGCCGTTCCAGGCCGGCTCCGACCGCATCCTCGCAGCCATGAACCGCCGCCACACGATCAGCCACTTCCTGGCGCTCGTGGACCGCATCCGCGCCGCCCGGTCCGACATCGCCCTCTCCACCGACGTCATTGTCGGCTTCCCCGGCGAGACCGAGGCGGAGTTCGCCGCCACCCTGTCCGTCCTGGAGCGCGTCGGCTTCGCTCAAGCCTATTCCTTCAAGTACAGCCCGCGCCCCGGCACCCCGGCTACCGCCATGGAGCAGCTGCCGGACGCCGTGCGGGACGAGCGTCTGCAGCGCCTGCAGGCCGTCGTGGAGCGTCACCAAACGTCGTTCAATTCTGCCAGTGTCGGCAAAGTGATGCCGGTTCTGCTCGAGCGGGCGGGGCGGCATCCGGGCCAGCTTGTGGGCCGCTCGCCGTACATGCAATGGGTGCACCTCGACGCCGAGGCGTCGTTAAGCGGTCACGTCTTGGAGGTTGAAATCTGCGCGGCGGGCGCCAATAGTCTGAGTGGGCGCCTGCGGCCGTAGGGGGTCGGACCCCTCGCATCGACAGCAGTACAGAATCGCCAACGATGACGCGAGGGGTCTGACCCCCTACTGTAGGCAGGTGGGGCTTGAGGCAAGAGGCCCGGATTGTGCTAGGCTCACTCAGAGGATTCGAAAATACCGCTGTGGTTCGGGAGGCTCCCTAATTGTCTGGCATGCGCGGGCCCGCGACAGTGCACGTGGGTAAGACGCCCAAGGTCGCGCAGGCGCGCGTGGTCGTGCCCTTCGAGGACAATCGCCACCTCAGTCGGCTGCTCGGCGAGTACGACGGCCATCTGGCCCTGCTCGAGGAGCGCCTCGGCATCGAGGCGCATGTGCATGGCAACGTCGTCACCCTGACCGGGCCGGCCGAGGCCTGCGCGACGGCGCGCGAGGTGCTGGAGAAGCTCTACGCGCGCATCCGCGCCGGCGAGGACATCACCGCCGGCGATGTCGACGGCCTGTTGCGGCATATCAAGGCCGAGCCGCGCAGCAACGACCAGCTGCCGCAGATACGCACGCGCCGCAAGGTCATCACCGCGCGCTCGCCCACCCAGAGCACCTACATCCAGGCGCTCGACCGCTCCGACCTGGTGTTCGGCCTCGGGCCCGCCGGCACCGGCAAGACCTATCTCGCGGTGGCCTGCGCCGCGCAATGCCTGGAGCGCGGGCAGGTGGAACGCATCGTGCTGTCGCGCCCCGCAGTGGAGGCCGGCGAGCGGCTGGGATTCCTGCCCGGCGACATGCGCGAGAAGGTCGACCCCTACTTGCGCCCGCTCTACGATGCGCTCTACGATGTGCTGCCGCCCGCCAAGGTGGAGCGCGACCTGATGAGCGGGGTCATCGAGATCGCCCCGCTGGCGTTCATGCGCGGGCGCACGCTGAGCCACGCTTTCGTGATCCTCGACGAGGCGCAGAACACCTCGTCCATGCAGATGAAGATGTTCCTGACCCGCATCGGCGAAGGCTCCAAGATGGTCGTCACCGGCGACCCGAGCCAGATCGACCTGCCGCCCGGCCAGAAGTCGGGCCTGGACCAGGCGGTGGCGCTGCTGCGCGACGTCAAGGGGATCGAGGCGGTACGGTTCGGCTCCGGCGATGTCGTGCGGCGCGATCTCGTGGCCCGTATCGTCGAGGCCTACGACAAGGCCGGCGGGGCCAGGTAGCCCATAACCGCCATGAACGACCCAGGCGACAGTACGCCTTCCTCCACCGTTTCCGCCGACACCGGTGCCGCGGAATCCGAGCCACCCGAACGGCTCTGTGTCACCGTCCTCGAGCAGGCCGGCGACTGGAGCGCGATCTCCCTGCGCGATGCCGCCGTTGCCGAGGCGGGGGCTGCCCTGGCCCGCCACCCGCTCTGCAAGGGCGCCCGCAATGCGGAGGCGTGCGTCGTCCTGGCCGACGACGCCGTGCTGCGCTCCCTCAACCGCGACTACCGCGGCAAGGACGCGCCCACCAACGTCCTCTCGTTTCCCTTTCAGCGGCTGCCCGGCAGCGATGGCAACGGAGAGCCCCGCCACCTCGGCGATGTCGTGCTGGCGGCCGAGACGGTGCTGAGCGAGGCGGCGGAGCAAGGCATCGCACCGGTGCATCACGTTCAGCACCTCGTCGTTCATGGGCTCCTGCATCTTCTGGGCTTCGACCACGACAGCGATGCCAGTGCGGACGACATGGAGCGCCTCGAGGCGGAAATCCTGGCGACGCTCGGGATCGCCAATCCCTATGCGCTCGCCGAAAGCGGGGTATCAGCAGTATGAGCACCAAGCAGTCCGAGCCCGAGCAGTCGCAGGCACAAGCGCAGGGCTGGTTCACCGGCATCAAGGCACGGCTTGGTCTGCCCGGCGCGCCGAGCCTCCGCGAAACGCTTGAGAGCGCCCTCAAGGCCACCGGCGAGACGCAGGAGTTTTCGCCCGCGGAGCGCGAGATGCTGATGCGCACGCTGCGCTTCGGCGCCCTCAAGGTGGAGGACGTGATGATACCGCGCGCCGACATCGTGGCCGTGAACGAGAACGAGCCGATTCGCGAGCTTCTGAAGACCTTCGACACCTCGGGGGTATCGCGTGTGCCTCTTTTCCGCGCGACCCTCGACGAGCCGCGCGGCATGGTGCACGTCAAGGACGTCCTGCACTGGCTGATCGTCGACGCCACGTGGCGCCCGGCGGGCGATGCGCGCGTGGCGGCCCCGGCGGCTCGCGGAGCGGCCCCCGGCCGGGGGAGCGTCCCCGACCTGTCGCGGGTGGATGTCTCGAGGTCCATCGCATCGGCGCAGCTCGGACGGCCGATGATCTATGTTCCGCCGTCCATGCCGGCGGCGAACCTGCTGCTGCGAATGCAGTCGACGCACGTCCACATGGCCCTGGTGGTCGACGAGTACGGAGGCACCGACGGCCTCGTCACCATCGAGGATCTGGTGGAGCAGATCGTCGGCGAGATCGAGGACGAGCACGACAAGGCGGAGGCCGCCAACATCGCCAGCGACGCCAAGCTTGGACTCGTCACGGCGGCGCGCACACCCGTGCGCGAGCTGGAGCAGTACCTGGGCATGAAGCTGCTCGAGCCGGAGGAGGCGGCCGAGGTCGACACCCTCGGCGGATTGATCTTCGCTCTGATCCACCGGGTGCCGGAACGCGGCGAGCTCATCCCCCATCCCGCGGGGATCGAGTTCGAGGTGCTCGATGCCGATCCCCGCCGCGTCAAGATGCTCAGGGTGCACCTGCCGGCGGGACTGTCCCGCAGCGGCGGCTCTGCGGCTTGACACCGGCCGCCGCCGCGGCGAGCTTCGCGGCCCGACCGGCCAGGGACAATGCATGCCCGGCAATCAGTCGATAGCGGCGCTCGCCGAGCGTTTGCGCGGCCTTCTGGGCTGGCGGCGGCACCTTGCCGCCGTCTGCGCCGGGGCCCTGTCGGCGCTCGCCATGGCGCCGTTCTACGTCTGGCCGGTGCTGTGGCTGACGCTGCCGGCCGTCGTCTGGCTGATCGACGGCGCGACGTGGCGCGCCCCGAGCCACGGCACGCGCGGGCGCCGGCTTTCCCGCCCGGTGGTCGCCGCGGCCGGGATCGGCTGGTGGTGGGGCTTCGGCTACTTCCTGGCGGGCCTCTACTGGATCGGCGCGGCGTTTCTGGTCGAGGCCGAGCAGTTCGCCGCGCTCATGCCGCTCGCCGTCCTGACCATGCCCGCGGGCCTCGCGCTGTTCTACGCCGCGGCAACCGCGCTCGCGGCGCGGTTCTGGGGGACGGGGCCCTGGCGGGTGCTGGCCCTTGCGCTGGCACTCTCCGGCGCGGAATGGCTGCGCGGCCACGTGCTCTCCGGCTTCCCCTGGAACACGCTGGGCTACGCCCTCACCTGGCCGCTCCCGCTCATGCAGAGCGTGGCCGTCCTCGGCATCTACGGCCTGACGCTCCTTGCGGTTCTCGTCTTCGCCCTGCCTGCGGTGCTGTGGAGCGCCCCCGTGCTGCAGCCGCGCCGGGCCCGTGCTGTGGCACTCGCCGTCGCCGTGCTGCCCCTGGCGATGCTTGCCGCCTTCGGCTGGGTGCGGCTTGCGCTCACCTCCGCCGATACCGTGCCGGGCGTCAAGATCAGGATCGTGCAGCCGAGCGTGCCGCAACGGGAGAAGTGGCGCCCCGAGCACCAGGCCCGCTTCTTCAAGGACCACCTCGATCTGTCGGGGACCGACCCGCAGGGGAAATCGGACGCTCTGGCCGGCGTCACGCACGTCGTCTGGCCCGAGGCCGCCATGCCGTTCCCGGCCCTCGACACGCCCGAGGCACTGGCGGCCATCGGCGATCTGCTGCCCGAGGGCACCGTCCTGATCGCCGGCTCCATCCGGGTCGAGCGCACGGCGTCCGGACGCCCGTCGCGCTTTTTCAACAGCCTCCTGGTGCTCGCCCGCCGCGGCCTGCTCCTGGTCTTCTACGACAAGATCTACCTCGTGCCCTTCGGCGAGTACCTGCCGCTGCGCGGCGTGCTCGGCGCCATTGGCCTGCGCGAGGTGGCCTCCAAAGGCGGCTTCGATTCGGGCCCCGCACCCCGCCCGCTTCTCACCGTCCCCGGCCTGCCCGCGGTCGTCCCCCTCATCTGCTACGAGGCCGTCTTCCCCGGCGCCATCGTCCAGGGGGTGCAGCGGCCGGCCGCCATCGTCAACCTCACCAACGACGGTTGGTTCGGCGACACGACGGGCCCGCACCAGCATTTCCACCAGGCGCGCGTGCGCGCCGTCGAGGAGGGGCTCCCCCTCATCCGGGCCGCCAACAACGGCGTGTCGGCGGCCTTCGATCCCTACGGCCGCGTCCTGGGCCGGCTGGGCCTCAACGTGCGTGGCGTGATCGACGTGCCCCTGCCAGCGGCGGTTGCGCCGCCGCCCTACGCCCGGCTCGGGGACGCCGTGTTTCTGGCCGTCTGGCTCATGGGCGCCGCCTTGCTCGGATGGCGGGTGTGGCGTCAATCACACAGCTAACACGATGTACGTCATAAGATATCCTTTAAGTCTGTGACTGGAGGTTGATGGTCAGATATCACTGCACCCGGCGCTTGTGCGCGAGGGGAAACGCTGTGGGGAGCTGACGATGTCCATGACCACGCCGATCCGGGACGCAGATACCGTAGAGAGCATGGAAGGCGACGACAGGGGCTCGCGCCGTGCGAACCCCATCGACATTCACGTGGGCAGCCGGGTCCGGTTTCGCCGGATGCTGCTCGGCATGAGCCAGGAGAAGCTGGGCGAGAGGCTGGGGCTCACCTTCCAGCAGGTGCAGAAGTACGAGAAGGGCATCAACCGCATCGGCGCGAGCCGGCTGTTCGACCTGGCGCAGGTGCTGGGCGTCTCGGTGCAGTTCTTCTACGACGAGGCCCCGGTGGCGGATACGCAGCGCATCGCCATTGCCAGCCTGCCGGCGCGGCCCGACGAGCATTCGATCGTGGAGTTCCTGCGCAGCCGCGACGGGCTCGAGCTGAACCGCGCCTTCGTGCGCATCGCCGACCTCAAGGCGCGGCGGGCGATCGTGGAACTGGTCCGCACGCTCGCCAACGAGCCGCGCCCCGAGGCCGCAACCTAGCTCCGGGGGGAGTGGGGGTCGGACCCCTCGCGTGGACGCAGCGATCGCAATCCGACCGTCGCGCCGCGAGGGGTCCGACCCATTTCCCCGAACCCCATTTCTCCCTTCCAGCGAGCCTTGCGACATCGGTGGTCCCGGTGCATTGCAGCCGCCTCCGGCGAGCGGATTGCGCGCAGCGCGCGTGCGCCCGAGCATGGCCGATCACCGCTGGACGGGCTGGGAGAGCGCCCATGGCGCGGGGGAAAGATCCCAACACCTGCGGGGTCTTAGCCGGCCCTCGATCGGCGTTCCGCCGCGTTGTGCCGTCATCTTGACCCCCGCAGGAAACACTGCAAAAACCCTTGCGATCCGTCGCGCTTAACGAACCGAGGGGATGCCACGTGTCGCGCAAGTCCTATCAATTTACGAGCGAGTCTGTTTCCGAGGGGCACCCGGACAAGGTCTGTGACCGCATTTCCGACGAGGTGGTCGACCTCTTCTATCGTGAAGGGCCGAAGGCGGGCGTCGATCCCTGGCAGTTGCGCGTAGCATGCGAGACCCTGGCGACGACCAACACGCTGGTGATTGCCGGCGAGACCCGCGGTCCCGACACCATCACGAAGGATCAGGTGGCGCATGTCGCGCGCCTTGCCGTCAGGGACATCGGCTACGAGCAGGATGGCTTTCACTGGCAGAAATGCGACATCCGCGTGCTTCTGCACCCCCAGTCGGCCAATATCGCGCAGGGTGTCGACGCCGGCGGCGGCAACAAGGACGAGGGTGCGGGCGACCAGGGCATCATGTTCGGCTACGCCTGCCGCGAGACGCCGGAGCTGATGCCGGCGCCGCTCTACTACAGCCACAAGATCCTTCGCCTGATCTCGGAGGCGCGCCACGCCGGCAAGGAAGCGGTGCTGGGACCCGACTCGAAGAGCCAGGTGACGGTGCGCTACGAGAACGGCAAGCCGGCCGGAGTCACCCAGGTGGTGGTCTCGCACCAGCACCTCGTCGAATCCATGACCTCGGACCAGGTGCGGGAGCTGGTCGAGCCCTACGTCAGGAAGGCGCTGCCCGACGGCTGGATTGCCAAAGACACGGTCTGGCACATCAATCCGACGGGCAAGTTCTTCATCGGCGGTCCCGACGGCGACACCGGGCTTACCGGCCGTAAGATCATCGTCGATACCTACGGGGGCGCTGCGCCGCACGGCGGCGGCGCGTTCTCCGGCAAGGACCCGACCAAGGTCGACCGCTCCGCGGCCTACGCTGCGCGCTATCTCGCCAAGAACGTGGTTGCGGCGGGCCTGGCCGACAACTGCACGATCCAGCTCGCCTACGCGATCGGCGTCGCGCGGCCGCTTTCGATCTACGTCGACCTCGGCGATAACCCCAGCAGGATCGATGGCGCCAGGCTGGAGCAGGTGCTGGGCGAGCTGATGGACCTCTCCCCGCGTGGCATCCGCAAGCATCTCGACCTCAACAAGCCGATCTATGCGCGCACCGCGGCCTACGGCCATTTCGGGCGCGAGCCGGACAGCGAGGGCGGTTTCTCCTGGGAGAAGACCGACCTCGTGGAGCCCCTGAAATCGGCGATGCGCTGAGGGGTCGGACCCCTTTCGTCTGACCTGCGAGTTCATGAACGACCGTGGTCGAAAGGGGTCTGACCCCCCTCCCGAGTCCCGCCCGAGGCGCAAGCTGATCGCCTTCGACGCCGAGACGTGGCACGCCTTGCATCTGCTCTCCAAGGACAGTCTGAAGTCCCTGCAGGAGCTGGCCGACGAGGCGTTCGCCGACCTGTTGCGCAAGCACCATCGCCCCGCGAGCCTGAAGGAGGCGCTGCGGGACAGCGTGCGGCGCCTCCCGGCCAACGATCCTGCCGGCCCGCGCAAGCCGCGCCGGTCCTGATCGCACCGTTCCGGGCGCGGATCACCGTGGTCGCGTAAACAGATGGCAGCTCCCGAGCACCCGGCGGATTTGCGCAGCTACGGCCGCCGGCGCACGCGCGCGCCGAGCGCCCGCGAGAAGGCCCTGTGGGATGGCCTGCTGCCGCGCGTTGCCGTGCCGGGCGACCCGGCCCGCCTCGAGCGCCCCGCAGAGCTCTTTCCGCAGCCCGTGCGCGAGGTGTGGCTGGAGATCGGCTTCGGCGGCGGCGAGCACCTTGTCTGGCAGGCGAGGCGCCATCCCGACATCGGTTTCATCGGCTGCGAGCCGTTCGAGGACGGCGTCGTGAAGCTGCTCAGGGCTATCGAGCTGGAGGGCATGGTCAACATCAAGGTCCACGCCGACGATGCGCGCCCGCTGCTGCGCCTGCTGCCGGCGGCCGGCATCGGCCGCACCTTCATCCTGTTTCCGGATCCGTGGCCCAAGAGGCGCCACCACAAGCGCCGGCTGATCGCGGCCGCGACCCTGGGCGAGCTGGCCCGCATCATGGCGCCGGGCGCGGAGCTGCGCGTCGCCACCGACGTGGGCCCCTACGCCAGCGAGATGCTGCGCGCCACACTCGCCGGCCGCGCCTTTCGCTGGATGGTCCACGGGCCCGGGGACTGGCGCCGGCGCAGCCCCGACTGGCCGCCGACGCGCTACGAGCACAAGGCCGCCGCCGCGGGGCGCCGCTGCTATTACTTGCGCTTCCAGCGTCGCTGATTCTCCACCCGTCATCTCTGGCGGAGCGATGGGAGCCGGAGGCGAGCATCGCTGCCCCGGACTTGATCCGGGGTTCCGGGACGACGGGTTTTCTTGCGGGGTAACGGTCTTTTGCTGCACTGCCCCACAAGTGCGACATCTTTTACACTTCCTGCTTGCCAAGTGCGCACGTTGCGCCTAGTATTGGCACGCTCATGATCATCTCAACTCTGAGAGTGGGCCCTTGGGGTCCGCTCTTTTTGTTTTGGGCTGACCTCTTGAGCTTCCAGTGTGCATCGCCACTTATTCTCAGAGGGCCAGTAAGTGACCGGCGCGATGGCTGAGGCGCGCTTTCTCCGCGAGGCCGGCGTGGCTGCCGATATCGCGGACTTGGTCGAGCCAGCGCTCAGCGATCTGGGCTTTCGCTTGGTGCGGGTGACCGTCTCCGGCCACAACGGCACCACGTTGCAGATCATGGCGGAGCGGCCGGACGGCACCATCACGGTGGAGGATTGCGCGGTCATCTCGCGCCATCTCTCGCCGCTCCTGGACGCGCACGATCCGATTGGGGGTCGCTACGCCCTCGAGATTTCCTCGCCCGGTATCGACCGGCCGCTGGCGCGGGTTTCCGACTTCGAGGCGTGGGCCGGCCACGAGGCGAAAGTCGAGACCAGGGAGCTCGTCGGCGGCCGCAAGAGGTTCCGCGGCATCCTGAAAGGGTTGACGGGAGACGCCGTCCGCCTGGAGGTGCCGATGGACCAGGGCGGGCCTGAGGTCGTTCTCCCGGTCGGCCTGATTGCCGAGGCTCGGCTGGTCCTGACCGATGCGCTCATTCGCGAGACCCTGAGGCGCGTGAAGAAAGCGGGCGCCGACACTTCGGCGGCGGACGTCGCCAATTGAGCTGAAAGAAGGAGGTTGCCGAAGCATGGCGCAGGTAGGCGTAAGTGCAAACCGGCTCGAGCTGCTGCAGATCGCCGACGCCGTGGCGCGCGAGAAGACGATCGACCGCAAGATCGTCATCGAGGCGATGGAGGACGCCATCACCAAGGCGGCCAAGTCGCGCTACGGTGCCGAGAACGACATCCGTTGCGAGATCAACGCCAAGACCGGCGAGACCAAGCTCACCCGGGTGCTCACCGTGGTCGAGCAGGTCGAGGACGATGCCAAGCAGATCTCCCAGGCCGACGCCAGGCGACGCAAGCGGGACGCCGAGATCGGCGAGGAGATCGTCGAGACCCTGCCGCCCCTGGATTTCGGCCGCGTGGCGGCGCAGAACGCCAAGCAGGTGATCGTGCAGAAGGTGCGCGAGGCCGAGCGCGAGCGCCATCACAACGAGTACAAGGACCGGGTGGGCGAGATCGTCAACGGCACCGTCAAGCGCGTCGAGTACGGCAACGTCATCGTCGACCTGGGCCGCGCCGAGGGCATCGTCCGCCGCGACGAGATGATCCCGCGCGAGAACGTGCGCATCGGCGACCGTATCCGCGCCTACATCTACGACGTGCGGCGCGAGCAGCGCGGGCCCCAGATCTTCCTCTCCCGCGCGCGGCCGGAGTTCATGTCGCTGCTGTTCCGGCAGGAGGTGCCGGAGATCTACGACGGCATCGTGCAGATCAAGTCGGTGGCGCGCGATCCGGGCTCCCGCGCCAAGATCGCCGTCATCTCCAAGGATTCCTCGATCGACCCCGTGGGCGCCTGCGTCGGCATGCGCGGCGCGCGCGTGCAGGCGGTGGTGGGCGAGCTGCAGGGCGAGAAGGTCGACATCATCCAGTGGAACCAGGATGCGGCCACCTTCATCGTCAACGCGCTGGCCCCGGCCGAGGTGACCAAGGTGGTGCTCGACGAGGATTCCAACCGCATCGAGGTGGTGGTGCCCGAGAGCCAGCTCTCGCTCGCCATCGGCCGGCGCGGCCAGAACGTGCGCCTTGCCTCCCAGCTCACCGGCTGGGACATCGACATCCTGACCGAGCAGGAGGAGTCGGAGCGGCGCCAGAAGGAGTTCACCGAGCGCTCGCAGCTCTTCATGGAGGCTCTCGACGTCGACGAGGTGATCGCCCAGCTGCTCGCCACCGAGGGCTTCGAGACGGTACAGGAGGTGGCGTTCGTCGAGCCCAGCGAGGTCGCCCACATCGAGGGCTTCGACGAGGACACCGCCACGGAGATCCAGACCCGCGCGCGCGAGTTCCTGGAGAAGCAGGAGGCCGAGCGCGATGCCCGCCGCAAGGAGCTGGGCGTCGCCGACGAGCTGGCCAAGGTGTCCGGTGTGACGACGGCCATGCTCGTGGCCTTCGGCGAGAACGACGTCAAGACCGTGGAGGACTTGGCCGGGGCCGTTCCCGACGATCTGGTCGGCTGGACCGAGCGCCCCAAGGAGCGTGACGCCGAGCCGATTCGCCACAAGGGCGTGCTGGACGGCTTCGAGGTCGGCCGCAGGCAGGCCGAGGAAATGATCATGGCCGCGCGGATCGTGGCCGGATGGGTCACCGAGGAGGAGCTGGAAAAGGCACGCGCCGAGCAGGCTGCTGCCGCGGCGGCCGCCGAGGCGGCAAAGGCGGCCGAGGCCGCTGCAGCCGCACCGGCCATGGCCAAGGTGTAGGGCGCGAGGGGTGCTGCAAGACGGGGCGCGATGCAGGCGAAGGCAGGGACGACCGGCGAAATCGACAATGGGCCCGACAGCGGGCCACTGCGCCTGTGCGCGGTAAGCCGCAGCCAGCGGCCCGTAGACGATCTCATCCGCTTCGTCCTAGGCCCCGACGGGTCCATCGGGCCCGACCTGGCGCGCCGTCTGCCAGGGCGTGGCGTCTGGGTCGAGGCGCGGCGGGACAAGGTGGCGGCGGCGGTGCGCGGGCGTGCCTTCGCCCGCAGCCTGCGGCGGCCGGTGGTGGTGGCAGACGACTTGCCTGATCAAGTCGAGCGGCTCATGGTCAAACGGCTGGGGGAGGCCATCAGCCTTGCGAGGAAGGCAGGTCTTCTGGTCGTGGGGTTTGCCAAGGTTGACGAGCTCGTTGCGCGAGGCAAGGCGGTGCTCCTCATTCACGCGGCTGACGCGGGAAAGGACGGTGCGGCCCGGCTGTCGCGCAAGTTCGAAGCCCTCGTTGGGTGCCAAAGAGCCACGGATGCCACTGTTATCGACTTGACAGGGCAGCAATTGGATTTGGCCATTGGCAGGTCAAATGTGGTACATGCTGCAGCGTCCGCAGGCGGCGCCGGCAGCAGGATACTGCAGGAGGCCGGCCGCCTCCGGCGCTACCGGTCGGGCGATCCGGGAGAACAGCGGAGCAGAACGCAGGACGTGCATGAGCGAGACTAAGGAAACAGGCGACAAGACCCTCACCGTGGCGCCGCGCAAGCCGCTGAGCTTGAAGCGGACGGTGGAGTCTGGCCACGTCCGGCAGAGTTTCAGCCACGGCCGATCGAAATCGGTCGTTGTCGAGAAGAAGAAGAAGCGCACCATCTCCACGCCCGGCGACGCCGACGCGCATCTCGACGAGGAGCACGGCGGTCTTTCGAGCGGCGAGCTCGATGCACGCCGCCGCGCCTTGGAGGCATCCAAGGAGCGGTCCGAGGCCGAGGCGCTCGAGGCGGCGGAGCGCGATGCGCAGCGTCAGCGCGAGGAGGTGGCAGCCAAGGCAGCCGCCGAGGCCAAGGCAGCGGCACAGCCGCCACCGTCATCCGAGGCGGCCCCTGCGGCAGCAGAGGCAGCGGCTGCCCAGCCGGCAGCGCCTTCGCCGCCGGCTGCAGAGGCTGCACCCGAGCAGGTCGTTGCGAAGCCCGAGCCCGTGAAGGGGCCGGTCATCGTCATCCCCCCGCCTGCCGCCCGCCGCCCCGAGACCGTGGCTAAGCGCAAGCTCGACCTCGAGCCGGCCGAGGCGGAGGAAGAGGCACGCGGCAAGAAGAAGGGCGCCAAGGTCCCGAGGGCGCCCGTGCGCGCGGGCGAGGAGCGCCGCGAGCGCGGCAAGCTCACCATCAACAACGCCTTCGACGAGGCCCAGCGCCAGCGCTCGCTGGCGTCCCTGCGCCGCCGGCGCGAGCGCGACAAGCTGCGGCAGGCCGGCGTCCCGCAGCCGCGCGACAAGGTCATGCGCGAGGTGATCATCCCCGAGGTGATCACCATCCAGGAGCTCGCCAACCGCATGACGGAGCGCGCCGTCGATGTGATCCGGCTCCTGATGAACCAGGGCGAGATGCACAAGATCAACGACGTGATCGACGCCGATAACGCCGAGCTGATCGTGCGCGAGTTCGGCCACACGCCCAAGCGCGTGGCGGAGGCCGACGTCGAGGAGGGCTTCACCGGCACGGCTGACACCGAGGACGCGCTGCTGCCGCGCGCGCCGGTCGTGACCATCATGGGGCACGTCGACCACGGCAAGACCTCGCTGCTCGACTCCATCCGCCAGACCAACGTGGCGGAAGGCGAGGCCGGGGGCATCACCCAGCACATCGGCGCCTATCAGGTAACGGCGCCGACCGGCCAGACCATCACCTTCATCGACACGCCCGGCCACGAGGCGTTTACGGCCATGCGCGCGCGCGGTGCCAAGGTCACCGACATCGTGGTGCTGGTGGTCGCCGCGGACGACGGGGTCATGCCGCAGACGGTGGAGGCGATAAACCACGCCAAGGCTGCCGAGGTGCCGATCATCGTCGCCATCAACAAGATCGACAAGCCGAACGCCGACCCGATGCGGGTACGCACCGAGCTCTTGCAGCACGAGATCATCGTGGAGAGCATGTCGGGCGAGACGCTGGAGGTCGAGGTCTCGGCGCTCAAGAAGACGGGCATCGACAGGCTGCTTGAGGCAATCCTGTTGCAGGCCGAGCTGCTCGAGCTCGCGGCCAACCCGAACCGCTCCGCGGAAGGCGTCATCATTGAGGCCAAGCTGGAGCGCGGGCGCGGCCCGGTCGGCACCGTGCTCGTGCAGCGCGGCACCCTCAACATCGGCGACATCATCGTTGCCGGCACCGCATGGGGCCGCGTGCGGGCCCTGATCGACGATCGCGGCGAGCCCGTCAACTCGGCAGGGTCATCGGTGCCGGTCGAGATTCTGGGCTTCGATTCGGCGCCGGAGGCGGGCGATCCTTTCGCGGTGGTGGAGAACGAGGGACGCGCCCGCGAGCTCACCGACTACCGCGTGCGCAAGCGGCGCCAGACCCTGGGCTCCGCGGGGACCTCGCGCACACTCGAGCAGATGATGCAGCAGCTCAAGGAGGCCGGCCGCAAGGAGTTCGGGCTCGTCATCAAGGGCGACGTGCAGGGCTCGGTGGAGGCCATCGTGGGCGCGCTGCGCAAGCTCGGCACCGACGAGGTGGAGGCGCGCATCGTGCACTCGGGCGTGGGCGGCATCACCGAGTCCGACATCGTGCTCGCCAGCACCGCCAAGACCGTGGTGATCGGCTTCAACGTGCGCGCCAACGTGCAGGCCAAGGCCGCCGCGGACCAGGCCGGCGTGGAGATTCGCTACTACAACATCATCTACGATCTGGTGGATGACGTGAAGGCGGCGATGTCGGGCCTGCTTTCCCCCACCGTGCGCGAGATTTTCCTCGGCAACGCCCGCATCCTGGAGGTGTTCAACATCTCCAAGGTCGGCAAGGTGGCCGGCTGCCGCGTCACCGAAGGCAAGGTGGAGCGCGGCGCCAAGGTGCGGCTCATCCGCGACAACGTGGTGATCCACGAGGGCACGCTGTCCACGCTCAAGCGCTTCAAGGACGAGGTGAAGGAGGTGCCCGCCGGCCAGGAATGCGGCATGGCCTTCGCCAACTACCAGGACATCCGCGAGGGCGACGTGATCGAGTGCTACAACGTCGAGACCATCAAGCGGACGCTTTAGGGCTGATCGGTGTCAGACCCTCCGGGTCTGACACCGTTGCTCCCATTCTCTGATTTCCATCCGCCATATCCTTCGGTGGATTGGCGCAAAGGTGTCAGACCCAGAGGGTCTGACACCGGCACATCCGGTGCACCCCATGGCCAGCCGTCACAACCGGCGCAAGACAGGGCCGTCGCAGCGGCAGCTGCGTGTCGGCGAGCTCATCAGGCACGCGCTGGCGCAGATGCTGGCGCGCGGTGAGATCCACGACGACGTGCTCGCCAGCCATGTCGTCACCGTCTCCGAGGTGCGCATGTCGCCGGATCTGCGCCTCGCCACCATCTACATCATGCCGCTCGGCGGCAAGGACCTGGCGCCCGTGCTGGCGGCGCTCGACAAGAACCGCAAGTTCATCCGCGGCGAGGTCGCGCATGCGGTCGACCTCAAGTTCGCCCCCGAGATCCGCTTCCTGGCCGACCAGACGTTCGACGAGGCCGCGCGCATCGACCGGCTGCTGGCGAGCGACAAGGTCAGGCAGGACCTCGAGAAATAGGCCATGGCGCGCCGCAGGAAGGGCAAGGCCGTCCACGGCTGGCTGGTGCTGGACAAGCCCGCCGGCACGACGTCGACGCAGGCGGTGGGCACCGTGCGGCGCCTCTTCGATGCGCGCAAGGCTGGGCACGCCGGCACGCTCGATCCGCTGGCAACGGGCATCCTGCCGATCGCCCTGGGCGAGGCCACCAAGACCGTGCCCTACGCGGTGGAAGGGCAGAAGGACTACGAGTTCACCGTGCGCTGGGGCGCCGCCACCGACACCGACGACGCCGAAGGGCGCATCGTTGCAGCCGCCGAAGCGCGGCCCGCCAGCCAGGAGATCGAGGCGCTGCTCCCGAGCTTCACTGGCGAGCTCCTGCAGGTGCCGCCGGCCTTCTCCGCCGTCAAGATCGACGGCGAGCGGGCCTACGACCTGGCACGCAGCGGCGAGCCGGTGCAGCTCGAGGCACGCCCGGTGCACATCGAGGCCCTGACGCTGCGCACCTGTCCGGACCGCGACACGGCCGTCTTCGCCGCCCGCTGCGGCAAGGGCACCTACGTGCGCGCCATTGCGCGCGACATGGGCCGGGTGCTCGGTTGCCTCGGCCATGTCGTCGCACTCCGGCGCACCCGGGTCGGCTGCTTCGGCGAGGTGCAGGCGGTCACGCTGGAGGCGCTGCACGCGGCGGCCGAGGCCGGGGAGGCGGCGCTTCAGCGCCTGCTGCGGCCGATCGAGGCGGTCCTGGACGACCTCGCGGCGCTCAGCGTCGGCCACGACGATGCGGCACGCCTGCTGCGGGGACAGCCGGTCCTCGTCAGAGGGCACGGCACCTATACCCCGGGGCCGGCCTACGCCATCTGCAAGGGCCGTCTGGTCGCGGTCGGACAGATCGACCGGGGCGAGATGCGTCCCACCCGCGTCTTCAATTTCGGCGAAAGCCGATGAGCCCACCCGATCGGGACCTGGAATCGTCGGTTTTTCCCTCGCAATCGGCGCGAATTGGTGTATAAGGCGCGCAGCTGGCGCAGCGCTTCGGTGCGTGCGCCTCTAGAGCGTGGCGGCCTGAGCTGGACGACATCCCGGCCATGGCACGCCCCTTCACTCGAAACATCCCAGAAAGGTGCCCGATGTCGCTGACCGCAGAGCGGAAGCAGAAGATCGTCCGGGACTACGCAACCAAGAAAGGCGATACCGGCTCGCCGGAGGTCCAGGTCGCACTCCTCACGGAGCGCATCAACGGTCTGACAGACCACTTCAAGACTCACAAGAAAGACAATCATTCGCGGCGCGGCCTGCTCAAAATGGTGAGCTTGCGTCGCCGGCTTCTCGACCATGTCAAGAGCCGGGACGAGGCGCGCTACCAGAAGATCATCGAGCGGTTGGGAATCCGCCGCTGACGCGACTGCCGCTGCTGCAAGGTGGGGCCGGCTTCCAGCAGAGGAAGCAGCGGTCCCGTCCGCTATTCGCAACGAGAAACGAGATCCGAAATGCCCGAAAGCCAACGTGTAGAGATTGAATGGGGCGGCCGCAAGCTCAGCCTCGAGACCGGGCGCATCGCCCGCCAGGCCGACGCCGCGGTGGTCGCCCAATACGGGGAGACCAGCGTGCTCGCCACCGTGGTCGCCGAGAGGTCCCCGAGACCCGGCATCGACTTTTTCCCCCTCACCGTCAATTACCAGGAGAAAACCTACGCCGCCGGCAAGATACCCGGCGGCTTTTTCAAGCGTGAAGGCCGGCCGAGCGAGAAGGAGACGCTCACCTCGCGCCTGATCGACCGGCCGATCCGGCCGCTGTTCGTGGACGGCTTCAAGTACGAGACGCAGGTGATCGTCACCGTGCTCTCCCACGACCTGGAGAACGATCCCGACATCGTCGCCTTGGTCGCGGCGTCCGCAGCCCTGACGCTGTCCGGCGTGCCGTTCCTCGGCCCCATAGGCGCCGCCCGTGTGGGCGTCGTCGGCGGCCAGCTCGTGCTCAACCCGATGCTCGACGAGATGGCCAACAGCGATCTCGACCTCGTGGTCGCCGGCACCGGCGATGCGGTCATGATGGTGGAGTCGGAGGCCAAGGAGCTGCCCGAGACGCAGATGCTGGAGGCCGTCATGTTCGGCCACCGCGGCTTCCAGCCGGTCATCGAGGCGATCATCCGCCTCGCCGAGAAGGCTGCCAAGGAGCCGTGGGAGTTCCAGCCCCCCGACAAGTCCAAGTACCAGGACAAGGTCAAGGCGCTGGCCGAGGCCGACCTGCGCCAGGCCTTCTCCTATACCGTGAAGCAGCAGCGCTATCAGGCGATCGACGCGGTCAAGGAGCGCGTCATGAAGGAGCTGCTGCCGGCGGATGCCGACCCCGGCGAGCAGGTGCTGCTGGGCGACGTCTTCAAGAACCTGGAGCAGGAGGTGGTGCGCGGCGACATCATCCGCACCGAGCGGCGCATCGACGGCCGCGACCTCAAGACGGTGCGGCCGATCACCTCGGAGGTGCACGTGCTGCCGCGCACGCACGGCTCGGCGCTGTTCACACGCGGCGAGACGCAGGCCATCGTAGTGGCGACCCTGGGCACCGGGGAGGACGAGCAATTCGTCGATGCCCTGGAGGGGACCCGCAAGGAACGATTCATCCTGCACTACAACTTCCCGCCCTTCTCGGTAGGCGAGACCGGGCGCATGGGCTCGCCGGGCCGGCGCGAGATCGGCCACGGCAAGCTCGCCTGGCGCGCCGTGCACCCCTTGCTGCCGAGCCATGAGGAGTTCCCCTACACGCTGCGCGTGGTGTCGGAGATCACCGAATCCAACGGCTCCTCGTCCATGGCCAGCGTGTGCGGCACCTCGCTCGCTCTCATGGATGCCGGCGTGCCGCTGAAGCGCCCCGTCGCCGGCATCGCCATGGGCCTCATCAAGGAGGGCAACAGCTTCGCCGTTCTCTCCGACATCCTGGGTGACGAGGACCACCTCGGCGACATGGACTTCAAGGTGGCCGGCACCGAGAAGGGCGTCACCTCGCTGCAGATGGACATCAAGATCACCGGCATCACCGAGGAGATCATGCGCGTGGCGCTCGACCAGGCCTATGCCGGGCGCATGCACATCCTGGGCGAGATGGCGAAGGCCATCAGCGGCGCGCGCAGCGAGCTCGGCGAGTACGCGCCGCGCATCGAGACCATCAAGATCCCGGTGGACAAGATCCGCGAGGTGATCGGCTCCGGCGGCTCGGTGATCCGCGAGATCGTGGCGCAGTCGGGCGCCAAGGTCGACATCGAGGACGACGGCACCGTGAAGATTGCCGCCGCCAAGCGCGAGGCGATCGAGGCGGCGCTCTCGCGCATCCGCGCCATTACGTCCGAGCCCGAGGTCGGCACGATCTACAAGGGCAAGGTCGTGAAAATCATGGAGTTCGGCGCGTTCGTGAACTTCTTCGGCAAGCAGGACGGCCTCGTGCACATCTCCCAGCTCACCCAGGGACGGCCCGAGACGGTCGGCGAGGTGGTGAAGGAGGGCCAGGAGGTCTACGTCAAGCTGCTCGGCTTCGACGACCGCGGCAAGGTTCGCCTCTCCATGAAGATCGTGGACCAGGCCACCGGCAAGGAGATCCCGCGCGCCGAGGGTGAGGCGCCGGAGGAGCTGTCCGAGAGCCGTCCGCCCCGGCGCGAGCGGGGCGACCGCGGGCCGCGCGAGCGCCGGCGCGAGCGGGGGTAGCAGACAGGGCACAGCGGGCGGCACGGCGCATGGGGCGCCAGCCCGTATTGCTCCGATCCGCTTCCTGACTGATGCGAAAGGCGGGCATGGCCCGCCTTTTTTGCGGCCAGCGGCTCCGAACGGTTCGTCCGCGGCGATCACGCAGCATGGAGCGGCGCGAGCGGGGCAGTGCCGGATACGGTCATGGATCGAACGGCCCGCGCGAAATCGCCGCGTCTCTTGTTTCCATGCCACGCGCGCCCAGCGACTGCGCTCTCATGCTGCCAGGGAT
>Ga0075431_100001092_pt1 | contig 24307 bp, 20 predicted proteins | sample RhiMetdeltSRZDD5_FD_75297 | JGI IMG/M metagenome (GOLD analysis project Ga0075431, IMG submission 75297) | Populus rhizosphere microbial communities from Tennessee, USA - Rhizosphere MetaG P. deltoides SRZDD5 | ecosystem: Host-associated > Plants > Roots > Rhizosphere > Soil | place: USA... | reverse complement strand
AGCTCAAGGGCATCTATCACCTGCTGGAAGACCGCATCTACATCTACCAGGCGGCGGAGAAGGGCCGCGCCGGTACGCATGCGACCATCGACGGGCTGGCGAGCGCAGCGGCAGCAGAGTTTCTGGGTGAGCGGGCGCAAGCCTTCCGCGACGAGATCGAGCTGGTGCGCGGCGCAGCGCCGCAGTTCGCGACCGCCGAATACCTCGCGGGCCGGCAGACGCCGGTTTTCTTCGGCTCGGCGATCAACAATTTCGGCGTGACCGAGCTGCTGTCCGCGTTCGTGCGGCACGCACCGGGGCCGCTGGCGCGCGAAACCACTGTACGGTTCGTCGAGCCGCTCGAGGAGAAGCTCACCGGCTTCGTGTTCAAGATCCAGGCGAACATGGATCCCGGGCATCGCGACCGCATCGCCTTCGTGCGCCTCTGCTCCGGCCGTTACGCCAAGGGCATGCGCCTGTTCCACGTGCGTCTCGGCAAGGAGATGCGCGTCAACGACGCGCTGACGTTCCTGGCCGCCGATCGTCAGCACACCGACGAAGCGTTCGCCGGCGACATCCTCGGCCTGCACAACCACGGCACGATCAACATCGGCGACACCTTCACCGAAGGCGAGTCGCTGATGTTCACCGGCATTCCGAACTTCGCGCCGGAGATGTTCCGCCGCGTCGTGTTGCGCGATCCGCTGCGCATGAAGGCGCTGCAGAAAGGTCTCGACCAGCTGTGCGAGGAGGGAGCCACGCAGGTGTTCCGTCCGCTGCGTAACAACGATCTGATTCTCGGCGCGGTCGGCCAGCTGCAGTTCGACGTCGTCGCGTTCCGCTTGCAGGACGAGTACGGCGTGCAGGCGACCTTCGACAACGTCAACGTGTACACGGCGCGCTGGATCTACGGCAAAGACGCCAAGAAGCTCGAGGAGTTTCGCGCCAAGGCGTACGACAACCTGGCGCTCGACCATTCCGGCGCGCTGGTTTACCTTGCGCCGACTCGCGTCAACCTGCAGCTCACGCTCGAGCGCTGGCCGGACCTCGAGTTCCGCGAGACGCGCGAGCATCTGGCCGCCGCGGCTTAGCCGGCCAATCACGAGGTCGTCGATGAAAGCGCCGTTCTTCGAAAAGAAAGTGTTCGCCTGGGCGCTCTACGACTGGGCGAACTCGGCCTTTGCGACCACGGTGATGGTGGCGTTCTTTCCGGTGTTCTTCAAACAGACGCTGGCCGCGGGCGTGGCGCCGACTGTCTCCACGGTGTGGCTCGGCAACGCGAACGGCATTTCGAGCCTGGTGTTGGCGCTCACGGCGCCGTGGCTCGGCGCGCTCGCCGACAAGGGTAGTGCGCACATCAGAATGCTCGCGATCTTCACGGCGGTCGGCGTGCTGCCGACGGCGTTGCTGGCATTCGTGGGCGCCGCCGACGCGTTCACAGGCCTGACGCTGTTCGTGATCGCCTCGATCGGCTTCTGGGGCGGGCTCATCTTCTACGACTCGATGCTGGTGCGGGTCGCACCGCCGGGCCGCATCGACTCGGTGTCGGGTTTCGGCTATTCGCTGGGCTACCTCGGCGGTGGGCTGCTGCTGGTCGTGAACGTCGTGATGTACCAGAAGCCGGAGTTGTTCGGGCTCGCCAACGGCGAGGCAGCGATTCGCGCTTCTTTCGTGACCGTCGCAGTGTGGTGGTTGGTGTTCGCGATTCCACTGCTGCGACAGCGCGGAGTCTCGACAAGCGGTCCTTCGATCGGCCTGGCGCGCGCTGCGCGCGAGGGATTCGCCGAGCTGCTGCGCACGTTCCGCGAGGTGCGCAAGTTTCGTCCGGTGATCCTGTTCCTGCTGGCGTACTGGATGTACATCGACGGCGTCAACACGATCATGAAGATGGCGGTCGACTACGGGCTCGCGCTGGGGTTTCCGGCCAGCAGCCTGATTACCGCGATCCTGATGATCCAGTTCATCGGCTTTCCGCTGACTCTCTTGTTCGGCTGGCTCGGCGACCGCATCAGTCCGATGCTGGGCATCTTCGTCGCGATCGCGGTGTACACGGCAGTCACGTTCTACGCGGTGATGATGACGAGCGTCACCGAGTTCTATGTCATGTCGGCAGCGATCGGCTGCGTGCAGGGCGCAATCCAGGCGATGAGCCGCTCTTACTACAGCCGCCTGATCCCGGCGGATCGCGCCAGCGAGTTCTTCGGCTTCTACAACATGATGGGCAAGTTTGCCTCGGTACTGGGCCCGTTCCTGATGGCCGCGACCGCGGCGATCACCGGCAACTCGCGCACGGCCATTCTGTCGGTCGCGATCCTGTTCGTCGGCGGAGCAATCATGCTCACTATCGCCACGCGCAGCACGCGCCTCGCGCCGGCTGTCGCACAGGAACCTGCTTAGCCTGCAGGGAACTCCCACCGCGCGGGGTCGACTCGATAGTACCGCCGCAGTTGCTCGTACAAACCCGCGTGCTGCGATTCCAGCTCGCGCGGTTTCTCGAAGAATGCTTCCGTGACCACCGCGAAAAATTCCGCCGGCGCGCTCGCCGCGTAAGGATCGAGAAACGTCGGCTGTCCCGCGCCGAGCGCCGCTCGCAAGCGGTCGTATTCCTCCCAGAACACCTTCGACCATTCGCGGTACGCGCGCACGCTGCCGAGGCCCGGTGCGCCGTCCATCGTCTCGTCCTCCATGTCGAGGTAATGCGCGAACTCGTGCAGCACGACGTTGTGACCGGTCGCGAGCCCGTCTTCGATGTCCTGCCACGACACGATGATCCGGCGCGAGTCCCAAGCCTGACCGGACAATATGCGATGCCCTTCCGTAACCACGCCGTGACCGTCGCGATGCGTGTGCGGCACGATGAACGGCGTCGGATAGACGAGGATCGAGAACAGGTCGTCGTAGAAGTGCGAGCGTGGCACGTCGGGCCGGTTGACGACGAGCAGGCAGGCATAGGCAGCGATTACTACGCGCATCTCTTCCGTGACCGTCAGCCCGTTGCAACCGACGAAAGCCTTTTCACCGACGAAGATCCGGATCAGCTCGTGCAGGCGCGGCCGCAGCTCGGGAGGGACACGCGCGTAGATCGACGTGCGCGTACGCAGCCAGTCTTGCCAGTGCGAGGGAAACGTCTGGCGTGCGAGCGCCGTACGCCGACGACGACGCCACCAAGCCTCGCCGGCGATGAACCACGCGGCTACGCCCAGAGCGATCGCGACGAGAAAGAGGAGCAGCAGCACGCGATGTTTCTTCGTTGTCGGCCAGTCTCGCGGGAGGAATGCGGGCGCGACGTCAGACTTTCAACTGGTTCACGATGAATTTCAGCCGGCTGAGCTCGGACCGATTCAACTGCGGGCCCCACGAGCGGGGGCCGTAGCGGAGTGCGACATAAAGATTGCGCGCCTCCAGCAGGTGGTGGGAGAGCTCAGGCCGGGCCTGCACGACGCGCGCGACGTAATCGCTTGGGCCTTCATGTGCCGCGCGCGGCAGCCCTCGACGCGCGAGCTTGCGACACAGCTGTTCATAGATCTGCGCGAGCGGATCCCGCGCGCGCGGCCGGAAGCGCCATGCCAGGTACGCCGACATGACCGCAAAGAAAGCTACCAGCGCCAGCACGAGCGCGAGGCCCAGCTCTTCCCAGTCGGCGTCGCCGATGTTGAGGCGCTCGAGCAGCCAGCGCTGCTGCGCCTCGCCGAAGGCGACCACCTGATTGTTCCAGAAGGTATTCGCTGCATCCCAAGCGAGACGTACCTGCGTCAGCAACGCATTCCGGCGCAGGAAGCTGCCGGGCAACGATTCGCCCCCTTCCGTCAGCGCCGCGTCGAGCCCTCGCTCGATGCGCTCGGGCGCTACCGCCGCGGTCGGGTCCACGCGCACCCAGCCGCGACCCTCGAGCCAGACCTCCGACCACGCGTGCGCCTCCGATTGACGAATCAGCAGGTAGCCGCTCATCGGGTTCAATTCGCCGCCCTGGTAGCCGGTGACCACACGCGCGGGGATGCCCGCTGCGCGCGCCAGCATGGTGAACGCCGAGGCGAAGTGCTCGCAAAAACCGCGGCGCGTGTTGAAGAGAAAGTCGTCGACCGAGTTCAGGTCGAGCCGCGGCGGCTCGAGCGTGTAGAAGTATTCCTCGTCGCGAAACTTGGCGAGCACAGCTGCGACGAATGCTTGGTCGCTGCCCGCGCGCTCGCGCATCTCGCGCGCGAGTGCGATCGAGCGCTCGTTGCGGCCGCCGGGCAGCCGCAGGTCCGCGTCGCGCATGGCCTTGGGCAAGGGCCCGCTCACTGCATAGGCCGTCGCCGACTCCAGGCGGAACGAGCTCAACGTGGAGATCGGCGCGTCCGACCACAGCTGCAAATCGGAAGCGCGGATCACGCGCCGCTGCGGCCAATCGGTCGCGACGTCGAGCGCAAAGATCCAGCGTCGCTGATGCGGCTCGAGCATCACTTCGTATCGATACGTCGTGCCGACGGCCGTGACTTCCTGCGGCATGAACGGCGTACGCCGCTGACGCCAGGTTCGGCCGTCGAACTCGTGCATCACCGGGCCCCGCCAATAGAGCTCGCGCGCCGGTGGCAGCGCGCTGGCGAACTTCGCGCGAAACGCAAGCTCGCCGGAAACACTCAGATCGGAAACGTCGCCGGGCGACATCTCGTCCGAGAGACCCGTGGTCGCAGCGCCGCGCGGCGGTACCACTGCCCAGAACTGACCTGGCAGACGCGGGAACAGCAGAAACAGCAGGATTGCGAGCGGCAGGGCTTGCGCGAACATCTTGCCGGTGATGCCGGCGGCCTCGCGCACCGACATCGACGTGGTCGTCTGATGAATGCGCATCAGCGTGACGGTCAGCAGCCACGCTGTGACGAGCATGTACGGCAGAGTCAGGAGACTCTGGTTGTAGAGGAACGCCGCGAACAGGGCGAAGTAGGACAGGAACACGATCACCGTGAGATCGCGCACCGTGCGTGTCTCCATCAGCTTCATCCCTGCCATCACGACCAGCAGCGCGGTGCCTGCATCGATACCGTTCAGCGTCCGGTAGTCGAGCACCACGGCGAGGAATGCGACGAACGCGAGCACGCCGCGCAGCCACTTGGGTGGCAGCTGCCAGTGTTTGACCTCGATCGCGAGTCGCAACGCCGCGGCACCGGCGGCCAGCAGCATGATCCAGGGTCTGATGTGCGCAGCGTGCGGCAGCACCGAGAGCGTGAGCGCGATGATCACCCAGACGAGACGTTGCAGGGTCGGCGGCCACTCGGCCGCGACCCGCCAGCGCAATGCTCGTGCCTCAGCCATGAGCTGCCTGCTCGTCGAACAGTGCCAGCGCGGTCAAGCAGCGCTGCCGATGTCCCGGACCGACGTTCGGCGCGATCTCCACTCCCGGCATTCGCAATCCGAACGCGCGACCCGCGGCATGAGCGTCCTCGATCCAGCGGCACAGCTGCGACAGCCGGGCTTCGGCGCCGAGGCCAGTCAGCGCGTCCCAATCGAACGAATGCGAGGTCACGGCGGTGCCCGCGTAGACCTTCACGTGCAGACCTTGCTCGCGCGCATAGGCCTTCCACGCGATGCGTCGTGGCGAATCTCCTGGATGAAACGCGCGCAGACCGGCGAAGTCCTCATCGCCGCGAGTCGCGTCCTGTGCACCGCCGGTGTCGGTTTCGAGCGGCGGGGGCGGCAGGCCGCGGGGGCTCGGCTTCGGATACACCACGCAGCGCAGATCCATGTTCAGGTACGCCCACGCGCGAAACATGCCGAATGGATGCCGCGTCGTGATCTCGAACGAGTCGAGTCGCAGCAGACCGCGATGCGGCGCCGGCACTTCGAGATCCAGTACGACGCGCGCGCCAGCCTCGACGCGCACCGGGTTTGCGATGCCGTGCTCGTTGGCGATCGTCAGCTCGTATCGTGCCACTTTGGCATCGTTTTCCAACGCGATCCGGAAGCGCGCTGTCTGCCCCGCGAACACGGGTTCGCGCGCCGCGGAGCGGATGTGCAAGCCGGCGAGATTGCGATGGCAGTAATGCATCGCGGTGAGCGCCAGCGCACCGAGCATGAACGTGAGGCCCAGCGCGAGATTGTTGGCGTAGTTCATCGCGCCGAGAAACATCGCGAACAGCATCAGCGAGAACGCGATGCCGAGCGAGCTCGGCACGATGTAGATGCGCCGGCCGGACAGGATCAACGGATCGGAATCGATGCCATGCCGCTTGCGCGCCCACGTACGGGTCTTCCTGCGCAGGGCGGCGAGGGCGCGCGCGAGCATTCAGGGAACCGCGACGGCCCTCAGCACGAGATCGCCGATCTCGTTCGGCTTGGCGTCGTCGCTGCGCGGCTTGAGGCGATGGCCGACGACGGCGCCGAGCACGGCCTGCACGTCTTCCGGCGTCACGCCAGGATGCGAATGGACCAATGCCCACGCCTGCGCCGCGCGCAGCAGTGCGATCGACGCACGCGGGGAAAGTCCCGACTCGAACTGCGGCGACTCGCGCGTGTAGCGCACGATCGCCTGGACGTAGTCGAGCAGCGCGTCGGAAGCGTGGACTCGCGGCACCATCATCTGCATGAGCAGCAGTTGTTGCGGCGACAAGGTCGGGCTGAGCGTCGCGAGCAGGTCGCGTCGGTCCTGGCCGAGCAGCAGCTGACGCTCCAGCGAGGCTTCGGGATAGCCGAGCTGGATGCGCATGAGGAAACGGTCGAGCTGCGATTCCGGCAGCGGATACGTGCCGATCTGATACACCGGATTCTGCGTGCCGATCACGAAAAACGGATTCGTGAGCGGATAGGTCTGGCCGTCTGCTGTGACCTGGTGCTCTTCCATCGCCTCCAGCAACGCGCTCTGGGCCTTCGGCGTGGCGCGATTGATCTCGTCGGCGAGCACTAGCTGCGCGAACACCGGACCCTTGTGAAACTGGAACGTGCTGGTCTCGCGCTCGAACACCGACACGCCGATGATGTCCGCCGGTAGCAGGTCGCTGGTGAACTGGATGCGCTGATAGGACAGACCGAGGGATTCGGCGAGTGCGTGCGCGAGCGTCGTCTTGCCGACGCCGGGAATGTCTTCGATCAGCAAGTGGCCGCGCGCCAGCATGCAGGCGATCGACAGCCGCAGCTGCTGCTCCTTGCCGAGGATGATGCGGTTGAGCTGCGCGATCGTCGCGCCGACCAGCTCGATCGGGTCCGCCTGCGTGATCAATGTGGGAATAGCGGAGTCCATCGTCTTAGGCTCGACGTTGCGCGACCAGCGCGCTGACGGCCTGTTCCTGCTGCTCGACCTCGGCAACCTCTCGTTCGGAGTTGGCGATTCGCGTGCGCACTTCGGCGACGATTTCCGCCGGCGCGCTTTCCACGAACTTCGTGTTGCTCAACTTCTTCCGCTCCCGGTCGAGATCCTGGAAGACCTTCGACTTGCGCTTCTGCAAACGTGTCAGCTCCGCCGCCGGGTCATCGATCAGCCCCGCGAGCGGCGAGGAGATCGTACGCTGCTCGATGCTGGCGGTCGCTGATGGCGGCAATTGCTCGCCCGCCGCGACGATGCGCAGCTCGCTGATTCTGCCCACAGACTTGATCACGCCGAGGCTGGCGGCGAGAGAGTGCTGGTCGTCCTCGTGGGGCGACTGGTAGTGGATCACAATTTCGCGACTTTGCGGGATATCGAGCTGCCCGCGAATCTGCCGCGCCCCGAGGATCGCCGCCTTGATGGAGGCGATGTTGCGCTCGGCGGCGGCGTCCTGCGGAAACTCAGCCGCGGCAGGGTAGGGCTGCAGCATGATCGTGGGCCCTGAACGCGCTGCGAGCGGCGCGACCGATTGCCAGATCTCTTCGGTGACGAACGGCATCATCGGGTGCAGCAGCCGCAAGTACGCTTCGAGCACCTGCACCAGCGTCTGGCGCGTGCCGCGCTTCTGCGCTGCACTCGCGTCGGCAGATTGCAGTGCCGGCTTCGACAGCTCCAGATACCAATCGCAGTACTCGTACCAGGCGAATTCGTACAGCGCCTGCGCGGCGAGGTCGAAGCGATACTCTGCGAGCTGCTCGCGCACTTGCGCGATCGTCGCGCCCAGACGCGAGCGGATCCAGCGATCGGCGGCCGAGTACGCGACTTCGCCGCCCTGCTGCCCGCAGTCCTGACCCTCAGTGTTCATCAATACGTAGCGGGCGGCATTCCACAACTTGTTGCAGAAGTTCTTGTACCCGTCGATGCGGCCGAGATCGAAGCGGATGTCGCGCCCCATCGTCGCGAGCGCGCAGAGCGTGAAGCGCAGCGCGTCCGAACCGTGCGCGGGAATGCCGTTCGGAAATTGCTTGCGAGTGTTCTTCTCGATGCGCTCGCGCAGGTGCGTTTGCATCAAGCCGCTGGTGCGCTTGGCGACCAGCGACTCCAGGTCGATGCCGTCGATCAGGTCGATCGGGTCGATGATGTTGCCCTTCGACTTCGACATCTTGTCGCCGTGCTCGTCGCGGATCAGGCCGGTGATGTAGACGTCGCGGAACGGCACGTCGCCGGCGAACTTCATGCCCATCATCATCATGCGCGCGACCCAGAAGAAGATGATGTCGAAGCCGGTCACGAGCACGCTCGTCGGATAGAACGTCTGCATCTGCGGCGTCGCTGCGGGCCAGCCGAGCGTGGAGAACGGCCACAGCGCGGACGAGAACCACGTGTCGAGCACGTCCTCGTCACGGGTCAGCTGCGTGTCGCGACCGAGCTTGCTGCGCGCCTGCGCTCTAGCCTCAGTCTCCGAGCGCGCGACATAGATGTTGCCGCGCTCGTCGTACCACGCCGGGATCTGGTGGCCCCACCACAGTTGTCGGCTGACGCACCAATCCTGGATCTTGCGCATCCACTGGAAGTATTCCTTCGACCAGCTCTCCGGCACGAAACGCGTGCGGCCGTCCTCGACCGCTTTGATCGCGGGCTCGGCGAGCGGCGCGATGCGCACGTACCACTGGTCGGTCAGCCACGGCTCGAGGATTTCGCCGCTGCGATCGCCGCGCGGCACTTGCAGCTTGTGCGGCTCGACCTTGTCCAGCAGGCCGAGCGCCTCGATGTCGGCAACCACGAGCTTGCGCGCCTGCTTGCGGTCCAGGCCGCGATACTTCGGCGGCACTTCATCGTTGAGCGCCGCGTTCTCGTCGAAGATGTTGATGAGCGGCAGGTTGTGGCGCTTGCCGACTTCGTAGTCGTTGAAGTCGTGCCCCGGCGTGATCTTCACGGACCCGGAGCCGAACGCCGGGTCGGCGAACTCGTCGCCGATGATCGGGATCAGGCGGTCGGCGAGCGGCAGGCGGATCTGCTTGCCGATGAGATGACGATAGCGTTCGTCCTCGGGATGTACGGCCACCGCAGTGTCGCCGAGCATGGTCTCCGGACGCGTCGTCGCGACGACGAGATGACCGCTGCCATCGGCGAGTGGATAGCGTAGATGCCACAGGCTGCCTTGCTCCTCCGAGGGCAACACTTCGAGATCCGACAACGCCGTGTGCAGCACCGGGTCCCAGTTGACCAGACGCTTGCCGCGATAGATCAAGCCGTCTTCGTACAACCGCACGAACACTTCGGTGACGACGGCGGAGAGCCCTTCGTCCATCGTGAAGCGGTCGCGCGACCAGTCGACGGAATTGCCGAGGCGGCGTTCCTGCCGGAGGATCGTGTCGCCGGATTGCGCCTTCCACTGCCACACGCGCTCGACGAACGCGTCGCGCCCGAGGTCGCGCCGGTGCTTGCCCTCGGCGTTCAATTGCCGCTCGACCACCATCTGCGTCGCGATGCCCGCGTGGTCGGTGCCTGGCTGCCACAAGGTGTTGAAGCCGTCCATGCGGTGCTGACGCGTGAGCGTGTCCATCAGCGTGTGCTGAAAGGCGTGCCCCATGTGCAGTGTGCCGGTGACGTTCGGCGGCGGGATCACGATCGAATAGGGTTGGCCGCGGCCGGACGGCGCGAACCAGCCGTTCGCCTCCCAGCGTTGGTACAGACGTTGCTCGATTTCCCGCGGGTCGTAAGTCTTTTCCATGGTCTCAAGGTATGCTCGGCACTCACGTGCATTTAACCGTAGTAAGCAACGCTAAGTCCATGAGCCAAGTCGATAAGCAGGGTCGTTTCAGCTATTTCCTGCGCGTTCGCTACGGCGAGTGCGACGCACAGAAGGTGGTGTTCAACTCGCGCTACGGCGACTACGTCGATCTGGCTGCGGCCGAGTTCCTGCGCGTGCTCGGCTTCGAGCAGGAGATCCAGACCGCCGAGCTCGACTATCAGCTGGTGAAGCAGACGACCGAGTGGCGGGGGCCGGCGCGCTATGACCAGGTGCTCGAGATCTCGGTGAGCACGAAGCACCTCGGCACGACGTCGTTCACGCTCGCGACCGAGTTCCGGATTGCTGGCGTGGAAGCGCTGATCGCGACGAGCGAGACGGTGTACGTGCACGTGGATACGCACACGTTGAAGAAGGCGCCGATACCGGGGCGGCTGCGCGAGGCGTTGGAGCGGGGCGCTGCGGGCAAAAGCGTGGATCACGCCGGGTATCGGTAGCCCTCACACGTTGTGTGATTCGAGCGTGCAGCCGCGCTCGCGATATTGCTTGTACCGCTCGCGCGCGATGCGTTTCCGTTCCGGGTCCACGTCCACGATCTCCGCCACGCGCTCGTACTGCTCCAGCTCCGCTGGAATCGCGTCCGTGAGATTCACCACGAGCTGCCGATGCGAGGGCGGCGGCGCCGCGTCGCCGAGCAGCACCATGACTCGCGGGTGCGAGGCCGGACCGCCGGCGAAAATCTCGTGCGGCAGGAAGCTGCCATCTTTGTAGGTCCACAACAGATCGTCGAGCCGCTGTGCTTCCGCGTGACCCGCGGTCTGCAGGTACACGTGCGAGCCTTCTTCGGCCGCCTGTTCGGCGAGCCGGCACGCCCAACGCAGACGCGCATCGGGCGCGTCTTCCGAGAGGACGTAGAACTCGACGCGCACTACTTGTTCAGCAGGTAATCGACGAGCAAGGGCACAGGGCGTCCCGTGCTGCCTTTCTGCGCGCCGCCCAGGTACGCCGTGCCGGCGATGTCGAGGTGCGCCCACTTCAGCCCATCGGTGAATTTCGCCAGGAAGCAGGCTGCTGTGATCGCGCCGCCTTCGCGGCCGGCGACGTTGGCGAAGTCGGCGAAGTTGCTCTTGAGCTGATCCGCGTATTCCTCGCCGATCGGCATGCGCCAGGCGCGGTCGTCGGCACGGCGGCCGGCTTCTTCGAGCGCGGTGACCAGATCGTCGTCGTTGCCGAACAGGCCCGACAGATGATTGCCGAGTGCGACGACGCAGGCGCCCGTCAGTGTCGCGATATCGATCACGACGTCGGGTTTGAAGCGCCGCGCATAGGTGATCGCGTCGCAAAGGATCAGCCGGCCCTCGGCGTCGGTGTTCAGGATTTCGATCGTCTGGCCCGACATGCTCTTGACGATGTCGCCGGGCTTGGTCGCCAGACCGCTCGGCATGTTCTCGCATGACGGTACCACGCCGACCAGATTGATCGGCAGATCCATCGTCGCGACGGCTTTGAACGTGCCGAGCACGCTCGCAGCGCCGCTCATGTCGAACTTCATCTCGTCCATGGCCGGCGGCGGCTTCAGCGAAATGCCGCCGGTGTCGAACGTGACGCCCTTGCCGACCAGCGCGGTCGGCGCTTCGCCGCGCGTGCCATTCTTGTACTCGAGGACGATCAGGTACGCAGGCTCTTGCGTGCCGCGAGTGACGGACAGGAACGAGCCCATCTGCAGCCGCCGGCATTCGGCCTCGTTCAATACCCGCACGTTGATCTTGCGATGCTCGCGCGACAGGTTGCGCGCGGCCTTCGCGAGGTAGCCGGGCGTGCAGACGTTGGCCGGTTGATTGGCCAAGTCGCGCATGAAGCTCATGCCGGCGCCGATGCCCTCGCCGTGGGCGATAGCGCGTTCGGCATTGCCGCGCTCGCCGCGTTCGCTCACCGCGATGCCGAGCTTGGTCAGCGACGGCTTCTGCCGCTTGTTGGCGGTCTTGTGGTCGGGAATGCGGTACTGCGAGCTCGACGCAACTTCCACGGCGATACGTGCGCGCGCATACGTATCGGCATCGCCGACACCGTCGAGCCCAAGGTAACTGACTGCGTCCTTCGCACCAGTGCGGGCCACGACGGCCAGGGCGCCGGCGAGCGCCTTGCGGTACTGCTTGCGCTTGAAAGAATTGCGTCCGCCGAGTCCGACGACGACGACGCGTTCGACCGGCGCGCCCGACAGGTCGGCGAGCAGCGCGACTTCGCCTGCTTTGCCGCGCAGATCGCCGCGCTTGACCATGCGAGCGATGCGCCCACCGATCCGCTTGTCGAGCTCCTCGGCAGCTGCGGACAAAGCGCCCTTGTCGTAGACGCCGACGATCGCGCAATCGGTGCGCTGTTTCGCCGGCCCCGCGAGAGTCGCGAAAAATTCCATGAACCTTCCTCGTGCCAATCCTCGTGAAACTGCCGTAGTCTATCGCGATGCGCACGCTGGACCGGTACATCTTTCGCGAAGTTGCCGTGACATGCATCGCGGTGACGGTCGTGCTGCTGGTGATCCTGCTGTCCAATCAGCTGGCGCGCGTGCTGTCGCAGGCGGCGGCCAACGACTTCCCGCGCGAGGTCGTGTTCGCGCTGATCGCCCTGACTTCGGCCGGCTATCTCACGGTCATCGTGCCCATCGGCTTCTACCTGTCGATCATGCTGGCGCTCGGCCGCCTGTACCACGAGAGCGAGATGGCGGCCATCCAGTCATGCGGCGTCGGTCCCGCGGGTCTGTTCCGGCCGATCGGCCTGCTCGGTGTCGCAATCGCGGCGCTGCTCGTGTGGCTGTCGTTCTGGGCAATCCCGGACGCGACCGCGCGGGCGCAGCAGATCCGCGTCGAAGCGCTGCGCGATGCGCAGTTCGGTGCGCTCGAGCCGGGCCGGTTCCGCACCTTTGGCGGCGGCAAGATCGTGTTCTACGCCGAGCGTGTCGACGACAACCACATCCTCCATAACGTCAATGTCTTCGTCGACCGCACCGAGGAGCCGGGCAGCGAGGGCAAGATGGAAGTCTGGGTCGCGACGCGCGCCGAGCAGCGCGGCGCGGGGCAGGCCGAGCAGATGTTCATCCTCTATGACGGCCGCCGTTACGAGGGCGTGCCCGGCAGCGGCGAGTTCCGCGTCATCCAGTTTGCCGAGGGCGGCATCCCGATCCGCCTGGGCGAGTTGGGCGGCCCGTCCAGCAAGGCGGAGCTCAAGTCGACTCGCGAGCTGCTGCAATCCTCGAATCCAGCGGATGCGGCGGAGCTGCAATGGCGCTCGTCGACGCCGCTGCTCGCGCTGGTGCTGATGGTGCTCGCAGTGCCGCTCGCCAAGCTCAAGCCGCGGCAGGGCCGCTTTGGCCGCATAGGCATCGCGATCCTGGTGTATTTCCTCTATTCGCAGCTGATGGCCGCCGCGCGGACCTGGGTCGAAAGCAGCGTCGTGCCCGAGTTCGTCGGCATCTGGTGGGTTCACGCGATCGCGTTGTGCGTGGGGCTGTGGCTGCTGGTGCGCGACAATCCGCCGGGCAAGCCGCGTCCCGCGGCGGTGCCGGCATGAGCTCGATTCTCAACCGCTATGTGATCCGCGCGGTGCTCGGCACGACGCTGCTCGTGATGCTCGTGCTGCTGGCGCTGAGTGGCCTGTACCTCTTCATCACGCAGCAGGATGAGATCGGCATCGGCACGTACACGCTCGAGGACGCGTTCCTGTACGTCGGCTTGAATCTGCCGAAATATGCCTTCGACATGCTGCCGATCGCCGCGCTGATCGGCGCATTGCTCGCCCTCGGCAACATGGCGCGCTCGATGGAGCTGATCGTCGTGCGTGCCGCGGGCGTGTCGGTGGTGCGCATCTCGATGTGGGTTGCCGGCGCCGGCGTCATCCTGATGCTGCTGACTGGCGTTCTCGGCGAGCTGGTCGCGCCGCAGATGGAGCAGTACGGCCGCCGCATGAAGACGTTCGAGAAGTACCACGACTACAGCCTCGCCGGTAACCGCAGCGCGTGGGCGAAGGACGGCGACACCATCGTCTCGGTCGGCCAGCAGTCGGGTGACAATCGTTACGGCGGCGTGTACGTCTTCAACTTCGACCCGCAGCATCGCCTGCAAAGCATCGGCCGCGCGAGCAGCGCGAGCATCGACCTGAACAACGTCTGGCGTCTGGAGAATTACCGCGAGTCGCGCTTCGAGGAAGAGAAAGTCGTGGCGCGCGGCCCGTCCGCGGCGCAGGTGCGCACGCGCTTGTCGGCGGAATTCCTCGGCCTTGCCGTGCTCGATCCGGATTCGCTGCCGGGGCGCGGCCTGCTCAGCTACATTCGTCACCTGAAAGAGAACGGCCTCGATTCGCGAGCGTACGAGACGGCATTCTGGGCGCGCATCGCACGCACGGTGGCCGTCGCGATCATCGTCGTCCTCGCAGTGCCGTTCGCGTTCGGGCCGATGCGCTCGACCGGCACCGGCTCGCGCACCGTCGTCGGCATCATGATCGGTGTGGTGTTCTTCCTGCTCGCGAAAATGCTGGAGAGCGGCGGCGCGGTGTTCGACCTGCCGCCGGCCGTGATCGCCTGGACCCCGACGGCGCTGTTGGCGCTCATCACAGGCATCGCAGTCAGTCGCGTTCGATGACCGCAGGAGTGTTGCGGCGTTTCGGCGCGATGCTTTACGACCTGCTGATCGTCGGCGCGCTGATGTTCATCGTGACTGCGCTGTTCCTGCCGTTCACGGGCGGCGAGGCGATCACGCCGGGTGATGCGGGCGTGCTCGAGCGCATCTATCAGTCCGCGTTGCTGCTCGTCGTCGTGCTGTTTTTCGGTGTCTTCTGGACTTGGCGTGGGCAGACGATCGGGATGCTTGCGTGGCGCCTGCGCGTCGAGCGCAACGATGGGTCGTCTCTAACGTGGCGCGATGCGCTGATTCGGTTGGGCGGCGCGTGTGTGTCACTCGCGGCGCTCGGGCTGGGATATTTCTGGATCTGGATCGATAGCGAGCGCAGGGCGTGGCACGACCGGTGGAGCGGGACGCGGGTGGTGGTCGTGCCGAAGAAGAAGTCAGCCTGAGTTATTTGGCGACGAGTTGGTCGGCGGGTTTGAAGAGGGCCTCGTACTTGTAGTCGGGGATCTCGTAGACCCAGCCGCTGACTTTGCCCGCGGCCTTTTTCACATCCTCGGCGACGTTCGGCGCGGCCGGCTTCGGCGGCTCGGCAGTGGCTGACTCGCCCTTCTTTTCGTCCGGCTTCTTCTCTTCCGCAGGCGCAGTCGCAACCTTGAAGCGCTCCGCTTGTGCGGCGTCGAAGGACGGGCGCAGCGCTACGTAGTGCTTGTTGTCCTGCGTCCAGCCGTCCACGTCGACGATCAAGCCGTCGAACGTTTTGAACGTTGCGTGTGCGGCGGGTGGCGTCGACTGGAATCCGCTCGCGGCGCGCACGTCCGAAAGGCTCAGGCTGGTCAGCGCCATCGCGACGCTGTTCGCCGCAGTGGGCACGCTCAACGACTTGCCCTTCGGCAAGCCCTCGACGGCGAAATTGCTGTCGGCGCGCGTCGCCTTGGCGGCCGTGTAGGGTTTCGCACCTTTCGTCTCGACGGTCGCGGACTGCATGCGGTCTGCACTGACGTCGATGATGTCCTTGCGCAGCCAGGAATCCGGCGTCGATGACGTGTCGATCGATGTGTTGATCAGCCAGCTCTGCGGCTCGCCCGCGCGGCGCACGTAGCTCGAGCGCGCGCCGACCCCTTGCTTGCCGACGATGAGATTCACGGGCTTCGGCGCGCCGACCAGTTCGATGCGCAGGCTCGTGGCTGCTTTGCCTTTGGTGTCCTCGACGCCGAGCATCGCGTACGCCTCAGGGTTTGCCGTCTTCTGTTCGTACAACTTGGCGTCGGCGATTGCGACGAGGAGCTTGCGCACCTTGGCATCGTCGGCGAGGTAGTTGTCGCGCTCGCTCACCGTCCAGTCGTCACCCTGCTTTTTCAGCTCGACGACGCGCGTATCGCCGGACTTGTAGATATTGACGGCGCTGACGGAGTTCAGTTGCTCCTTCAGGCCGGGATAGAGCGCGTCGGTTCCGGCGGTCGAACCCGTCGAGCTCTGGCGGCCGGCGAGCCATACGCCCGCGCCGATCGCCAGGATGGCAGCAATGACCAGAATCAGCAGTCTTCGCGATGTCATGACTTCAACCTGTGTGAGCGGCGGCACGCCCGGCGCGCAACCTGGCGCGGCGTGCGAACGCGAGCAAGATCGCGCCGATCGCCAGCAGGGCCGGCACCAGCGCGATGTTCAGAATCTTGAGGCTCGTGCCGAGGCGCTCGATCTCGATGTCGAGGCTGCGGCGCACGTCGCGCAGCTCTTTGCGGATGCGTACGCGCTCCTGCTGGAAGCGGGTGAGTTCCGCTTCCTGCTCCGGCGAGAGCACGAGCGAGCTCGTGTTGGTACGACCGGCTTCGAGCTCCGACAGTTTCTTCTCGGTGTCCTTCAGCTCGGTGTCGAGCTCCTTCTCCTTGGCGAGCAGCTGCTCGTTCGCGTGACGGCGCAGCTCGTCGACTTTCGTGAACGGCCTGAAGAAGCTCTGCCGGCCGCGGATGCTGATCAGGTCGCCGCTGCCCGCGAGGTTGTCCACCGCATTGGCGACGAAGTCGCCGTTGTTGGCCCACGCCATCGCGAAGTGCTGCCCGAACACGTTCTGCGTCCGCACCCACAGCGGGTCGGCGAGCAGGTCGGTGTCCGCGACCACGATCAGATTCGCATCGCCGGCGGATTCCGACTTGTGCTCGGTCTTTTTCTCTTCTGGTGGTTTTGCGTCGGCACTTTCCGCGGCGGGCGCGCCGTTCGGATAGGCAGACTTCAGTTTGCCGTGGATGCGCGCGGCGACGACGTAGCGCTCGCCGGTCGGCTTGAAGTCTTCGAGCAGCGACTGGCTGTCCGGCAGGAACGCGACGCGCATGACCGGCAGCAGCTCGGAGTCGGCGCTCGATTGCAGCAGCGGCTCGAACTGGATCGTGGCGCCGTCCTTCTTCTTGAGCGCGCCCGCGGTCATGACGTTGATCGAGTCGAGCGTCGAGGTCACGACGTCCTTGCTGTTCATGCTGTCGCGATTCAGGCCGATGATCGCAACGTGCTGCGCCGGCGGCTCGCCCTGGCGCAGGGAGACAGTGAGACCGAGGTTGCGATCGCCGAGCACCTTGCCCGGATCGAATGCGACGCCCCACGCATCGAGCAGCGGGCCGAGCGAGGACGAGCGCGGCATCATCGACATCGGCCCGCCCTGCTGGCCGGCCGGATCGTTCTCCGATTGCGGATCGACGAACGCGATCAGCTTGCCACCACGCATGACGAACTGGTCGATGGCGTACAGCGTCTTGGGCGGCAGATCCTTCGGGTGGACCAGCATCAGGGTGTCCACGTCCTGGTCGATCGCGGCGATATCCGTTGCAAGCGTGCGCACATCCATCTGCTCGCGCAGCTGCGCGATGCTTGTCCAGCCCTGCATCATGCGGCCGGTGTTCTGGTCGAACTGCGCATCGACGGGCAGCGCCGAGATCAGGCCGACCGTCGGCTTCTTCGTGGTACCGAGTCGATGAATCAGGCTCGCCACGTCGTATTCGAGGAACTCTTCCTTGTCCGGCTGGAAGAACGGAATGATCTCGCGGCCGTCGGTCGAGTTCGTGCCGGCGAGGCCGAAGTACAGATTGTCGTTGCGAGCGCCCATCGGCACCGCCTGCAAGCCGAACTCGCCCGCGCGGTCCTCGTCCTCGGAGAACGGCTTCGGATCGATCACGGTGAGCTTGAGGTTGCCCTTCGAGCGCTGCGCCATCTCTTCGAGCAACTCGCGCACGCGCTGCGCGTACGCGCGCAGCTGCGGCGACTCCGCGCTCGCTTCCTGCGAGAAGAAGAAGTAGAGATTGATCGGCTCCTTGAGCGAGCTGACGATGCGCTGCGTGCCGGGCGCGATCGAATAGAGATTGCTCTCGGTCAGGTCGAGACGCGCGCCGCGCAGCACGAACGTGATGAGAATCGTCACGCCGATGAACAACACGGCGAGCGCCACGAGTGCGCCGGCTCCGTAGGTCTTGCGGGCTGTGGTCAGGTTGGTGGTCATCTCAGTCGGCCTTCTTCAAGTCGAGCACGATCGCGGTGGCGATCAGCCACACGGCGATCACGGTGGCGAAGTACAGCAAGTCGCGAATGTCGAGCACGCCCTTGGCGATCGAGCCGAAGTGCGTGAGGAACGACAATGAAGCGACCGCGTCGATCACCGGCTGCGGCGCCCAACCCTGGAACGCATTCAGCACCAGCGAGAAACCCGACAGCAGGAACGCGAAGCACGCGACCACCGTGACGATGAACGCGATCACCTGATTGCGCGTCGCCGCCGAGAAGCACGCACCGATCGCCAGCAGTCCGCCGGCGACGAGGAAGCTGCCGATGTAGGCGGCGAAGATCGCGCCGTTATCCGGATTGCCGAGATAGTTCACGGTGATCCAGATCGGGAACGTCAGCACGAGCGCGAGGCCCGCGACCGCCCACGCGGCGAGGTACTTGCCGATGACCGCCTGCCACGGAGTGATCGGCAGCGTCATCAGCAGCTCGATCGTTCCGGACTTGCGCTCTTCGGCCCACAGCCGCATCGACAGCGCCGGCATCAGGAACAGGTACAGCCACGGGTGATAGTTGAAGAACGGCGCCAGGTCCGCCTGGCCACGCTCGTAGAAACCGCCGAGGAAGAACGTGAACAACCCAGTGAGCGCCAGGAAGATCACGATGAACACCAGCGCAAGCGGCGTGGCGAAATAGCTCGCGAACTCGCGCCGGAAGAGGATCAGAGTGTTACGCATTGACCGCCTCCTTCAGCGCCGGGCGGCCGGGCAGCGTGATCTGCCGGAACACGTCTTCGAGCTTGCCGCTCGGCGCGCGCCGCGCGAGCGCCTTCGGCGTGTCGTCGGCGAGGATGCGTCCCTCCGAGATGATGATCGCGCGGTTACACACTGCATCGACTTCTTCGAGGATGTGCGTCGAGATCACGATGATCTTGTCCTTGCTCATCCCGCTGATCAGCTGGCGCACTTCGTGCTTCTGGTTCGGGTCCAGGCCGTCGGTCGGCTCGTCGAGGATCAGCACCAGCGGGTCGTGCACGAGTGCCTGCGCGAGGCCGACGCGCCGGCGGTAGCCCTTCGAGAGCGTCTCGATCACCTGCTCCAGCACGCTCGCGAGGCCGAGCCGCGCGATGACGTCGTCGAGCCGCGAGCGACGCCGGTCGCCGGTCAGGCCGCGCACGTCGGCGATGAATTCGAGGAATGCGCGTACCGACATTTCGCCGTAGCTGGGCGCGCCTTCGGGCAGGTAGCCCATGCAGGACTTGGCCGCGAGCGGCGCGGACTGCACGTCGTGGCCGCAGACGCGCACCGTGCCGGAGGTGGGCGCGAGGAAGCCGGTGATCATCTTCATGGTGGTCGACTTGCCGGCGCCATTCGGGCCGAGGAAGCCGAGCACCTCACCGGCCCGCACGTCGAAGGAAACATCGTCGACGGCAGTGAGTGCGCCGTAGCGTTTCGACAAATGACTGATCTCGATCATGGTGTTCCCAGCAGGTTGATCCAGGCGACTCTCGCGGCTCTTGGTTTTATCGCCGCATGAGCGGCAGAGCGGCGCCGGTTCGCGACCGGCGTGCGAGAGGGCGGCGATTCTCGTTCAGCGAAGTTTTCCTTTTCAAGCCGGTGCGCCAATCGCAGCGGCAAAGTGAACAAGACTTAATGGGTAGGACATCGCCAGCGGCGATAGGCTCATGACAATTTCTTCGCAAAAATCCGCAAATTGCAACCTTCGTCTAATAGTGTTGCAGGGCAGCATCAGGTATATTTGGCAACGCAAAATCGGTGTGCGAATTCGCTGATCCGAATCCGTGGCGCCGACTTTGAACCGAACGTTGCTCGCCGCGCTCTTAGCGAGGTGAGCCTCGAATCCCCCTGACTGGCCGGGCGACTGCAAGTCCCCGGCCTTTTTTTTCCTCACCCTTCGCCGCCGGCCTTTGCCTCGATCTCGCCGCGACTCGCGCGCAGCACCTTGCGTATCTCCGCTGCGGGTGGGCGCTCCGCAATGCGCTCGATCAGCTCCGCGAGCTCGTGCCACGACTTGCCCCATTTCAGGAGACGAATCGCGTCGGCGACGATCTTGCCGCGCACGTCCGCGGACACCGTCGGCGCAGCGTTCTTGGAGGCGGCTGCAGCGGGGCGACTCTGCGCGGGAGGTGCAGCTCGTGCTGGGACAGGTGCTCGCGCGGGAGCTTTCGCACCGTCGGTGCGCTTGGGCACGGGACTCGGTGTCGGAGCTGGCGGCGGAGCTGCGCGAGCCGCCACTGGGGCCGGGGCCGTACGGACCGGAGGAGGCGTGACCGCCTTGATTCGCGGCATCTCGCGCGTCGTATCGTCGCCCGACGGTTTCGGCTTGGCTGCGGGTGCGGCGCGCGGCGGCTGCACCATCTCGACGGTCGACGTCGTGGAAGAGACCGGCTCAGTGCGCGACGGATCGGCAAGCGGGACGAAGCGCTGAATGTGCTGGATGCCAACGAGGTTCGCCAGGAACGCCATCAGCTCCAGCGACTCCGAAAACTTGCCGTCGCCCATCGCCTGGCGCGTCTCGCAGTGCGCCTTGAGCTCGAGGATCTTCTGGCGCGCGACTTCCAGCACCCAGCGCGTCGGCCGGTCATGCTTCGGCCAGGCCTGCACGCGCGCGTAGGCAGCATCGCTCAGCTCGACGTACTTGAGGTGCAGGTCGATGCTCGAGAGCCATTTGTCGATCAGCTCGGTGATGCGTCGATCGGCAGGTGTCATGCCATGCGGGCTCCCGGTGCGGTGCGCGCATTATGCACATGCTGGCGCCTGCGGGCAGCGATGGTGCTACGCTCTTGCGCCAGGTGGCGCCGTGCACAAGCGCCGTAGTGGGGGAGCGGACATGAACGCGAAGATCTCCAGCGCAATCATCCAGGCGACGATGGCAAGTGGCGCGCTGCTCGTGTGCTCGGCTTTGCATGCCGCACCGGGTAATTGGTCGCCACCGCGGACTGCCGACGGCAAGCCGGTGATCGGCGGCGTCTGGTCGAACGCGTCGGTGACGAATCTCACCCGGCCGGCTGGCGTGACCAAGCTCGTCGTGAGCCGCGAAGAGGCCGAGGCGCTCGTGAAGGCCAATCCGTTCCAGCGCCTGATCGAAGCGGACAGCGGTCCTTCCGATCTGAACGACAACCTGCTCGAGGACAAGAACGCCGACCGTGGCTACAACGCGTTCTGGGTCGACCCGGGTAACTTTCTTGCGAGCATCAACGGCGAGTACCGCACGTCCTGGATCGTCGAGCCCGCCAATGGCCAGATGCCGCTGTCAGATGCCGGCCGCGCGCTTCTGAAAGCGGCGCGCGAGAAGCGCGAGGCAATTTTGTATCAGGGTCCCGAGGCACTGCCGCTCCCCGAGCGCTGCCTCATCGCATTCAGCGGCGCCAGCGGCCCCGGCATGCTGAACCCGATGTACAACAACAACTACCAGATCGTGCAGACCCCGGACGCGGTGCTGATCGTCGTAGAGATGGTGCACGACGCGCGCATCATTCCGATCTCGAAGGACAAGGCTACTGCGCAGGCGTCGCACCGGACGGCAGCGCTCAACAAGTGGTTCGGCGATCCGGTCGGCTGGTGGGAAGGCGACACGTTGGTGGTCGAGACGACGCACGTGAATCGGCAGCAGGCGGCCCAGGGTCCGATCTACCTGACCGAGCAGGGCAAGGTGACCGAGCGCTTCACGCGCGCGTCGCCCGAGCAGCTCAACTACGAGTTCACGGTCGAGGATCCGGCTTACTACACGCAGCCGTGGCGCGCGGAGATGAGCTTCAACGTGCGCAAGGAAAACATGTACGAGTACGCCTGCCACGAGGGCAACTACGCGATGGAAGGCATTCTCCGCGGCGCGCGCAACCAGGAAGCGGCGGGCATCAAGCCCTCGCAGGGCCCTGGCATCTTCGGTACGCCGATTCCGGAGAAAAAGAACAAGGGCGGCTTGTAACTGCGGACGCGCCGGCGCTCGCAGGCAGAGCTTCGACGAAAAAGAGATGGCGCTCCCACGGGGATTCGAACCCCGGTTTAAGCCTTGAGAGGGCTCCGTCCTAGGCCTCTAGACGATGGGAGCGCACGGACCGGCGGGCGCCGGTTGAGGGACGCGGTATTATACGGACCGCCCCTTCTGGCTCAAGCGGCAACTGCTATTGAACGATACTAATCAGGCATCCTCCGCGCCTGCCTTTCCGGCGGCTGGCGCGCCGCGCGTGGTGGCGCGCAACGAGCATCCGATCTCGCGCGCGAACGTCTCTTCCAATGCGCTGAAAGTGCTGTACCGGCTGCGCGATGCTGGCTTCCAGGCCTTTCTCGTCGGCGGCGCGGTGCGCGATCTGCTGCTCGGCCTGCATCCGAAGGACTTCGACATCGCGACCAACGCGCATCCGGACGAGGTCAAGCAGCTGTTCCGCAATTGCCGGCTGATCGGACGCCGCTTCCATCTCGCGCACGTGCGCTTCGGCTACGAGATCATCGAGGTCGCGACGTTCCGCGCCGCGCACACGTCGATCGACGAGGACAACAGTGTCGACGAAGGCGGCCACCGTGTGCTCGACGAGCGCGGCCGGATCCTGCGCGACAACCTTTACGGCACGATCGACGAAGACGTCTGGCGCCGCGACTTCACCGCGAACGCGCTGTACTACAACATCGAAGACTTCTCGGTGTGGGATTACGTCGGCGGCGTCGAGGATGCGCGCCAGCGGATCCTGCGCATGATCGGCGATCCGGAGACGCGCTATCGCGAGGATCCGGTGCGCATGCTGCGCGCGGTGCGCTTCGCGGCGAAGCTCGACTTCACGATCCACGCAGACACCGCCGGGCCGATTCCGAAGCTCGCGTGGATGCTCGACGGCGTGCCGCCCGCGCGTCTGTTCGATGAAGTCAACAAGGTCTTTCTGGCGGGCAGCGCGCAGGCGGCGTTCGAGTTGCTCGAACGCTTGCAATTGCTGGAGCACCTGTTTCCCGATCTCGCGAGCGCGTTGCAGGATGGGCCGCCTGACAGCAGTGCGCGTGAGCTGGTGCGACTAGGGCTGCAAGGCACCGACGAACGCGTGCGCGCCGAGAAATCGGTTACGCCGACTTTCCTGTTTGCCATCTTGCTGTGGCCGGCTGTGCAGCGTGCGTACGCCAAGCTCGCGCGCGGTAACGACGGAGATCCGCAGCAACTTCTCGCTGCCTGCGATCAGGTGACTGCGCGCCAACAGGCTCGGGTCGCGATTCCGAAGCGCTTCACGTTGCCGCTACGCGAGCTCGTTGGTCTGCAACCGCGATTCGAGCGGCGCGAAGGACGCCGGGCGCTGCGCCTGCTGAACCATCCGCGCTTCCGCGCCGCCTACGATTTCCTGCTTCTGCGCGCTGCTGCCGGCGAAGCCGATGCGGAGCTCGCGCAATGGTGGACCGACATTCAATCGGCCTCGGCCGACGAGCGCGTGGCACGCGTGGAAAGCCTGGGACCGGTTCCGGCCGCTGGCTCCGACGGGCCGCGTCGCCGTCGTCGGCGCCGCCGACGCAGACCGCCCACCGCGTCGTGAGCGCAGCGGCGTGGATGCCGGCGTACGTCGCGGTCGGCAGCAATATCGACGATCCCCCGCGCCAAATCGCGGCCGCCTTCGAACGGCTCGCGGCTCTCGAAGGCTGTCGACTCGTCGCGCGCTCGCGGTTGTACCGAAGCGCGCCGCTCGGTCCGCAAGATCAGCCCGAGTTCGTCAATGCCGCGGCGGGTTTGCTCACTGTGCTCGAGGCGCGCGAGTTGTTGCGAGCGTTGCAGGACATCGAGGTGCAGCTCGGGCGCGCGCAGCCGGTCGTGCGCTGGGGTCCGCGAAGGATCGATCTCGACCTGCTGCTGCTCGACGACGTCCGCATGGCGGAGCCCGAACTGACGATTCCGCATCCCGGCCTCACTCGACGCAACTTCGTCCTGTATCCTTTGCGGGATATCGCGCCCGAGCTGCTGGTCCCCGGAGAGGGACGGGTCGAAGTGCTCGCGGCGCGCGCGGGGTCCGCGGGCCTCGCACTCCTTGAATAAGTCGTCAAATTGATTCGTCGTGGGCGCTCGATCCAACGTGACAGACAAAGTCGCCACTGCTCCGCATCGCTTCATCGTCGTCGAAGGGCCGATCGGCGTCGGCAAGACGAGTCTTGCCCGGCGTCTGGCGCGCAGCTTCGGCAGCGAGCTGGTGCTGGAGCAGGCGGACGAGAATCCATT
>Ga0075431_100001090_pt1 | contig 24311 bp, 17 predicted proteins | sample RhiMetdeltSRZDD5_FD_75297 | JGI IMG/M metagenome (GOLD analysis project Ga0075431, IMG submission 75297) | Populus rhizosphere microbial communities from Tennessee, USA - Rhizosphere MetaG P. deltoides SRZDD5 | ecosystem: Host-associated > Plants > Roots > Rhizosphere > Soil | place: USA... | reverse complement strand
AGGCACGTGCGGCGGTCTCAGGACGCGATCATGTGCTGCCAGATGACGTGAAACAGCTAGCGGATTTTACGTTGGCTCATCGCGTAATTGTCGGCCCTGCTGCTCGAATCAAGGATGTAACATCTGAAGCTATTGTCGCAGACGTGCTGAGGCGTGTTGCTGTGCCGGGTGCGACCGTAGGTGTGAATCGAAGCTAACTATGGATCGGCGGCGAAACGCTCTATATCTAATTGTTGTTGTCAGCCTCCTGGCAGGGTTGGTTACCGGGCGAACGTTCTTCTTCAATGTGGCGTATGCTTTCATAGCCTTGTTGATGTTCGCATTCTTCTGGGCATGGAGCGGAGCCAACTGGTTAAGGCTCTCCCGCCAGACGCGCGCTCGACGCGCTCAGGTGGGGCGATATATGGAAGAACGCTTCACCGTGCGGAATACCAGCCTGCTGCCTAAGCTTTGGCTGGAAATTTACGATCAATCTACCCTGCCGGGTCACCGCGCCAGCCATGTCGTGAGCAATCTCAAGCCGCGAGCGGGCGCATCGTGGCTGGTTAGAACTCTCTGCGTGCAGCGTGGTGAATTTGAATTGGGGCCACTGAGGGTCGTTACTGGGGATCCATTTGGTCTCTTCGAGACAGAGCGCAAAATCAGCGCGACTTCACGGTTAGTGGTCTATCCAAATACTGTATCTATCCCGGAATTTGTGCTGCCAATTGGTATCCTACCCGGCGGCGATGCACTTCGAAGGAGAACCCATCACATCACGTCCAATGCTTCTGGTGTGCGCGACTATGTGCCCGGTGACAGCATCAATCGTATTCACTGGCGTACGACCGCCCGCCGAGGGCATCTTGTTGTCAAGGAATTCGAACTCGATCCTCTTGCCGATATTTGGATCATGATGGACTCAGAACGAACGGTTCATTTCGGCGAGTTCAACCCCACTTCAGCAGATGCGGAGATGATGCCCTGGGAAACCGGGACTCAGGATTTGACGATTCCACCCACGACAGAGGAGTACGCAGTAACTGTTACTGCATCACTGGCAAGGCACTTTTTGCAAAGAGAGCGCTCAGTGGGATTCGTCACTTACGGTCAGCGCCGGGAGATTATTCAGGTGGATCGTGGTCCACGGCAGCTTAACAAGATTCTCGAAACGCTGGCGGTCGTTCGGGCAAAAGGTGCAATCTCGCTGGAACAAATGCTTATTCTTGAGGGGGATCAGTTCTCTCGTGGGACAACCGTGATCGTCGTAACGCCGTCAACCCGGGATGGTTGGGTCACTTCTGCGCACCGCCTTGTACGACGTGGATTGCGGGTTATCAGTGTCCTAATTGATGCGGAGAGTTTTGGCGGTCGCCCCGGTATTCGGGTAATTGGCAGCCGCCTCAGCGCAGTTAACATTCCAACATACATGGTCAGAAAGGGTGAGGAACTAAGGATTGCTCTCAGCCGACCTCGGGTTTAAGTTTCGGAAGAGAGACTGACAGCAATGAAATTATGTCGCAGCCGATGCTGTTGGGAAGTCACTCAATTCTCAATAGGGAGAGCCAGGAGAATCTTAATTGGTTAGTTCATTGTAAAACTGATGGAGTTTCGCTGCCGCAGCTTGCCATGTGAATTGTTGGACGCGAAGATGACCTTGATGGATAAGTGTATTACGCAGCAACTCATCATCCAGTGCTTGTCGAAGACCTTCTGTGATTGCTTCGACATCATAAGGATCAACCTGGATTGCTGCATCGCCAACAACTTCAGGAAGCGAAGATCGGTTCGAGACGACGGTTGCTATACCACACGCCATAGCCTCCAAAGGCGGAAGGCCAAAACCTTCGTAGAGTGCAGGAAACGCGAAAGCAGACGATGCGCTGTAAAGTGCAGGCAAATCATCATCTGGCGTAAACCCAAGAAACTGAACACGATCCTGTAGCCCTAGTTCGGCTACCCTTTTATAAAGGGGTGAGTCCAGCCAACCTTTGCCTCCTGCGATCACTAATTTCAGGCCACTTCTGTTAAGTGAATAAAATGCTTCAACCAATCGCTCATAGTTCTTTCTCGGCTGCACAGTGCCTACTGAAAAGATATATGGCTGTGATCCAATGCGGTAGCGCTCACGAATCTGATTCAACAGGATTGGGTCTTGGACTGGATGGAAGTGATCATCAACACCACTGTAAAGCACGCGGATTTTTGAATCAGGTATATGGTAAATATCAATGATGTCATCACGGGTTGCTTGGGAATCGGCAAGAATAAGATCGGCCCGCTTGATAGAGCGTGGCACAACCCTATCAAGGTAGGCTCGTAAACTCGGCTTCGATGTCCATGCCTCTCGAACGAATGAAAGATCGTGGACTGTCAGGATTGTGTGTGTCTTGGAATGAGTTGGAGGGAGAGTAAAATCCGGGGCATGGAGGAGTTTTATCGAGCCAGTCCATGTTTCAATGGGAATGTTCAGGCGAAGACGATGCCATATCCGTGCGAACCATATTGGATTTAGTCTCGAAGGAGTCCAGGTGAAATTAGCGCCCGGTGCTTTCGGTAGTTTACTCCGCGAAAAACCAGCGGCGAACAAACGATAATCTGTTTCCTCATCTAACGCGGCTAATGCGGAGATTAGCTCCCGCGTGTAGCGCCCAATCCCGCCGCCCTGAGTAAGCGCTGCGGTGTAATCAATGCCGATTGGCCCCGGTGTCATGAACCACTAACTATTTGACATCGTTGTAAGTTAGGTAGCGATTCACAAAGAAGTTCCAGAACATAACAATCACGACAGCAAGGCCCCATGAGCCGGTTTCACCAAGCCAGGTTACCGTACTCTGTTGCAGGTGGGGAAGGATGCTCAAGGCAATATTCGCAAATGGCTTGCTGAGAAGCTCAATGATAGGTATACGTATAAATACTCCCACCACATTAATGCCAAAGAATAAAAGTAGCTGAAGGATAATTGGCTTCGAACGAGAATCGGGATAAGTCCAGTAGCGATTCCAGATAAAGTTGCTGATGACAGCAAGGGTTAGGGCAACTGTGCCAGAAATGCCAAGTCCTGTCAGTATCAAGCCGAACGGAAGTCGTAACTTCACAGAATCAAACCAGCCAAGACGGTTCAAGATTGTGTAAGTTGTATAGTCAATAATAGCCCCAACAACGCCTACGACCGCGAACTTGAGGAAGCGCTCAACCTCTTTGTTCTGACGTAAAGTCCGCATGCGCCCAAGCAAACCGTCTGTTGAGACCACAGGTTGAATCTCAGTCGTTTCCGTCACTAATCTGTTTCCCCTTTTCCTGTAGGGCAATGAAGATGCTTAATACGCCTAAAAGTGCCCCGATATGGAGATGTATATTGGCAACGTAGAGTTTATCAATGAAGTTATGAACGCTAAGATGAGTCCAAGTTCCCATCAAGCCAACTGCCGTGCTGCGCATCCATAAATCCATGCCACACGTAATACGCCACGTCTGCCAGAAGATCACCGTCCACAGCCCAACATAAGCTATCAGGCCGATTATACCCATTTCGGCAAGCGTGTTGAGATAAATATTATGGGCGTGCCCTAACGGTTGCTCCCAGTTCAGCAAGCGATAAGCAGGATAAACAGGCTCGTAGTTGCCGATCCCAACGCCAAGCCAAAAATGATATTGGGCCATCGACTCGGCAGCTTGCCAATGAGCAAGGCGCTCCAACACCGCATAATTCGCGTCGTTGATGTCCACGCCTCGTACATCAAAGGATTGTAGAAACTCCGAGAATCCTGTTGCACGGTCCTCAATAGAAGCTGGGAGCAGCCCTGAACGCAGGGCTAAAATACCGACAACAACAGCACTAATTACCAGAGCAGCGCCAATCCATGTTTTGCGAGGCCATGCAAACACCAAAACAATGGCCGCCACCGCGAAGCCTAACCATGCTCCGCGTGACCAAGACATCATTAGCGCGATGCCAAGAAGCGTAGTTAACAGAGCAAATCCCAGAACGAGCAGATAGCTTCTTGATTTCAGTTTCCTAAATAGATGTACCCAACGAGAGTGCGGGTTGTCTTTCCATTGGTTAATAGCGGGCTTTAACCATGCTTCGACCGCACCCAGTGTTAATCCAATGCTGAGAGAGAGGATCATTCCGATGAAACCGCCGTAAGGATTAGGCTGCTCAAATGTGCCATAGGCACGATAAAAACGATCTCCTAGAATGAGAAAGGTCTCCGGCCCATCCCCGCGAATACCGAACTGCCACACACCGATCAATCCTTCGATAGCAGCGGCAGCCAAAACAGCCCCAACCACCACGCGCCAGCGCCGCGCGCCTGCTAGATCAATTACGAGCCATATCATGATGAGAAGCTGGCTCCATTTGATCAGTTCTTTTCCTGCGAAGCCAATTGATAGAGCTTCTAGTGCGCTGAGTATCCCTATGCCGAGGAAGCCCAGTAAAGGCAACGTAAACGGCGTCGCAGGAAGTTGCTGTTTGCGATGTGATACTGCATGGAGAAACCATGATCCCAAAGTTATTAGTAGAGCGATCTGACCCAAATCCAGAGGAAGTTGGGGAACAAAGTAGTCGGTAAGAGGTTTTGAAGGGCCGAGAATAAGCGTAATGACGAGGCCATTGAGAGGGTCAACAACTGCAAGGATGACCAGAATTGATGCTATTAGCAGAATACCCCCCCAAAGAAGCGGGAGTCTTGCTATAGCCAATCCTAGTATTACTGCTACTGCTGCAAGAACAAGCTGTCCCCATCGGGGACGCGTGTTCAACTGCCAGTATCGAACTAAACTCATGCGACTTCGATGTGCGTTTTGAAATATTCGATGGTGCGCCGCAGCCCGTCACGGATGTCGATCTTAGGCTCCCAGCCCCCTAACACTCGGCAAGCCTTTGTAATATCAGGCTGGCGAGTTTGTGGGTCACCCTTAATCCGTTTATCTTCGTAGATTTTTCCTGCCAAGTTCCCGGTCAATTCGTTGATCAAATCCGCAAATTGCACAATCGTCAGTTCGTGCGGATTCCCGATATTGACTGGATAGTGCTCATCCGACATTAGCAGACGATAAAGCCCCTCGATTTCGTCGGATACATATGTAAAGCTGCGTGTTTGCGAGCCATCGCCGTAAATGGTTAACGGCTCCCCACGAAGGGCCTGCCCAACAAAATTCGGCACTACACGACCATCATCAAGCCGCATACGTGGCCCATAGGTATTAAAAATGCGTACAATCCGGGTATCCACATTATGGGTGCGGTGATAGGCCATCGTCATCGCTTCTGCATAGCGTTTAGCTTCATCATACACGCCGCGAGGGCCAATCGGATCTACGTTTCCCCAGTAATCTTCTGACTGAGGATGCACCAGTGGATCACCATAGACTTCAGAAGTAGATGCAAGCATAAAGCGAGCACCCTTCTTCCATGCAAGCCCCAGCGCATTATGCGTCCCTAATGCGCCGACCTTCAAGGTTTGAATCGGGTATATCAAGTAATCGACGGGACTGGCGGGGGAGGCGAAGTGTAGGACAGCATCGATTGGACCATCAATGTCGATATATAAAGAGACATTGTGCTGAATGAATGAAAAGTTACGATTGTCCTTCAGATGCTCGATGTTACGGAGGGAACCGGTTAAGAGGTTATCCATTGCAATTACTTCATGGCCTTCCGCCAGGAAGCGGTCGCTCAGGTGAGAGCCTAGAAAACCAGCACCGCCAGTAATGAGTACACGCACAAAAACCTCCGGCCCGCAAACGAAGTATTACTACCCAATTCAGCTATTGTAACGAATGCATAGAGTGCCTGCTAAATCTCGGCTAGCTGTTTGTGAAGCTCGCGTTCGAAGATTTCATAGGCATCATTGCCAAATAAACAGAAGACGATTTTCTGCAACTGTGTTTCGGAATTGTTCAAGTGTTTGATCGACGCACTCAACATGATTTCTGAACACCGCTCTATCGGGAATCCGAAAACTCCAGTCGAAATAGCCGGGAAAGCGATTGATTCTAAGTTCCTCTCCTCGGCTAGACGTAAGCTGGAACTAGTGGCACTCGCCAATTTTTCATCCGCATCTGCATCACTCCCGTGTGGGCCAACTGCGTGAATCACATAATGTGCCTTTAATGTTCCGCCGCCTGTGATAGCAGCACTTCCTACTGGGCAATACTCAATATCGTCACATTCTCGTTGGATCGATGGCCCACCCTTACGCCGAATCGCACCTGCCACCCCAGAGCCAAGCTGTAAATGCTGATTGGCTGCATTGACAATTGCATCTGTATGCTGCTCAGTGATATCACCTTCGACTAACGACAGAGTATGACTATTGATCTTGACTTCCATTGATTGCCCATTCGCGTGAGATTATCTCAGCTTGAACTCCCATCTGGTGCAGTAGGCCCAGCGTCATAAAGAATATGAAGGCGAGATCAATTACGAAGTGCACTTCATCGACCAGACCATGTGCAATGAAGTCGGCCATTCCCCCCATCAGCCCGACGGCAAGCGCGCGCATCGCTGGGTCAGTTTGCTTGAGGCTGCGTTGAACCCGCCACGCCAGCCGCCAGAAAGCTACCTGAATCCAGATTCCTGCGACCAGTCCAATGATTCCAAGACGTACCCAATAGTTCAATAGGAAATTATGCGGCTGGCTCAAATCGGGTTGCTGCCATGCATCAGGAAGAATGTATTTGCTGCGGTATTGATAAAGGAATTGATCCAGTCCAACACCTGTCAGTGGATGATCTTGAATCATTCGGATGGTACTCTGCCAAACCTGCGTTCGGAAGAAACTTGATCCTTCCTGGAAATTGAACGTATCTTGAAATCGCGGATTATTTCGAAGTGCAGCGAACGTCCCCACGATCAAGGCGATTCCCGCCCCAACTGCAAGCACTCCCCACTTACCAGCCCATAGGATCACTACAACTGCCAGCCCTGCGGGGATGCCCACCAGCAATCCACCCTTCGAGACTGTCAGGATACTAGCAGCTAACATTAGCGCTCCGGCTCCTGCATATAACCATCGCCGCAGTATCGTGCCGCCGATTAGCACCACAGCAGCACAGATAGGGATTAAGCGCCCAAGATATAGTGCCATGTTGTTTGGCGTACCAAAGACACTCCGTATACGAACCGATCCTCCCTCAGCAGTTATCATGTCTGCATGTGTCACAAGCTGGTAAAAGCCTATCAGCGATACGATAGTTCCAGTTAGAATCAGAAGATCGACAATCCGCCAACGCTCCTGACGAGTCAGGGGCATGGTGCGAAGAACCAAGTAGATAACTACCGGTTCGAGCACCATCTGGCGCAGTTCCGTAACAGCGACACCTTTGAGTTCTGCCCATAAGATCGAGATCACGCTGATGCCTACAAATAGGGCAACTGCTTTGTCAAGGCTCGTCATCCTCGTATAAATTTCGGCCAGGGTCGGCCACCCCTTTTCCCTTCGAGCAGCCACAATGTGAATAGCCCAAGCAGCGAGAGTTAGTAAGCTAAGTACCTCAACCATACTAAACATGCGATCAAAGAGAGGGCGCGGCAGTAGATAGTAGGGGGTAAAGAACATAACCAGCGCTAACCCGATGCTGGGCCGCGCATAGATCAAAACAAAGAGTGCGATGAGCGCAATAATCGTCAGCAGCAACCAGGGAGAGAAGTAAAAGACTCCAGCAGTCAGTGCTGTAATCAAAAGGGACGGGCCATCGCCGAGTCGCCGTGCCAGGTTGGGCACTAACCCTCCCCATGTCAATGCCGCCCCGATCCAAACTGCCAGCGCCGCGATCAAGCCCAATGCAAGGTGTATGCCTTGACTGAACAAAGTATTTAGCTTTGACGCTATTTGCCTTAAGTTAATCGGCCAATCGATAGAGGAGGCAAGTCGAATAGCGAATATAGCGCACAACCCAGCTAGAATTAAACCTGTGCTAATCAATACATCATAGGGCAGGGTGTTTATATTGCTGCCGACCACAAACCCAGCAATCGCCGATTGATCCCAACCGCGCTCTGCTTCAATATGTATGGTATTTAGCTGAGTCGGATTCAAATTGGCGGCTAAGGGAATAATCTCAACATGAGGTTGGTAGTCGGCTGAGGTCAGTACAGCATAAGTCCCTCGATTGTCACGAGGCAATATAGATGATGGCTCCCCGTTGATCTTGACGTAGAGATACGCGCGATAATTATCGCGCCGTGCAATGACACCAAGTTGGTTTCCGGCTACAGGAACATCGACGGCACTGTTCCCATTTTCGACAATATCCGCGCCAAGATCGGTAAATTCCCATTCGCCGCTATATTTGATCAATGGATTGATTGCAGAGTAGACACCCGGCCACAGGGCGGAATCGTAAAGGGCACTTTTTTCACGAATAGCCTGCGCAGCTTTGGAAAGCTCCCCCTTTTGGCTTCGGAGCGCGAATCCCCAACGCGGATCATCAGCACTGGCATATGGCTGCCAGTTTTCAAGGATTAAGGCCCCGCTCCACGGCCATTCGCCCAAAGCCCTTTGATAAGCCCCAACGATCCATTTTGCTTGCTGTTCCTGTGAGGTAAGTCCCCACATTGAAGGCTGACCTTGCCAGTTTTGTGGAAGGGCATTCCAACCAAAATGGCTGGCCCACAACGGCTTATCTCCATCGCCATGCTTGACCATTTCTTCCCAGAGCAGTAGGAAATGGGAGAAGTTCAGCAGATTTAGATCGACGCGACGATCTTCTGGCCCTGTGTCGAAACCATATGGTTTGCCTCCTACTCCATCAAAATACTTGCCCGCTCCGTTGTCATACAAGGCACGGAGAAACAGAACATCATTCAGATTATCCGGCCCAGCTTCGACAGTTGGCGCGAAGCCCGCAGTCAAGACCAACGCATCTGGATCATGACCATGAATTTCCTGATAGGCGGCTTCGAGCATCCGGCTATATGCAATAGCGTTAGGGCGCTGACCTCCCCAACTTGCCGCCAGATTTGGCTCATCCCAAATCTGATATACGTCAATCCGATCTCCATAGCGCTTGGCTAGAGCCGAGGCAAATGCAGAGAAATGCTTGAGATCATCCGGTGGGGCTGTCGGGGATTGGGCAGCCCAAGCAGGTGTGTTCCATAGCACAGCCACAAGTTTCAGTTTGCGTGCGCTTGTTTCCTGCACAATTGGGTCATAGAGACTCCAATCATATTGGCCTTGTTCCGGCTCAATAATGCCCCAGTCGAAGACTTGCCGCACCCAGACAAATCCTGTTTGCTCAATTAGATCAAGATTCTGCTGAAGCTGGTCATCTTGATACTGAGTGAGTTCCGCGTTGACTCCAAGAATTGGGACACGATTGGGCAACTTAGTATCCGGGAATCCATTTAATGCACCTCGAAGCCGAGTTTGCCGGAGCGAGAATATTGCCGCACTCATGGCAAGATCGAATATCGCACCGACGATCAGAAGCAAGAAAATAATTCGTTTTGTGCGTTGACTCATGGCTTCCAACGTGGACTGCTTGCGCGGCCATCCTGAGTGACTTGCTGTTTCAAACCTGTAATAACATCTACAAGGAACAGATTGCCCTGATAGATCAGCGCAATTTGGCGGCCATCTGGCGACCAGACAAATCCTTTATAGTCGAGGTCATTTGGGGAAAGTCCCGGCTGATCCTCCAGGGGGAAGACGACGTGGCGGTTACTGCCATCGCGATCCATTAAGACAAGCTGATAGCGGCTGGTGACGCTATCAAGAGGATTCGATGCTTGTAAGTATGCAAGCTGGCTTGCATCAACAGTATCTAACCCTGCTGGGGCATATTGAGCGAGCGACCACGCACCAGCCCGATTTACTAATTCAATCGTGAAAGCTCCATCAAGGGCAAGTGCAGATACGTTATAGACGGGGCTATCTTCCGGTGACTCTGAGCTTATCGGATCACCGTGTGTGGTCGTTACAAGGGTCTGACTATCAGGCGACCAACTTAGGCCCGGCCTCCACACAAAATCGTATGCATTTCGCGGAGCGAAGCTTGCAAGAACCCGACGTTCCAGCATCGAGGAAAATTGAATAGGCGGCTCGGTAGTTGGAGTCACAGCTTCCAGAGTGGGAGTAAGTGTCTCTTCAGGGTTGGGAGCGGGTTGGAGCACTCCAATGGCATCCTGTTGTGCCCAAGCCAGCGTTGTCCCATCGGGGGAGAACTTGAAGAATGTCCCATACCATCCATAGATTCCCCCGGTGGCCGGTTCCAAGAGCATGTGAGGATTAATGATCGCCCCTGTTGGGCTGATCTGGGCGATCCATAGATCGTTGTTTGCCTGCCATCCAGGGAAAGTAGCACGCGGTTCTGCGGTTGAATAGACGATTGATCGCTCGTCGCCTGGAACCCAATCAGCATACAAAATGTTCGTTAAATCTAAGCGGATGGGTTTGCTGTTGCGATCCATTGTATCAAGAACTACCCATAAAGAGTTAAACGGCTGATTAGTAGCGGAGGTTGGAGTTGGCCTCGGAGTCGCTTCACTAGTCTCACCATCATCTGCAGCAGGCGCTTCGGAGTGCCAAAATAACAGCCGCCTGCCATCATTTGAAAGTTCAAAGACACGTCCATCGACTCGTCCATCATCAGTAAGAGCACGTTTATTCGCGCTGTTCTGACGGATGATCCAGGCATTGCCGCTCGATATATAGGCTAGAGTCCCATTGACAGTTACTGTGGGAAGATCGCCTTGACTGCCGACCATCACGATTTCGTCTTTGGGGGATGTGATTTCTACACGTCGAATCTCTCTGCGATCAACTACCGCATTATCTTCATATACAACTCGATAGGTGACCTGTGCCTTGCCGTTAACACCGGGTTGTAAGAGTTGTGTCTGGCCTGCGGGGAGGCTGTCATTAGGGGCCGTTTGACGCTGAAAAGGGATGTCCTCTTCTTGGATTTCTGTTTCCTCACGGACTCTCACAACCTTAATTGTCGTGCCATTTTCAATACGGCTATAAAGCTGGGGATTTACTCGATCCAAATCGCCTAAAGTGATGTTGTTATTATGCAGCACATCGCTCACCGTAGTCTCGATGGTTATCGGAACTACTCGTGCAGTTCCATCAACAATGAGTGTGACTGTCGAAGTAGCGGGCTTGGGGGATTGACAGCCGACTAAGATACAGATAAACAAGAGGGCTGCAATTAAAGCGCGGCGGTGCATGAGGCGGAATGTAACATGGCGTAGAAGAGACAGCAACAGAAAAGGGATGGAGCTGGCGCTTCATCCCACTCAAAGATTAGATAGCTCAGGGCGTTAGGGTTGCATTAACACATCACGGATAATGGGCAGTACCCAATCAATTGTTGCTCCATCAATGATTAGAGGCGGCGCAAAACGGATCACATTCTCATGAGTTTCTTTTGCAAGAATTCCATCATTTTGCAGCATTTCAATGAAGCGGCGCGCTCCGCCTGCTTCGGGTTTAAGCACAACGCCAATCAGTAGACCCTTACCACGAACATGATCAATGTGAGGACTGTTGATCTCTTCCAGATGATCCATGAAATACTGGCCCATTCTTTCGGAGTTCTCGACCAAGTTCTCTTCCACCAGGACATCAAGAGCGGCTTGTGCAACGGCAGCCGCTAATGGATTGCCGCCGAAGGTTGAGCCATGATCGCCGGGATTGAATAGACCCAATACTTCTTTCGATGAGACAACTGCCGAGACAGGATATAGCCCGCCACCCAGCGCCTTGCCAATCACGATCATGTCCGGACGTACACCCTCATGATCGCTGGCAAACATCATTCCAGTGCGGCCTAAGCCCGTCTGGATTTCGTCCGCAATCAGCAAGATATTGTTTTGATCGCACAACTCGCGGATGCCCTTGAGGTATCCCTGGGGGGGAACAACTACACCCGCCTCACCCTGAATGGGTTCAATCAAGATAGCTGTGGTGTTGGGGGTAATCGCCTTTGCAATGGCATCAATATCCCCGTAAGGCACGATAACAAAGCCCGGAGTGTATGGCCCGAAATCCTGCCTGTACTGCGGCTCAGTGGAGAAAGAAATGATCGTCGTCGTGCGCCCGTGAAAGTTCCCTTCCGCCACGATGATCTCTGCTTGGTTCTCCGGGATTCTCTTGACTTGATAGCCCCATTTACGGGCCGCTTTAACAGCCGTCTCAACAGCTTCTGCTCCGGTATTCATCGGGAGCGCCATTTCATATCCAGTGACTTCCAAGAGTTTCTTGTAAAAGAGGGGAAGCTGATCATTGCGGAACGCGCGTGAGGTAAGAGGTAGGCGCTGCGCCTGCTCGATCAGGGCATGAACGATACGAGGATGTGCGTGGCCTTGATTCACTGCTGAGTAAGCACTCAAACAGTCAAGATACTTATTCCCATCGACATCGTAGAGCCAGACTCCTTCGCCTCGCGAAATCACTACATCCAAAGGGTGATAATTGTGAGCACCTAGCGTTTCTTCCAGTGCGATAAGTTCCTGGGCCGTTAGGTGTTTATCAGTTGTATTGGTAGCCATAGATTTCCCTTCAACTAAAGTTTACCAAGAAGATACAGCATCAGGGCCTTCTGAGCGTGCAAACGATTCTCTGCCTGATCAAATACTACTGAGGTTGGTGTGTAAAGAATAGTCTCGCTGACTTCATAGCCCTTATGAGCAGGAAGACAATGCATTACCAATGTCTCTTTGCCTGAGAGTTTGACCATTTCTTCATTCACCTGATAGGGACGGAAAACTCGCAGCCGTCGTTCTTTTTCCTCTGCATAGGCCGGATTATTGAAATGTTCCATGTTGATCCATGTATCGGTGTAGACGACATCTGCATCTTTCATTGCTTCTGCAATATCGGGAGTCTCCTGATAATTTGGATTCGCTCGCAGAATTGCAAGCTGCTCGTCATCGACAGCAGGAGGATCAAATTCCGGAGAACACAGCACAAAGCGTCCACCTGCATAGATAGTAGCCATTGAGAGAGAATTGCTCACATTATTGGCTACGCCTGCATAGACAACCTTTACGCCTTGAGTGCGTCCCAACTTTTCCTTGACCGTCATTAGATCAGTAAGTGCCTGAGCCGGATGGTAGCGGTCGTCGCAACCATTGATCACAGGAACTTCAGAGCCTTCTGCCAGCGCTACAAGATCATGGTTATACATCATCCGAGCCATGAGCAGTTGTGCATAACGTGAGATGACTTTCCCTTCATCGGCAATATCTGCAATGCCCATCTGCGTGTGTTGGGTCTGTGCAAAAATGGCATGACCACCGAGTTGTGTCATGCCAGCTTCAAACGAAAATCGTGTGCGGGTTGAAGTTTTCTGGAAGATCATCGCTAAGGTATTCCCTTTGAGGGCATCACTACATGGCTCAGGGTTTGCCTTAATCTGGATTGCCCTATCGATGATCATGTTAAAATCATCGGCAGAAATATCACGCACGCACAAAAAATCAGTCATAAAAGTTTCGCTCCTAAGGGGTCAATGAGGGTCATGCGTCAGATACAGTAATTTGGTAGACTGTGCCGCCACCCAGATCAAGAACGTAAATTTCCCCGGCGTCATCTTCTCCAAAGGAACTCAATTGTAGCTCTGTATCTAATAGCTTAGCTACATGCCATTCGTTAGTTGCATCGCGCCTTAATCCCCATATGATCCCACTACAGTAGTCGCCAAAGAAGTAAGTTCCATTAAGCGATGGGAATTTGCTGCCTCTATAAACATATCCACCAGTGATGGAGCAACCCTGTGAATGATCGTACTCGACTACCGGCAAAACATATCCACTCTGATTGCATGAAGTTGTCGTGTAGCAATGCAATCCTTCCATAATGGGCCAACCAAAATTTTCTCCCCCTTTACCTTGAGGAATAACATTTACTTCTTCATAATTTCCCTGACCAACATCGGCGATGTACATTTCCCCTGTTTGCCGATCAAACGAGAAACGCCAGGGATTGCGGAGTCCTTTTGCCCATAGTTCCGGGCGAGCCTGTGGCTTGCTTAGAAATGGATTGTCTGATGGGACGCTGTAAGGTAATCCATTCGACACATCAATGCGGAGAATAGAGGCAAGCCAGCTTTGCTGATTCTGACCATTGCCAAAGGTATCTCCGCCGCCCCCGCCATCTCCAAAAGAAATATAGAGATACCCATCTGGACCGAAGGCTAGCTGACCGCCATTATGATTCGCCGCAGGCTGGTCTTGTGTGAGAACGACCTGTTCGCTCGCTGAATCAGCATGATTTGAATCGGTCGCCGTAAAGCGAGAGACAACGGTATTCCCATCTAAATCTGTGTAATCGACATAGAGGAAACCATTTTCGCTGTAATTCAGATCAAAGGCCAGTCCTAGCAGTCCTTGTTCGCTGCCCGATGATCCAACTCGATCCCTGATGTCGAGAAACGGGGCGGAAACAAGCTGTCCACTTTCGACTAATCGAATCCTACCGCTTTTCTCAATAATAAAGAGCCGCCCAAGATCGCTGTCGACGACTACCATCCCGGTTGGTTGTTCTAGCCCGTTGACCACTAGCTCAAGCTCAATGCTGGTCGCAGAAGATGGCTCAGCAGAAGTTTCACCTGTTGGTTCTGATAATGAGGCAGACGGTGATGATAGTGGAACAACTATAGTGTCTGTCGGAGCTGGGCTATTTTGAGGAGCTAAAACTGGCCCGGAACCCTCCTGTGGCGAAGGAACTCCCCATAGATAGCAACCTATTGAAGCGAAAACCAACACTGAGAATACGAATCCGAGATGATACCGCTTCATGTTCTTTCCAATCTCAAGGATTCTCGCTGACAGAATACACTAGCGAAATGCTCCACGTTCCGAATTTAATAAGTCAGTACGACTTGAAGCACCTGGTCAGGGTGTTGATCAATCAATGAGTATGCCTCATTAGCCTCTGAAACCGGCATACGATGTGTGATAAAACGTGAAGGCTGTAGCTGCATGAGCATCTTCCAAGCGACATCCATCCGCCGCGTCTTCGACCAATGTCCACTTAATTCTGGCGTCACAGTACTTACTTGACTGCTCATCAACTTGATCCGGCTGCGGTGGAATGCTCCACCTAGATTCAACTCGGTATGCTTCTGACCATACCATGATCCGATGATTACACGCCCGTTGAAGCCTGTAATTGCAATTGCCTGGTCGAGGGCGCGCGGGTTGCCGGAAAGCTCAAATGTAAGGTCTGCACCCGAATATGATGAGACATTGATATTCAGATGGCGATTGAGTGATTCAAAGAAATCAATTGAATTTGGGTCGAAGCTGGCTTCTGCGCCGACCGTTCGCGATGTTGCACGCCGATTTGGCATCGGATCAACTGTGAGCAGAGTTCCAAGAGGGAAAGCATTTAGTAAAGCTGTGGTGAGCAACCCAACAATTCCCTGCCCGAACACAACCACCTTTTCTCCGATTAGCGGCTGCCCATCTAATAGGAAGTTCACAGCCGTTTCCACATTAGGTAGAAATACCGCATCGTCGGCAGAAATAGTTTCCGGGATGCGGATCAACCTGTCTGAAGGAGCGACAAAGTGGGTTTCATGGGGTTGGAAAGCAAAGACCAACTGTTCTTGCCAGTCATGACTAACACCGGGGCCAAAATCAATAACACGTCCAACTGTTGAATAGCCATACTTCAGTGGATATTGGAAATCACCAACAAGTGCTGGAATACTGGCATCAATCATCGTATCGGAGGGAAACTGACCTCTATAGATCAGCATTTCTGTACCGGGACTAATAGCCGAAAGGAGTGTTTCGACTAAGACCTCTCCATCTTTCGGCTCGGATAGAGGTTCGGTTCGAACTTCTACCTTATAGGGAGCAACAAAATAGACGGAGCGGCGCGTGTCAATCACTCCCATCGAATGTCTCCCCAAAGGACGAAGTCGCTACCTATTTGCTCAATCGCTGTGTTGGACAGTCTGGGAAACGATGAATCAGGTCCAAGATCATCTATTGCGCGCAGCCCTCCAATGAAAGTCGGCGCAATCGTGAGGATCACTTGATCAACCGAACGACTTTTCAAAAAGTTCGTAATTACTCGTGCGCCGCCTTCAACCATCAGGCTTGTGATTCCCTCTCTGCCCAACCAGTCGAGCAGGTTAGCAAGATTGACCTTTCCATCCAGGTCGGCTGGCAGGGCAATAACACGTGCCCCTAATGCTGTGAGCAAATCTACTTTCCCGGCCTCAGTTGTATTGATGGTTACAATCCAAGGTTTGTGGGTTGGATGGGCGAGAAGCCGCGCGTCATGCGGAAATCGAGCGTGGGAATCCAAGATCACAGGCTGCGGATTGCTCCCGTTTGCAAGCCGGGCTGTCAGCTTCGGATCGTCAGCCAGCACACTACCAATTCCAACTAAAATAGCACTGTGTAAAGCTCTCAGTTGGTGGGTGAATTGTTTTGTTTCATCACCACTAATATGAGTCTGAACACCCGCATGTGCAGCTATGCTACCATCCAAACTCTGGGCATAAGTTAGCGTGACCAGCGGCCTCCCAGTCTGTTCAAAATGAGAAGCTGCGAGGGCGGGCAGACCTGCGAGACGATCAGTAATCATGAGAAGGTTGGCGTCGGCGGGGGAGTCCTGTCGGCTCCAATATCTAGCAAGTGATTCATTCGTCGAGCTTTAGTACGTAAATAGCGCGCATTATCAGAGTTCACGCTTCCCTGTAACGGTACGCGCGCCGATATCGTAATACCAAGATTTTGCAAAGATTGAATCTTCACTGGATTGTTCGTGAGCAGGAGGATCGAACAGACACCTAAGTCTTCAAGAATTCTTGCTGCAACTGTATAATCACGTTCGTCAGCTTGATGGCCCAGCAGCAGATTCGCTTCGACGGTATCATAGCCCTGATCCTGAAGATTGTATGCACGCAGCTTCTCTTGTAGGCCAATTCCGCGCCCCTCCTGGCGGAGGTACACGATAATACCTCTGCCTACCTCGCCTATGATATTCATGGCGCGATCTAGCTGTTCGCCACAATCACACCGTCGTGAGCCTAATACGTCACCTGTGAAACACTCTGAATGAATACGGACGGGAACATCATTCTGACCACTTATATCACCCATGACCAGAGCGAGATGTTCCTTATCATCACAGTCATTGGTGTATAGATACAGATCAAACGTCCCTGCATCTGTGGGGATAGGTGCTGCGACCATCCGCGTTACGTTGTATTCCGACATTGGAGAGGTCCTCACTCATCATACATTGCCAGATCGAGTGTCTAGCCTAACACCAAGTTAAAGCCCCTTACCCGAATCGTCGGCTCAAAAAGTACTCCTCGGGTTTCCAGATAGAGAGCTTACCACTGCCGAGAAGTGTCAGAGCAGCAGTAGATATTATTAGTCCAACTGTGCTTGGCGAGATAATCGGGAATAGGAGTCCCGTTGTAATCAGTAGCAACAATGATACAGTACGTGCAGCAATACCCATAGAAATTAGAATACAAGCGCTTATCATAACAAGTCCTTGCACTGGTTTTGCGGCATTAAACAAGAACAAACCGAGAGAAATGCTGCTTATCAAAACGATAACCCGCAGACCAATTGGCAGGAATCCACCAAAGATCGACTCTATCTGCCGTATCGCAACTTGATATATACTGGACGCAGGTTGTACTGTACCACTTACTATTAACCAATCTCGTATGAAGCTTGCCATGAATGGGACCATGAACACACCCGCCGCGATCCATACTTCCGCAGGGGAGAAAACTGGGAGTAACGCTACGCCAATGAAACTCATTTGGAATCCTGCGAGCACTCGCCGTAGATTGCTCGGAGTAAGCGGGTAGGAGGGCTTATTGTACTGCTTCAGTATCCACAATCCGGTGACGAAAAGATAGCGGGCAGCACTTACAGCAAAATACCATATCGGAAACTGACCGTAGAGGATACCGAGCAATGGGCCTACCAGCGTGCTAAGCCCATCGAATTCCAGATCAAGATATTCACCGAGTTCAGTTTGATGCTTAGTTAAGCGTGCCACTAACCCATCCAGATAATCAAGAATATCTCCCGTGATATAGAGTATTGCGGGAGTCCATGCAAGCCACCCTTCTGGTCGTGGGCATAACAGAAATCCTGCGACACTGGCAACGAGCATCCCTCTAGTAATACTAAGAACATTCCCAAGACCAAGCTGTGGCAGAAGTTCTAGGTCCCTGGGTGGATGATTCTTTCGAAGGCCACGCCATAAAGCGATCATCTCGTAGACTACAATTGCTGATGTAACTATCGCCCAGCGCAGCGCAAAGGCAGCTTCCCATACTGAAGTAAGGAGGAAATAACCAGCCACAACCAAGATCATGCCCGCAATAACGCATATGATCCATTGACCATGAAGATCACGTAAAGCAAGCGTATCAGCAACATGCTCTGATGGTAAAGGGGAACCCATATTGGGATTGTTGAGGTCTGGTTGTTGACGTACCATGAGCCGCAAAGGAGTTTAGAGTTCAGATGCAGCTTCCGTTTGAATATTCGTTTACACGTTATCTGGCAGCGAAGAGAAGTGTAGATGATCGTGCCCTAAACCGCCACGTATGGAACAGTCTTATCCAAACTATTGACAATCTCTCGACTGGTAATCGCCTCCAGATACTTGAAATCGGGGCGGGGATCGGAACCATGATTGAGCGGATAGTTGAATGGGAATTGACTTCGATTCCTGTTCATTACACCGCGATTGATGCGGTTGGCGAGAATATCCAGGAAGCTCAACAGCGCCTCGCAAAATTTCCTTTACCATCGAATTGGATCGTTGAGTTCGAAGCAGTTGACCTTTTTGACTTTATCGAGCGCGAGCAAGAACAACGGGCATGGGATTTGATCATCGCTCACGCATTTCTCGATCTGATCAATATTCCGGCTAGACTTCCACAGATATTTACTTTAGTGAAGCCCCGCGGCATTTTTTACTTCACCCTCAATTTCGATGGGATCACTATATTAGAACCCGTAATTAATCAAGACTTTGATTCTGAAGTGATACATCTTTACCATGAGACAATGGACAAGCGTGTGATCAATGGAGCACTGTCAGGAGATAGCTGCGCGGGACGCCACCTTTTTGCTAATCTTCGACAATTAAGAGTTAATTTAATTGACGCGGGCAGTTCTGATTGGGTTGTCTTTCCTCAGCAGAAGGGTTATGCCGCAGATGAGTCATATTTTCTCCACTTCATCGTCCACACAATCTATAAGGCGCTGGAATATCATCCAGCCATAGAATCGCGGCGTTTCTCAGAATGGATTGCTGAGCGCCACGCACAGGTAAATAGGCAGGAGCTTGTTTACATCGCCCATCAAATTGATTTTCTGGGTAGAAAATCGGTCTAAAATATCGCGTTGTTACTTTTGCTGGCGCAGTAGGCAGATGCTATACTAGCCAGCACGATTCGTTGTGGGCATTGGGACTCTCTGGAATGTTCTTTGAGTGGTTTGCTTTCCAAAAACCTCTCCTGCCAACAGTTGCACATTCTGTCACTGGCATAGCAATCACTCTGATTTTTGCTACGCTTGCTGTTTTTGTTTTCATACGGCATATCTCCAGTTTCAAATCTGCTGTATCTAAACGTCCACTCCTATTTGCAATCTTAATTCTCGCTGCACCGTTCCTTGCTGAAACGGCTGTATTGCATGTACAGGCTACTTCACTCAGCGAAATGCCAATTGCACTCTTAGGATTCCTACCTCTGCTAGTTGGAGCATTGACCCTCGGAACTGCACCTGCGATGCTGATTGGAATATTGACAGGGCTATCGTGGGTACTTTTTTCGGGGGTACATGCGACCCAGCCGTTCGAAATCGGGCTGATGGCTGCGATGCTCACATGGCTGATCAGACAGCCTTATAGAGGTTCAATAGCCCGTTTACTTCGCCAGCCAATTGTCTCAATCTTACTATCGGCATTATTCGTGGGTTGGCCTTTGGGCCTACTCGGAATCTTTGCTGGTGGAGGATCATCGGAAGTTGCCAGCCTTGAACAGGCGTTAAATGCTTTCTGGCCCCTTCTTGCTTCGCTTCTGATTTGTTCGACCGTAGCTGGGATTCTCGTGGAACTACTTCTATTATGGCGACCAGATTGGCAAGCTGTTCGTGAAGATGATCTGATATTGCCACCTTGGGAGCAGCATCTCGGCCAGCGAATGTTATACACACTCGTTCCTTTACTAGCGCTAGCTATCATTGCTCTAGTAGGACTGCTGGCAATCACCGCTTATCAAGTCGCAACTGGTCTAGTTCTCGATCAGATGAGCCGAGATGCGACAAACGCAAGTGAGAGCATCCCATTTTTTGTTCAAGTAGGGCGGGGGCTTATTAGAAATCTGGCACAAGACCCAACTCTTGCTGAAGCAAAGGAAAATGTATCAGCAGCATCTCTAGCACAAGGTTTGCGTTCTGTCCCATTTTTCCAACAACTTGTTTACTTTAATGCCAATGGGGAAAAGGTAACCAGCTACCCGGAAGCCGACTTGCTGCCCCCTAATCTCTTACAAGAGGAAAGCACCCGGATTCGTATTGCGGTTACAGGGACTGTCCCCGGTGAGATTGTCTTAGGTCCTGCGGAACCGGACTCTGACATCGTTATGAGTTTCATCAGCCCGGTACTCGACTCAAATACTGGGCAAAGCAGAGGGGCGCTGGTAGGCCGGACCGTGTTGAGCGCGAATCCTGTATTGTCTCCAGTTGTTGAAATTCTGCGGTCAGGTTTTGTTGGCTCCGGGGTTGGCTTCATCACTGATGAGCAAAACAAGATACTTCTCTACCCTGCTCAACCGCAACTTCAGCAAACGATTTTCACTCTCAATGCCGCTTCTGAGATTCCCCAAACAGGAGAAGGCCGCGCTTTTCGCCAGCAGGAGCCAGATGGCACACGCGATCTTATCTATATGCTTCCTGTCGCGGGACGCTCTGATTGGAATGTAGTAGTCACCATTCCGAATGAGGTTGTGCTAGGCCTCGCTACTAGAATCGCTCTCCCAATGCTTCTGCTGCTGGCCCTCTTGACTGCCATCGCTATCCCACTAATGATTACCGTCACCCGACAAATCACAGAACCACTTGACAAACTGCTGGCAGGTGTTGATGCGATTAGTGAAGGCGATCTGGGTCGGCCTGTCGAAGTTAACGGCCAAGATGAGATTGGACGGCTTGGTGTCGCGTTTGAACAGATGCGAATACACCTGAAGGATCGGTTGGATGAGCAGGAGCGGTTGCTGCGAATCAGTCGAAGTGTTTCCTCTAGCCTTGAATTATTCCGGGCGATGCCCCCTATTTTGAGCAGCGCATTGGAAGTCAGTAATGCTATTGCCGTCCGAATCGTAGTGCGACGCGGAGAATCAGAGCCACTTCAAAGCTATGCTGCTGGCGAGGCCGCAGCAGTTATCGCCCCGCTCGATGAACAAGTAATGAGTCTTACTGAACAGCAGGGCACAATAGTGATCAGTCAATTGTGGCGAGCCAGCACATCCCTCAATATAACTGCATTGCCACCACGTATTCAAGCGATAGTAGCCCTTCCCCTACGAAGCGACACTACTTTTCATGGGATTCTCTGGCTTGCCTACGATCATGAGCATGTGTTCGAACAGTCGGAAATGACCTTCCTTTCGACTCTTGCAGGTCAAACTGCCGTCGCAATCAGCAATGCTAAATTGTTTACAGAAGCAGAAGAGGAACGTCACAAGCTAGAGGCTGTGCTCGAAAGCACTCCTGATGCAATGATCGTGGCAGATCAGCAGGGCCGCATCATATTGCTCAATCCGGCAGCAGAGAGATACCTCGGAGTGCGCGCTGATAATGTTCGTTGGAAGCCCGTACAAGAGGTTATTGATCTGCCAGAGTTAGCCAATCTTCTTACCGATCTACAAGAGCCGATTTCTGTCCTGGAGTTTCCTGGCCAACGAGGCAAAGTGCTCTTAGGAAATGTCTCTACAATGGTTACCCAAGACGGCGCGATTACAGGTAGAGTTGCAGTAATGCGGGATATTACTGCCTTGAAGGAACTAGACAATATCAAGACGGTTTTCCTGCGGATGGTTTCACATGATCTTCGTTCCCCTTTAACTTATATGCGTGGCTATCTGTCAATGCTTTCGCTAATAGGTGATCTGAATGATCGTCAAAAAGAGGCTATTGATAAAGTCACCAGTGGCATCGATAGTATTTCGGATATGACGGAACGGCTACTGTATTTGAGCCGCCTTCAGTTTGGGGATGAGGCTGAACTGGAACTTAGTTTAGTGGATGTCGAAGCGCTCGTGAATGACATCGCTGCGCAGCAGGAACAATACGCATCTCAGCGTGATGTGAAACTCCGATTGGAAATGGAGGAAAAACTGCCTCTGATTGCTGCAGACGAAATGCTTTACCGCCAGGCCATCGCTAACCTCATGACAAATGCATTGAAATATACCCCTGAAGGTGGCGAGGTAATTGTCCGCGCATTCGAGAATGGGGATGATGGTGATACCCAAATTACTATTACCGTAGCTGATACGGGCATTGGCATCCGTGAAGAAGATCAGCCGCGCCTGTTTGAAGCATTTTTCCGTGTGCCGCAGCGCGAAGGAGAACCGGCTCGTCCGCGTGGAACAGGTCTTGGGTTGGCCCTCGTTAAAGCGATTGCCACCGCGCATGGGGGACAAGTTGCCGTTGAAAGCGAATTCGGACATGGCAGTACTTTCCGCATTACGCTGCCTGTTCGCCGAGTCGAAGATTTATAGCTTTCCTGGCTATCGTTTGATCGCACCTCAGATATATTCCAAACTCACACTTTCACCGCTCGTAAGGTAAAATAGGAACCCGATGACTGATCGGCGTTTTAGTTGCTGCAATTGGATTGTTATCGGATTGCTTTTTATTGGTTGTATGGAAGATAAATCAGGAGATGGGTAATGCCTATTAAGGTGCTTTCCCCGAATGTGGCGGCGCAGATCGCTGCGGGAGAAGTTGTAGAACGACCGGCATCGGTCGTGAAGGAGTTAATTGAAAACGCGCTCGATGCAGGCGCACGGAACATCTCCGTTGAACTCCTCGAAGGGGGACAGCGCCTTCTGAAAGTCGCAGATGATGGCTGCGGCATCCCTGCTGATGAGATTGAAATTGCGTTCCAGCGTTACGCCACCAGTAAACTTTCGTCAATTAAGGATTTGGATCATATCTCGACGCTGGGTTTTCGTGGTGAAGCCCTAGCTTCAATCGCTTCGGTGAGCCGCCTTACGGCTCTTACACGCGCGACTGGTGAGACCTACGGAACTCGATTGCAATTAGAAAACAACGAAGTCGTTGCGCGCGAGGTAATTGGTGCTCCACAGGGAACAGTAATAGTCGTAGAAAATCTTTTTTACAATGTTCCCGCCCGCCTTAAGTTTCTCAAGAAAGAAAGCACAGAACGCAGCCATATCGGAGCGCTTGTTAGTCGATACGCGATGGCCTATCCATATGTCCGATTTTCTCTGATTACTGGCGATCAGGAGGTGCTTCGCACTACAGGGAACAATAATCTTCGTGATGCACTCGTTTCTGTGTATGGACTAGAAACAGTTGAGCAGATGGTAGAGGTTGCATCCCAAGCTGGCGATTTGCATCGTGATGACCTCCCAACTATTCATGTTTCTGGCTTTGTCGGGCTGCCTTCGCTCAATCGCTCCAATCGAAACCAGATTACGATGTTTGTCAATGGACGATGGGTGCAGGATTCTAGTCTCGGCTATGCTGTTGTACAGGCATATCACACGATGCTGATGACGGGTCGTTATCCTGTAGTGGTACTGATGATCAATCTCCCACCAGAAGATGTCGATGTAAACGTGCATCCCACTAAGGCTGAGGTACGCTTCCGCCGTCCTGATGCCGTGTTCAGTGCGGTTCAGCGGGTAGTGCGCCGAACATTAGTTGATAACTCACCGCCTCCGAATCTACGTACTGAAGTGCTTTGGGGATCGCCTGAGATGGCAATGCGTCGCGAGCGGATTGCTCAGGTGACATCGGAGCGTATCAACCAACTTGGAATGACCCTTGAAATGGAGACTACTGGGCAGCATACCAGGCAGCGTCAAGGAGAGGTGGAGGCAGCAGGTGAAGAAGCGCCTCTCATATCGCCTCGCCGCAAGCGTCAGCTTCCTATGCTGCGAGTAGTGGGTCAGGTAGGAGCAACATATATTGTTGCCGAAGGCCCATCAGGGTTATACTTGGTTGATCAACATGCTGCCCATGAGCGTGTACTCTATGAACAGTTTATGGCAGAGCGAGATAGCTCAAACGCACCCTCACAAGAATTATTAGAGGCCGTTGCTGTTGAACTTCTCCCCGAACA
>Ga0075431_100001087_pt1 | contig 24339 bp, 22 predicted proteins | sample RhiMetdeltSRZDD5_FD_75297 | JGI IMG/M metagenome (GOLD analysis project Ga0075431, IMG submission 75297) | Populus rhizosphere microbial communities from Tennessee, USA - Rhizosphere MetaG P. deltoides SRZDD5 | ecosystem: Host-associated > Plants > Roots > Rhizosphere > Soil | place: USA... | reverse complement strand
GCGGATGACGTTCCTAGTTCTCGTCACAACCTCATGCTTTGCTGAACGCCTCGAGGGGGAGCAACGGCGCACGAGGCTCTGGGGTGGATGCGCACGAGCGCCATGACGGCGAAATTGGGCCAGAGCGCCGGCAGGTCCCTGCCGCGATAGCCGCTGCGCGGGGTGGCCAGTCGACAGCTCGGCAGGGGGGTGAGAGCGTGGTCATGACGGTCGACGATCTGACCTTGCTAACCCGGGTCAACACTCGAGAGATCCTTGCAGCATTCAAACTCGATCGCCTGGGGCCCTTCCAGCCTCTGGCGGATTGGCTGGCAAGCTTTCCTGCGCGACGGTTCTCTCGTCAAATCCTGCGATTCGACGATCTTGTGGGCCAGCACGGGCTCGCGGCTGCCGGTCGCTACATACTGGACGAGTTCACCGGCAGCACTGACATTGAAGGTCAGCAGAACGTCCCGCGGCAGGGACCCCTGCTGGTCGTGGCAAACCATCCAGGCATGGTCGACACCATGGCGATCTGCGTAGCCCTGGAGCGCCGGCCTGACCTCAAGATCATCGCGTCTGAACGCGAAATCCTGCGGCTGATTCCGAACATCCACAGCCGACTTCTTTTCGTTAACCGGCGGACGGGAAGTCGGTCCGGACTGCTGCGCGATGCGGCACACCATCTGCGACAAGGCAGGGCCTTGCTTACCTTCCCGGCAGGAACCATCGAGCCGGACCCGTCGGTGCGGGTTGTGGACACTTTGGCGGGTTGGTCAGACAGCTCGGCGTTGCTAGTCCGCTTGGTTCCCGAGACAATCGTGTTGCCAATCGCCGTGTCGGGCGTGATCTCCAGGACGGCTCAACGACATCGAATGGCAAGGTGTTTCACTGACCCGAAGGAACGTGAGTGGGCGGCCGCCACGTTGCAAGTCCTGCGTCGACACCTACGCGATACTCAAACTCGTGTGGTGATCGGCGAGCCAATCTCGTCGGGACAAGTCAGCCAACGGGCAGCGATCTGCGCCGCCATGGCATCGTTGCTGGCACGCGTCAGCTGCGCACAGGGTGCGGTCGCACGATAGACATTGTGCACAACGTACTATTGTTGAGAGGGACAGGGGAGGAAGCGTCCGATGTCGAAAAAGACGTACACACGCAAATCACGTCTCGCGCAGTTCGCAGCCCTCGCTCTCATCAGCGCCACCACGATCAGTCTGTCTACCAATTCGGCGGCTGCCGACGCTGGTCTCGACGTCCTCTCTGGCACGTGGCAGGGCGGCGGAACAATGTCCTACGAAAGCGGGGAAGCCGAAAGCATCAGCTGCAATGGCTACTACAAAGGCGGCGACAGCCTGAGCGTCGTCATCCGCTGCAAAGGTACTTCCTCCAATTTCGAGTTGCGCAGCAAGTTGGAGTCCAAAGGGGACAAGGTCTCGGGGAGCTGGGAGGAGCGTACCTACAATGCCACCGGCAACGTGTCTGGCACGGCTTCCGCCGGTAAGCTCAATGTTCAGTTCAGCGGAAGTCTCACGGGCAGCCTAGAAATGAGCTTCTCGTCATCGAGCCAATCGGTATCGGTCTCGGTTGGCACCAAAGGCGCTGGCATCAAGGGGGTGCAAGTCAGTCTCAATCGCAAGTGAGGATGGCAGTGCCATCCGCGTGCTTATGGCGATGGCGTCGAACCGCTATTCTATTGGGATTTTTGTGTTCATGGTTGGCGTGGTCACGCCATTCAAATGATATTTATGGCACAGCAGACAATCTTGACGCGCCATGCTGCTGGTGTGGCAGGTCTGGCACAGCTCCTTTTTCACTGCTCCGAAATTGGAGACGAATTTTTTCGGATTAGGCTGCTCATAGTTCTGCAGATAGGGGCGGCCTTTTTCAAGGCTATGGCACGTCAGGCAGCCGCGATTCTCCAGTACGCCGAAATGCGGCTCATGGATGAAATTCGTGAAGCGGCCCTGCTTCGTCTCGATCTTGGGTGGGGAGAAATTGACGAGCCGCCCCTTGCCCCGGATGCCGTCGACACTATGGCATTTCGTGCATGACCCCTGGGCGTCCTTGCTGGTGAGAGAATCGAAGACTGCCGCTGCCGGGCTCCTATCGCCTTTCGGCGCTTGGGGACCGGTCAGAAAAAGCCAAGAGAAGACGAATTTATCCTTATGGCCCACGGGACGGTAGAAGATCGCGTAATCCTGCCGGTACCAGCCGCCATACTCGGCCCAGCTCTCCGGATCCACATCGCTTTCGATACTGATCACGGGCGCAACCCTTGGCTGAGGCTGAGCCGCCGCCGGATCTGAGACAGTCGGCGCGGCGGCTGGCGCCTTCGCGTCGGCCCTGGAGGCGGCATCCGCAGGTACCGCGCGATCGGGCCTGGCGTTTGCGCTCTCGGCTTTTCCGGCCGCCGCTTCAGGCTGGGCTGCTTTCTCCGCCGCCTTGGGAGGGGCGTCCGCGGGCGTGGGTCTTCGGATCGCTCCGTCGGGCTGGGCTGCCTTCGGGGCATCCTTGGCTGGAGCGATCCCGCGAAGCTCCTCCTCCGTGGGGTTGAGCAGATCGTCGGTTTGGTCTGCCGCCTTGGGGGCCGCCTGGGCCACTCTCTCGCCGTCCCTGATACCTGCTCTGACCGCACGAGACTGTTCTTCGGCGGAGAGCGTTTCCTTGCGACCATCGGACCCGGCGTAAGCTGTATAGCCTCGTACGGCCGGTGCTCCAGGCCGCGCGAGCTCGCGAAGCTCTTCCTCTGTGGGATTGAGCAGGTCGTCCGTTTGGTCCGCAGCCTTGGCCTGAGGTCGTTCCGCTGCTTTCACCTGCGGCTGTTCGTTGGAGGGAGGCGCTCTATTGCGGCCATCCGGCTTGGCGCTCGCAGTATCGGTTTTTTCAGCCGCTCCTTTGGACGGGGTTGCTTCAGGCTGCGCTGCTTGGGGCTGGGCTCCTTCAGGCTCATCGTTCAGTCTCTTGACGAGACGGCCATAGGGATCGACCCGCAAGCTTTCTGCGACTGAACCGGACGCACTCTTCGTCTCTGTCGGCTGAGTCGCCTCCGCAAGTCTGCCAGGTGGGGTTATGCCGGCCGGGTCGCCATCGGCGACCGATCTCGGTTCCGTCATCGTCGTCACCCAGCCGCCAATCGTCGTGATCCAGCAGCTTTGGTCCTGATCGCTCGTAAACTGGCGATTGGCCATTTCGGCGCCGAGATTGGGTAGCCACTGCTGCTGCGCGCTGACGACCACATCGCGCGGGATGCTCGCGGTCAGATCGGCAACGAGATTCGCACTCAGCTTCGCCCCGCAGTCGATATTGAGGTCGCCCAGCACATCCGACGCCTTTCCCGCAATCAGCGCATAGAACAGCCTCTTGATCTCCCACACCAGATCCGTCACCGCCTTGATCTGGTCGTCGCTTGCATCGGTCAGATCCTGGAGGTTCAGGTTGTCCACGGTCTTGATCAAAGAGCGGCCTCGTTCACTCCGACTGATCATCACTTTCATGAACGGTGTGAGCTCGGCTTCGGATGCGGGCGGCCATTCGCCGATCGGGGCACTCTTCTTCTTCAGCGTTTGCAGGTCGAGGCCAGGCACTGTCAGGAAGGCAATGCCCTTCGGGCCGCTGACCCGCTCCTTGCCGGTGATCTGGCCGAGATGGCAGGAGCGGCAGGTCTGCTCGAACGGCGCCACGGCCATGATTCGCTTGTTCTCGCGGCTGTCGTGACAGGTCGAGCAGGTCGCGGGAATGCGCTTCGCCGGATCCTTCTTCGCTACTTCGGGGAAGTGCTTACCGAAATGACCGGCATGGTCGTAGATGATCGGTGTGCGCCTTTTAAACGGATAGTTCTCGAACTCCGGGTGATGGCCGTCGAAGCTGTCGAACTTCACCACGTGGCAGGATTGGCATTGCTCGTTGGAGACTTTGCTCAGTTTGAAGTTGGCGCCCTGATGCTCTTGGTGGCAGGTCGCGCAGTTGAGACTGCGTGTGGCCACATGGGTTGGGAAGGCGACGCTCTGCGCACGCGCCCAGTGCGGCGCGGGTATCTTCGCAGCGATTTCCGTAAGCCGCTTGGTGCTCCGATCCAGCACCTCGGGCAACGCGCTGTGCGCGTTGAAGGCTGTGTCCGGCATTTTGTGGCAGGTGAGACATGCCTGGCTGTCGGCGTGCGGATCGCTTGGTACGAGGCCCTGAATCCAGCTGAAGTTGCCGCTGCCGCTCTTGGTGTGGCAAGCGTCGCAATTGTCGATCGCGCTGTGAGCGCTCGTCAGAGGCCCCGGCGTCAGGAATTTCATGTCCTTGGCAAGAAAGAAGACCGAGCCCAGGCAGAGGACGGTCGCAAGCGCCAGCAGCACCGCCAGACGGTCGCGCCGGGAGGTGGGGTTCGTCTGTTTCTCGGCCTTTGGCGGCCGAACCGATCTGGTCCGTGCCGGTCGCCGCATCACCGGCTCCCCGATGAAAAGGCGTAGACGACGAGGACGTGCAGCACCGTCAGCAAGATCAGCGCATAGGTGACGGGCACATGCACGAACGGCCATCCCTTGGCGAGCCCGAGATAGACACGCGCGAAATCGAGCCGGTCCTTCTCGATCACCAGGTTCTTGATGGCGGCGAGCTTCTCCTGACTCCGCTGGTCGACATAGCGTGACAGGTTGTCGATCTCGTCGGTCAGCCGCTTGAGCGGGCGCTGCGAGCCGACAAGGTGGGCAGCGAAATTTCGCTGCCCCTGGAAAAAGTCCCGCAGGCGGGTGGTGTAGAGGTCCCTGATCCAGGCGTCATGGGGCGCCGCCGGCAAAGGGATCGTAGCGGCGGGTGTATCGGCCTTGGCGACGGCGGCTTGTACATCCCGCGCCAGCTCGGAGCGGCGCGTCGCGATGCGCTCATAGCTGATGTCGTCGAGCCCATGCTTCGCCTTTAGCGCCCAGGCGAGATAGGTGCCGAAAATGCCACTCAGCGTCACCAGCACGAAGCCCCCCCACAGCGCCCATTCGAAGCCGGTGTCCGGCAGAGAGAAATCCGAATGGGACATAAAGGCGGCGATCAGCAGATAGCCGACAAAAATATGGATCTTTCTCCAGCGCGAGGCGGATTTTGGCGACAGGCTGGCCGTCTTGATCGCGATGTGGAAATAGATCTGCACGCCCATGCCGCCGGCCAGCACCCAGCCGTCGAGATAGCGCGCGTCGCGGAGTCCATTGCCATAAATCCAGACGAGCCAGAACAGGCTGCCGGAGATTGCCACGATCAGCAGGCTCTGAATTGTCTGGCCGGTGAGATATCTCGCCAAGCCCGAACCCCGTCCCCCGATCGAGGCGTCAGACGTGCGCTGCCCCACCGAGCTCACGGCGGCCCCCCAGAATCATGCATCGCGGTGGTTCTTTCCCCAACAAGCCATTCCTGTGGTTGTCGTTACCGGCGGGATCAATTGGCCGCGCCGGCACCCGCCGTGCCCTTGAATTTTTCTGGTCCGGGAATCAGGCTGTCGAGCCCGGCCAACGTGCTGCCGTCATACTTCTCGGTGATGCTCACGATTAGCTTTGAGACACCGTCGGCGGCAGCCGTCAGAAAGCGTTCATTGTTCAGCTTCAGCCCGGCCGAATAGGCATACTCGACCATCTTTGCGATTTCCGGCACGTTCGGCGCCGCTTTGCCTGCGGCGGTGAGTTGTTTGCGCGCCCGGTCGACCCGCTTAGCCATTTCGAAGGCGTAAGGCCTTCTCACCGTCGCACGGCCGACCGCGCGGAGCCCGGTCTCGAGCTCGACGCCGAGGCCGACGAGATAGAGCATTCGCTTGCGCGCCGGGCTTGCCAGCACGTTTTCCTTGCCCTTGGAGTGCCAGGTATTGTGCCGCACCTCGCCCTGAGACCAGGACACCAGCTCGAAGGCGCTACCGGCAGGATGACCGCCCTTGTTCACGAGATCCTCTTGCGGCACGACATGGCAGCTATAGCAGTTCTTCGCCAGCCCATAGACCGAGGACGGCCTGATCATTCCCTTGGAATCGGCGAGCTTCCAGCGCGCCTCCGCCTCGGCCTTGGTCTCGGTCTTCTCAGTCTTGCCGCTGAACTGGCTGTGGACCTTGATCCAGTCCTCGCCGGCGCTGTGGCAAGATTCGCAGGAGATGCCCGCAATCGGCTGCTTCTTGTTTTCTTTCTCCTGCACCGTGTAGTGGCAGTTCAGACACATACTCTCCGATCGGATCCTCTGAATGCCCATTTTTTCCGCAATTTCGTTCGCTTCCTTCCGGCGCGGCATCTCGCGAAATGTCTTGAAATGATGCGTGCCCTTCCAGGCTTCGGCCTCCTGCTTGTGACATTCCGCACAGGCATTCGGTCCGACGACCTTGGCCGGATCGGACGCAACGGCGCCGTAAGCGGTAAATCCAAGCATCATCAGCAGGCCGATGATGGCCAGGAAGCCGCAGAGACAAAGCACGGATGACCGGCGAGGGACCCTGGGCCCGAACCCGATCGACCGAAGGCTATACGCGCTGAGGACGATAATGACTTCTCACCCTTGCTTCAGCCATCCCATACGCCCGCATCGGCCGTGTCCGCCGCTTGCGGGGGCGATCGAGAGCAAGCCAACCCATGGCGCGGCGCAGAACGCTTTCCTCGACCGGGTCGTCGGTGGTCGGCAGGAACGGATCTGCGTAACAGGCCGCGCCAAAGCCCGCCGCGATCGACTTGATCGAATCGACCATCTCCGGCGCGCCGCAGGCGTAGAGCACATCGGTCGGCAGCAGGCGCGGCAGGTAGTCGGTCGGCCGGCCCGGTTTCACCCCTTTGCTCAAGGTCTTCAGCGAGCTGCAGACAGGCACGACGACGACATTCGGGAAGGGCGCCAGCTGCGCGAGGGCCGGGCCCATATAGAGGGACTCGATGGCGCGGCCACCAGCGATGACCAACATCGTGCGCTGCGGGTTCTCGCGCAGCGCGGCGACGGCGATCGACCAGATGGGCGCAAAACCGGTGTTGGTGCCGACGAGAATCAGCCGGCCATTTAGATTGTGCCGGAAGTGCGCCGAGCCATAGGGCCCCATCAGCGTCACCCGATGGCCCAGCTTGATGCGCCTGCCGAGCGATCGGGTGACACGGCCACCCTTCATGCGCCGCATATGGAACCAGACCCAGCGGTTGTCCGGATCGCCGCGCAAGGGATGGGTGATGCTGAAGGGACGGCTCGGATAGCCGCGGAAGCGCACCTGCGCGTATTGCCCCGCAAGATAGGGTAGCGGCCGGTTTGTCCTGATGCCGACTTCCATCACCTCGCGCGACAGGGGGCGCAATGAACTCAGCACGCCTTCGACGGTACGAAGACCCGATGTCTGGCTCCTCTCGATTGCCACGTCGCCGATGATCCGGCACTGGCAGGCGTGAACGATGCCCGGCTCGGAGCCTTCGCCGCCTCGCACTTCGCCGGATACCAACCGCACGCAGCATGTGCCGCAGTGACCTGCACGGCAGTCGTATGGCAACTCGATGCCGTTGCTCAGAGCGGCGTCCAGCAGCAATTCGCCGCGGCGCGCCTGAAAGCTAGTGCCATTGATGGTAACTAGGTGACTTCTTGCCATTGTCTGATCCCGGAAGGCTCCCCCATCTACAGCTGGTGCGAGTGAATCGCCGTCGCTGCGCTTCCTGGGATGCTCAGCTAATCAAGCCCACCCTCGTCGGTCGGCAGTAGAAATGTGGATCTATGCTGTCATCCATCACTTGGCCACCTCCTGTTGAGAATCGACGGCAATGACCTATCTTCTCATCATGGTCAGACAATGGCCGTTTGATGGTTGCAGCCGGTAGTCAGTGGAGTTCCATTGGCGTCCTGGGGAAATCCGGCCGTGATCCGTCTTGGCTACACTGGCCACATGGACGACTCCTCGTTCAGCCAAGGTGCAGCGATCCAGCCTCGGGTCATCGAACTGCGCTGGCCAGTTCAAGGAGGAGCAGCCTCCGCCCGAAGAGGCTGCTGCTGGACGTTCTCGATGCAGAGTGCGAGCCGACCGAGGCTGAGGTTAGCCCCATGAGGGGGTGGCGTAGCGAGTTGTCCCATTCTGGAACACCGGCGGCCGACACCAAGCTCGAAGCGCGCAATACTGCACTAAAGAGCCAAGCCATCCTGCGCATTCAGACGATACGGATCGCGCCGATTAGGCTCAGAACGACCATTGCTGCTCAAAAGATGCCATTCAGTCGTCAAACTTTGACCGCTATCGCATGGTGATCTCCGACTCGCGGGTGGGCATCGGGGGATATCGCGGTGCTCCGGAAGTAGGCGCTTGCCCATAGGGGGTCCTCGTGTCCGGTCCGCCAACGCTTGCACTAGCCTAGCGTCGCCAAGTACGCGGGGGACGTTGCTCCCACGCGCTGAGCTTCTACGCCCTGACTGAAGGAAAGGTGGTCGAGCTGTGCAGCTCGGCTGAAGGAGGAGTTGTGCCGCGCGGCGGTGGAGCGCCGCTCTCGCATGGGCGATGCAAATGGGGATGCCGCCCTGAAATCAAAGGGGGAATAGGCTGATGCGCAATGCGATGCTGTCTTGCGCTTTCGCAGGTGCCTTGCTGAGTTACGCAGCATTTCTTAGCCAGGACGCTGTCGCCGCGTCCGGCGAAGCCGGGCAGAAGCAGGCCGCACAAGCGCAGCCCAGACTGAGACTCGCTCAGGTCGATAGTGCAGGAGCGGCCGGAGGCCAGCCGAAGCTTTCGGCGTCGGAACAGGTCGGCCATGGGGAAGTGTCTGTCCTTGCCGCCCAGGCAAAAGCCGAGAAGGGCAAAGAATCTCCCATCCCTGCGGTCGACCAGGAAACTCTTTCCCTCTACCCCACCGCTGCGCAATGTGGCGAATGCCACAAGCAGATATACGAGGAGTGGGCTTCCTCAAGCCACGCCAATGCGTCGCTTTCGCCAATGTTCCACGCGTTCGAGCAGAAGTTCCAGGATCTGACCAAGGGTACGGTCGGCACCTTCTGCGTGCGCTGCCACCAGCAGGTCGGCACTCAGCTCGGCGAGAGTCGCGAAACGCCACTTTGGCAGATGAGCCAGATCTCGCGCGAGGGCGTGAGCTGCATCACCTGCCACCGTGTCAAGGAGCAGTACGGCAAGGTCAATGGCGAACGCCGTGTCGAGCCGGGCAAGATTTTCGATCCGGTGTACGGCAGCGGCGAGAAGAGCGTCATCAAGGAGATCCTCGCCAGCAAGGAGACCTACTCTGTCAAGACGAGCGCCGACGGGCGTGGCAACAGCATCCACAATGGCATGTTTACGAACCCGCAGATCACCAAATCGGAGTTCTGCGTGAGCTGCCACCAGGTTGCTGTCAACCTGGGCATCAAGCTCGAGATCGTGTGGGATCAGTATCGCGATAGCCCGGCGAGACAGGCTGGCGTCACCTGCCAGGACTGCCACATGGGCAAGGTCCCCGGAAAGCCCGATGGCTATGCGACCGGACCCTCCGCCGTCCTCGGCGGCAAGGAGATCAACCCCGGACGCAAGCATGCCAATCACCGCTTCATCGGCCCGGGCTATTCGATCGCCCACCCCGGCGTCTTCCCTCACAACCCGAAGGCCCAGGCCTTCAGCATGAAGGACTGGCTGGAGTTCGACTGGCGCGCCGGTTGGGGCACTGCCGAGTTCGAGGACAAGGTGGCCTCTGGCAAGATCAAGGCGAGCTTCCCCAAGCGGTGGGCCGACGCGCTTGATCGCGAGGACGGTCGGCAGATCATCGATGAGAACCTTGCGAAGCTTGACGAGCGGTACGAGCTCAGACGCCAGGTCATGGAGAACGGCACCAAAATCGACGGTCCGTACATCGCGGGCGCCCCGCAAGTCGGCAGGGACTTGGCGTTCTTCTACAAGATCAAGAACCTCAATGCGGGGCACAACCTGCCGTCCGGCTCCCTCGGTGCGCAGCCGCAGCTCTGGGTGAACGTCGCCCTCCTTGATCCTGACGGCAAGAACGTCTGGGAGACGGGCTACACCGACAGCAATGGCGATGTGGCCGACCTGCACAGCCTGGATGTCGGGTCTGGCAAGATCAAGGCCGACCAGCAACTGGTGAATTTCCAGACCAAGTTCCTGACCACCAACCTCAAGGGCACCGACCGCGAGATGTATCTGCCGGTGAACTTCGATAACGACCCGCTGCCGCACCTGCGTCCGCCGCAGGTCCCGACCACCGTTCTCAACCACCCGCCGACGGTGCGCATGGAGAACCACTCGCTGTCGCCGCTGGAGGAGAAGCGGGCCAACTACCAAGTGCCGGGTAGCCTGATCAAGAAGACCGGCAAGTACCGCCTCGCCTTCCGCATGCGGAGCCGTGCCGAGCCGATCTACTTCATGCGCTTCGTCGGTGCCACGAAGGAAATGGAGCGGCGCATGAACGAGCGGACGATGAACTTCCACGTCCGCGCGGTGGAGGTGGATGTGAAGGACTAGCATCGAGAAGCCGAGGGGTTTCGGACTGGGGACCGCGAGGGGTCAAAAAGGCAGGTCCCCAGCCCTTACCCTGCAGGTCAGAACCACGACACGGGGGCTTGCACTTGATTTGCCATAGCAACCTTCTGCGATATGCAGGAAGAGCGACCGCCACTATCGCGCTGGTAGCCGGTGGTTACCTTGTAGTGTCCGGCACGACTGCTGAGCCTGCGGCAGGCGAAGGCTGGTCCACGCAGATCTTGCCCGACGCGGCACCGGCCGATTCCGCCGCCGGTCCCGTCCAAAACAATGCGATGTACGTGGGCGCCAAGAACAAGGCCGCCGACAACACATCAGACGCAACGGCACGCACACGCAGCGCCGGCAAGGACGACCTATTCCTGCCTGGTCCGCAGTACGACGAGAACTACAACGCCCAGGGCAACCTTGACATCTACGGCAAGAAGCGGGAGGTCGAGGCGCCGCGCCCGCCTGTTGAGCTAGGTCGCCAGCAATACACCTCCGGCTCATACGAGCCGAGCAGCACCATCTTCGGTGAATTGAATCCGCTGCTGCCGGGCCTCGCCATCTATGGCGACTGGCGGACGGCGGTCGCCTACAACCAGAACGACGGCAAGGATATTGCCCAGATCGCGACCCGGCTGAACATCGACATCGACCTCAAGCTCACCGGCACCGAGCGCATACACGCCTTCTTCACACCGCTACAGAAGAATGCACAGTTCACCCGATACGAGTTCGGCGGCGGCGCCGGCGATGGGAGATTCACCGACGAGTTCGACTTCAACCCGCAGACGCTGTTCTTCGAGGGTGACCTCGGGTCCATCGTTTCCGGTTTCTCCGGTAACGAAGCCGGATTCGATCTGCCCTTCACGGTCGGTCTCTTCCCGCTGTTCCTACAGAACGGGATTTGGGCGAACGACGCGATCCTTGGCGGCGCAGTGACCATCCCCGCGAAGAACTCAGCGAAGTTGGGCCTTCCCAACTACGACATCACCTTCTTCGCCGCCTTTGACAATGTCGACAACGCGGGCATCCTCGGACCTGCCAACAACAGCAACGCCAATATCTTTGGCGTAACCACCTTCATCGACGCCTTCGGCGGCTATATCGAAGCGGGGTACGCCGCGATACAGGGCAAAGACGATGTCGGGCTGGCGGAGGACGGCCAGGTGACGCACTTCCTGACCGCCGCGTACTCCCGGCGCTATGCCAACACCATATCGAACTCGACCCGCTTTTTTGCCAACTTCGGGGACGGCAAGGACGACGAAGGCTATGCCATCATCTCGGAGAACAGCCTGATTACGGGCGGGCCGAGCACACTGGTCCCCTATGCCAACTTCTTCGTCGGCTTCGACAGGCCTCAGCCGCTGGTCGATGGCAATGGGGCGGGCATCCTGAAGAACGTCGGCATCAACTTCGAGACCGACGCCCTGACCGGCTACCCGAAACTTGACGACACCGCCTCCAACGCCTACGGCGGCGCGATCGGCTTGATCTATCTCTTCGGTGCAGATCTGGGCCAGCAGCTTGTCTTCGAGGTGGCCACGGTTCAGCCCTTCGAGGATGATGGCGTCGGCGCCAAAGAGGCGCAGTACGCCTTCGGCATTCGCTATCAGATCGCGCTCACCCGGGCGTGGCTGTTGCGCGCCGACGCTACCTATCAGATCAAAGAGGACCAGGACGAGAACGACTTCGGTGTTCGCATGGAGCTCCGCAGGAAGTTCTGACCGACCGCGGATGGCGGTTCCAGTCTGAGACGGCCAACTATGCGAGGCAATCCCATGAGTAGTCGGAACGTAGTCGCTTCTGTTCTGGTGGCTTGCTCGCTCGCGGTTGGTTTCGCCAGCACTGCGCCAGTGGCCAATGCCGAGACTCTGAGGCCCCACAAAAGCGCCTCTCTGAAGCCCGGCAAAAGCACCAAGAATAAGTCAATTGAAACTAGGCGTCGCTTTCGCAGCGTACGGATTCACCTGCCAATAGGGCCGACCTCTGTCTACCAGGATTATCCGTACTACTACAGCCGTGGTTATTACCCAACCCATATAGGGGGCTACGTCTACTATCCCTACTACTACTACCGCCATCCCTACTACCGCTACCGCGAGAGGGCGCGTCGGAATTGATGGCGGTAATGCATCGGAGCTTCGGAGCCTGCAGATGTCGTTGACGCTACCGGTCTGGCTGCTTCTCGCCTCCTCGATCGCGATATCGACACTGCTCATCCTTCCGCTGCTATCAGACGCAACGCGACTTGCTCTCCTCTCGCGGCTGCGCCTATCGAGCTGGGCATTCGGGCAGGAGCTGCAGGGCGCCACCGCAACATTGATTGTGGCGGCTGGGGTCTTTCTCCTTGTTGCAGGCGTTGGCGCGGTTGCTTCTTACGTGGGTGGTCCCCCCGAGGCGGCCGGCTCAGGGCACACGGGGTCACTCTCAGAGCCACATACCGGGTCGAATGGCGAGCTGTTTGCCAACCTCAAGGATTACACGCGTTCCATCGGGGCGGAGCAGACGGCGTCCGCGGTGACAGGTGGCAAACTGCTGCCCGATGTGAACACGATGGTCGAGCGCCTGGTGGCTCGGCTCGAGGCCGCGCCAGATGATGTCAAAGGCTGGCGGATGCTCGGCTGGTCCTACTTCCATACAGGGCGCTACAAACAGGCGGCTGCCGCCTATGCGAGAGCAGTAGGGCTCGATCCGAATTCCGCCGAGCTGAAGGTCTCATACGAGGAGGCCAAGGCGAAGGCCGCCGAAAGCAGCAAACTAGAGACGGCCACCTCTTTACCGAGCGAGACCGTCGGCAAGGGCGGTGACGGACGAAGCGCCGAGAGAAATACCAAGCAACAAGCGATGCCCCCCCGTGAGTATGACGCTGCAATCCGATCGATGGTCGATGGGCTGGCGGCTCGCCTGGAGGGCTCTCCACGGGACGTTGAGGGCTGGACCCGCCTCATGCGCTCTCGAGTTGTGCTTGGTGAGAGGGAGATCGCGGCAACGGCGTTCCGCAAGGCGCTCGAGGTCTTCAAGGACGACGCTGCCGCATCGGGCAAGGTTACGGCTGCCGCGATTGAGCTCGGCCTGAAGGCCGAATGACTGCTCCGCATTCTCGCCGGGAAGACGTGTAGGAGGCCGACATGAATTTCGAGCGCTTGCTCCAGCAGCGGCTCGATAGCCTTCATCGAGAAGGTCGATACCGCGTCTTCGCGGATTTGAAACGCCGTCGTGGGTTCTTTCCTGTCGCGGATCATTTCGCGCCAGTTGGCCCGCGCGAGGTCACGGTGTGGTGCTCCAACGACTATCTCGGCATGGGGCAGCACCCGGTAGTATTGGCAGCCATGCACGAGGCGCTTGACGCCGTGGGAGCTGGCTCTGGCGGCACGCGCAATATCTCTGGCACAACCCACTATCACGTGGAGCTCGAAGGCGAGCTTGCCGACCTCCATGGCAAGGAGGCCGCGCTTCTCTTCACCTCCGCATACATCGCCAACGACGCTACACTCTCAACTCTCCTCAAGCTCGTTCCTGGCACGGTCGTTTTCTCGGACGAGAAGAACCACGCGTCGATGATCGAGGGCATGCGCCGCGGGAAGTGCGAGAAGCACATCTTTCGTCACAACGACGTGACTGACCTCGAGGCGAAGCTCAAGAAATTTCCGAAGGGCACGCCCAAGATCATCGCCTTCGAGAGTGTCTACTCCATGGACGGGCATATCGCGCCGGTCGGCGCCATCTGCGATCTCGCCGACAAGTACGGCGCGCTCACCTACCTCGACGAGGTGCACGCGGTCGGCTTGTACGGCCCGCGCGGTGGGGGCATTGCCGAGCGCGACGGCGTCTTGGACCGGGTCGACATCATCAACGGCACGCTCGCCAAGGGGTTCGGCGTCATGGGCGGCTATATCGCCGGCTCCCGCAGCCTCTGCGATGCGATCCGCTCGTTTGCCTCAGGGTTCATTTTCACGACATCGCTCGCGCCTGCGATCGCGGCCGGGGCGCTTGCTTCCATCCGCCACCTGAAGACGAGTGCGATCGAGCGCGCCCGGCACCAGGAGCGGGTTCAAACGCTCAAGAGGCTGCTCAGGGGAAAGCGTTTGCCCGTTATGGACAATCCAAGCCATATCGTGCCTGTGATGGTCGGTTGCCCCGTTCACTGCAAGGCAGTGACGGATGCGTTGCTCCGCCAATACGGGATCTACGTACAACCAATCAACTATCCGACGGTGTCGAAGGGCACCGAGCGGATGCGTCTCACGCCATCGCCAGTGCACTCGGACGAGCAGATGGCGAGCCTGATCCACGCACTCGACGAGCTCTGGTCAGCCTGCCCCCTCTCAAATGGTACCTACGTCAGGCTGGCGGCGGAGTAGAGTCTTCAGCTGCGGCCGGGGGCAGTGAGGGCTTTGCGTGATCCTGGTTCAAACTTCGAGACCGCCTACCATTATCTCCAATCAGGACACTTGCTGGGAAGCCTTCCGTTGTGACCTGCACAATGCTGATCGACGCAAGAATAGCATTGCGCCCGATGTCGCTTGCGGATGTGCCGCTGCTCGACCTGTGGGACAGGCAGCCGCACGTCATGGCGGCGACCAGCGATGATCCAGACCAGCCCAAAGCATTCGGTGACACCTGCTGGTCGGACGAGCTGGCGCTGGTAGGTCCCGATTGCCAGTATCTCGTCGCAGAGCTCGACGGCCGGCCGATCGGAGCCATGCAGATCATCGACCCGCACACCGAGGAGACGCACTACTGGGGGGAGATAGAGCCGAACCTGCGGGCCATCGACATCTGGATCGGCGCGGCAGAAGACCTCGGCAAAGGGTACGGCGAGACGATGATGCGGCGAGCGTTCCAGATATGCTTCGCCGAGCCGGTGGTGGCCGCCATTGTGATCGATCCTCTGGCCAGCAATACCCGCGCACACAAGTTCTACCGGCGGCTTGGCTTCGTTCCAGAAGGCCGACGCATGTTTGGCGACGACGACTGCCTCGTGCATAGATTGACACGCCTGACGTGGCGCCAGCGGTTTCCGGAAGACTGAGGCACCAATCGAACGCCTGAGTGGGACCGACGGGCAGCGCTGTCGCAGCGCTTTTTCACATCCCCGCGAGATTCGGCGGTCGCACCTCGACTTCGCGCGCGCTCACCGCTCCATTCGGTTGACGAGGTATCGGCCGCACGAACGCGGACGCGCGGGCTGTCAGCTAATGTTGGGCTGGCAGGAAGCTCTGCCTAAGCGGATTTCCTTCGTCGGCCCAACGCGTGGGCCAGCGCCCCTTACGCCCGCTTTCAATGCTTTCCTGCCGGACGGCAGCTCATTGCCAGGTGAGGTTTGACCGTTGCTGACCTTCGCGAACTGTGGCCATGCTGTGCGCAGATGGAAACGTTCCAAGCTGAGCGCTCTCCGCCCGCGGCGTTGTGATGACATACAGCGTGAAGGACATTGGCGGCGACCCGGCGACAACTGCCGATATTCTGCGTCTCAACAACGAGAACGTTCGTGAGACATCGCCGCTCGATGCTGACAAGCTGGCCCGCATGATAGCCGCCGCGCGCGTGGCGACCATAGTCGAGCCGGGCATCGCATTCCTCCTGGCGTTCGACCACGGCGCGGACTACGACGGCTGGAACTTCATCTGGTTTCGCCAGCGGTTTGATACCTTCCTGTACATCGATCGCATTGTCGTCGGGGAAGGCCACCGGCGGGTCGGTCTGGGTCGGTTGCTCTACGATGACCTCTTTCGTCGAGCCAGGCATCTGGGCCATCAAAGGATCGCATGCGAGGTTAATGTTCGACCGCCGAACCCCGTCTCCGACACATTTCACGCAAACCTTGGGTTCGCTGAGGTCGGCAAGGGGACCAGTAGTGATGGCGCCAAGGCGGTCCGATATCTCGTTTGCGATCTGTATAGTGGCGGTCAATGACGGCTTCTGGCACTCCTCGCTGTAGGCCGGGGGCGATGCAATCCTACCGCTCACACCGCCGGCCCGATCTGCCTCCGGCTGGCAGGGATACGGCTGGCCAGGACCTTGTCGATGCGGCGGCCATCCAGGTCCACCACCTCGAAGCGCCAGCCGTTCGTCTCCATGGACTCGCCCACCGCCGGGATGCGGCGCAGCTCGGCCAGCACGAAGCCGGCTACCGTCTGGTAGTCGCGCTTGGTCGGCAGGGCGAAGCCCAGCTGCTCGGCCATGTCGTCGGCCGGCATGCCGCCCGACAGCAACCACGAGCCGTCGTCGCGCGGCACCGCGTAAGGCTCCTCCTCCACGTCCACGTCGGAGCGGAACACCCCGGCGATGACCTCCAGCACGTCGGCGGGCGTGACGATTCCCTCGAAGTGCCCGTACTCGTCGTGGATCAGCGCCATGGGCACCTCTGCGTCGCGCAGCGTCTCCAGCACGTCGAGTGCATCGGCGGTGTCCGGAATGATCGGCGCCTGGCGCAGATGCACGCGCACGTCGAGGGGCGCATCCGACATCAGCGCGACCAGCAGCTCGCGCGCCCTGACCACGCCGATCAGGTCGTCCGGCGAGCCGTCGCCCACCGGCAGGCGCGTGTGCGGGCTTGCCAGCAGGCGCGTCCTGATGTCGGCCGCGCTGGCGTTGGCGTCGATCCAGTCCACGTCGGTGCGTGGCGTCATCAGCCCACGCACCGGCCGGTCGCCGAGCCGCAACACGCCGGAGATGAGCCGGCGCTCGCCCGATTCCAGCACGCCCGCGCCCTCGGCCTCCGCGATCAGGCCCTTGATCTCCTCTTCAGTCACCGTGCTCCTGGGCAGCTGGCGCTGGCCAACGAGCCAGAACACCGCCTTGGTCGACACGTCGAGCAGCCACACCGCCGGTGCGGCGATGCGCGACACGGTCGTCATCAGCGGCGCCACTGCGCAGGCTATGGTCTCCGCATGGCGCAGCGCGAGGTTCTTGGGCACCAGCTCGCCGGCGATCAGGGACAGGTAGGTAATAGCGGCAAACACGCCGATGTAGGCGAGCCAGGCCGCAGCGGCCGTCGGCACGCCCTTGCCCAGCAGATACGCGGTCAGGTCCTCGGTGAGCGTGGCGCCCGAGTAGGCGCCGGCGATCAGGCCGACGGCGGTGATGCCGATCTGCACGGTGGAGAGAAATCGGCCGGGGTCGGCGGCGAGCGCGAGCGCCCGGTTGGCGCCGTGGCGGCCCTCGGCGGCAAGCGCGGTGAGACGGGAGCGGCGGGCCGAGACGACGGCGAGCTCGGAAAGCGCAAACACCCCGTTCAACAGGATGAGGAGAACGACAATGACGATCTCGAGCACGGGACCCGCAGGGCCGGCTCGCCCAGTTCGCCGGTCCTCCTCTGTTGTGGCGCGGCAAGGGAAACAGAGTTGCCCCCGCGGGTCAATCAGGAGGTTTCCGGGCTCGGCGCAAGCTTCGGCAGTCGGGCGTCGACAGTCGGTAACGCAACGTGCCCCCACGTGCGCCCTTTTTGCGACTGCCGACGCCCGACTGCCGACTGCCGTTTCTACTTGCCCTTCCGGCCCGGCAACGGCGGCAGCGACTTGAGGTGGGCCGCTATGGCGCTCCGGTCGGCGTCGGAGAGCTTGGCGGTGTTGCGTACCACGTCGGCCATGTTCGACCCCACCGAGTCGGCCTCCGGCGTGAGGCCGGACTTGAGCAGATAGGCGATATCCTTCGCCGACCAGCTGGCGATGCCGTCGGCGTGGGGCGTGATGTTCGGCACCCAGGCCTTGCCCTCGGCGTCCGGCCCGCCGGCGAAGCGGCGCCCGGTGACGATACCGCCCAGGAGGTCGCGTGGGCTGTGGCACTCGGCGCAGTGACCGGGGCCTTCCACCAGATAGGCGCCGCGGTTGAGCTCGGCGCTTCTGGCCGGATCTGGCGTGAACGGCTTGCCGTCGAGGTACAGGAGCTTCCAGAGCCCGAGCCCGCGGCGAACGCTGAACGGGAACGGCAGCTGGTGCGGGTCCGACGGCGTCGCTTCGGCCGGCAGCGTCTTGAGGAACGCGAACAGGTCGCGCACGTCGTCGAGCGCCATGCGCTGATAGGAGGTGTACGGGAACGCCGGATAGAGATGCTCGCCGTTGCGGCCGATGCCGCGCAGCATGGCATTGATGAAGGCCGCTTCCGACCAGGCGCCGAGGCCGTGCGTGGGGTCGGCCGAGATGTTGGGGACTTTGAAGGTGCCGAATGGCGTCGCCAGCGCGAGGCCGCCGCCCAGGCGCCGCTCGTCCTTCTGCTGCGGCGTGGCATGGCAGGACGCGCAGCCGCCGATGTTGAACATGGTCTCGCCGTTGGCGAGGTCGGCACTGCGCGGTGGCAGGGGGGCCGTCACCGCCGGCGACGGGATCGTCAGCACATAGAACGCCGCGGCCCCGGCCAGCGCCAGGGCGACGAGTGCAACGATAATGGTCCGCAGTCGCATTCGCGGTCAGATCCCTCGCCGCTCGGGGGTCAGACCCCTCGCGCCCAACGTTGATATTCGACGCTGACGCCGGAGGCGAGGGGTCTGACCCCTTCCACTACTTCGCCGGGGCGCGGAAGTCCTTGTGGCAGCCGCCGCAGTAGCCGACCACTTTCGGCCACTCGGTCTTGAAGCTCGCCTCGTCCTTGATGGACGCCGCGGCAGTCTTGGCGTCCTTGGCGAAGCCGTCGAACCAGTCGAGGTAGCCCTTCATGTCGGTCCAGATTGCGGGCAGGGCGCGCGTGTCGCCGGTCTTGGAATCGTTGGGCCAAAGCCCCTTCAGCTTGGGCGCGTTGTCCTGGAAGGTCTTGAGTGAGGCCTGGACCTTGGCCAAGTCGAAGGGCGCCTCGCCCTTCATCATGGCTGTGGGTGCCTTTGTCGCCTCGGCGTTGGCCTTCATCAGGTCCTTGCGCTCCTTGATGACAGCCGTGTTCTGCGCCAGCACGATGCCTGCGCTCAGGCTCAGGAGCACCGCTCCCACGACAACTCGAAGCATAGATTTTCCCTCCAGTAGGGGTCGAGGACTTGTCTCGATCGTCGGCGCGGAGACGACTTGCCCACCCGTTGCGGCTGCGCCAATCTGGAAGCTTACCGGCGCGCCAGACACCGCAAAAGCTACCGTGTCACACTTTTTTTTGAACGGTTCCAACCCGCGATTTCGCGCATCCTGGTGGAATAAGCCGGGTGGATTCAACGTCTGCCGGAAGTTGTCAGCGGCACGGGAGAGGTCGCGCTTGATCTCGCGGGAGGATGCTGTAGCGGCTGAGATTCCGCGCCTGCGTCGCTACGCGCGGGTGCTTCTCGGCGACGACGGCGAGGCCGAGGACCTGATCCAGGACACCCTGGAGCGCGCGCTGGCGCGCCTGCCCCAGTGGCGCGAGGGCGACAGCCCGCGCAAGTGGTTGTTCTCCATCCTGCACAACCTGCACGTGGACGCCCTGCGGCGCAAGTCGCGCCGCCCCCCGCACGTCGGCCTGGAGAGCATCGGTGCAGCCCAGTCCGAGCCGGCCGCAGACGGCGGCAGCGGGCGCGACCTCGACCAGGCGCTGCGGCTGCTCAGCGTCGAGCAGCGGGAGGTGGTGCTGCTGGTAGGCCTGGAAGGGCTCAGCTATGCCGAGACGGCGGAGGTGCTCGACATACCCGTCGGCACCGTCATGTCGCGGCTGGCGCGCGGGCGTGATCGGCTGCGTGGCCTGATGGATTACGGCGGCGGCGACAGGAACGGTCGCACCGCCTTGAGGAGAGTGAAATGAGCGGCCAGCGGCGCATCAGCGAGGCTGAGCTGCATGCCTTCGTCGACGGCGAGCTGGCGCCCGCCGAGCACGCCGAGGTGACCGACCTGCTGGCGGCCTCTCCGGCCGACCTGGCCCTGGTCCGCGAGATCCGCGAGATCAACGAGGCGATCCGGGCCCGCTACGGTGGGGGCGTCGCCGAGCCGGTGCCTGCCGCGGTCGAGCGGGAACTGGCGCGCCTGGGCCGTGGGTGGCTCGCCTGGCCGCGCCGGCTGGCGCGGCCGGCGGCGGCTGCCGTGCTGCTTCTCGGCGCGGCGGCAGCAGGCTACGTGGCAAGGGGATTGCTGGCCGAGCCGCGCGTGCCGGAGCCCGCCTTCGTGGCGACGGCGCTGGGTGCGCACAGCGTCTACGTGCCGGAGGTGCGCCATCCCGTCGAGGTGAGGGCCGACGAGGCGCATCTGGTGCGCTGGCTCGCCAAGCGCGTGGGCGGCCCCGTGCGGGCTCCGGCCTTGGCGAGCTCCGGGTGGAAGTTGATGGGCGGCCGGCTGCTCCCCGACCAGGACGGCCACCCCGCGGCGCAGTTCATGTACGAGGACGCCACGGGCCGGCGTCTGACGCTTTACATCCGCAAGGAGACCGGCCTCGGCAATACCGCCTTCCGCTTCTTCGAGCGCGACGGCTTCGGCGCTTTCTACTGGATCGACCGCCCGCTTGCCTACGCGCTTACGGGCCGCCTCTCGCGCGACGAGCTGACGACGCTCGCCAACATCGTCTACGGGCAGCTCGAGGGACACGGCGCGGCGCCGGACCCTGCTGGGGGGCCAACTCCAAAGCCATAGGCCGTCACGCAGCCGGGCTCACCGGCACGACAGGAGGATCGTGCACGATCGTGCGGGTCGCGAGCTTTTTGTAGCTTTTTCGTATTGCCGGGCTGCGCTCCCCGCGCCACACTGGCGTTACAGACTGACGTAAACGTCAACCAAGAGCCCGCGAAGGGCCAGCGTGGCGAGGAGACCCATGCCAGAGCACAAGACCCTCAGAGTCCGCGTCGATCCCGACAAGTGCCAGGGCCACAACCGCTGCAAGGCGCTGGCGCCGGAGCTGTTCGAGCTGGACGAGATCGGCAACGCGCGTGCCGCGGGCGACGGCATCGTGCCGGCCCGGCTGGAGGCGAAGGCCTACCTGGCCAAGTCAAACTGCCCCGAGTTCGCGATCGAGATCGTCGAGGAGGGCGAGTCATGACCGACCGCCCCCCTGTCAAGGACTGGGCCACCGACTTCGATCATCTCGATCCGCGCTGGGTCAACGATCCGTTCCCGATCTGGGACGAGATGCGGAAAGGCTGCCCGATCGCCCACACCGACCGCTTCATGGGCGTCTATTTCCCCTCCCGCTACGAGGACGTGCGTGCGGTAGCCTACGACACCGAGCACTTCTCCTCGCGCCGGGTGGTCGTGCGCGAGACGCCGCCGCCCCGCATTCCCGCGCCGCCGATCACGTCCGATCCGCCCGAGCATCGCCCCGCGCGCATGGTGCTGCTGCCGCCGTTCACCCCGGATGCTATCAGGAAGCTGGAGCCCAGGGCGCGCGCACTCTGCAACGAGCTGATCGACAAGTTCATCGAACGCGGTGCCTGCGATGCGGCGGTGGAGTATGCGCAGGAGATCCCCACCCGGCTCATCGCTCACATGCTGGACCTGCCGGAGAGCGACGGCGACCTCTACCGCAAGTGGATTCACGAGATCCTGGAGGTTGGCATCACCGACCAGGCCGTGCTCATGCAGGCCGTTGGCGAGATGACCCGCTACTTCGCGGCCGCTGTTGCGAAGCGTGTGGCGAGTCCGGGCGACGACCTGATCAGCCATCTCGTGCACGCGAAATTCAACGGCGCGCCAATGGCGACCGATCACGTTCTGGGCTCGTTGCGGCTGCTCCTGATCGCCGGCATCGATACCACCTGGAGCGGCATCGGCTCCTGTATCTGGCACTTGGCGAAGACGCCGGAGGACCGCCGCCGGCTGACGGCGGAGCCGGCCCTGATACCGACTGCCATTGAGGAGCTGCTCAGGGCCTACGCCCCCGTCACCATGGCGCGTGAGGTCGTCAAGGAGACCGAGATCAACGGCTGCACTTTCAAGCCGGGCCAGATGGTGCTGCTCTCGTTTCCGGCCGCCTGCCGTGACCCCGCTGTGTTCCCCGACGCCGACAAGGTCGTTATCGACCGCAAGGAGAACCGCCACGCCGCCTTCGGCCTCGGCATCCACCGCTGCGTCGGCTCCAACCTCGCGCGCATGGAGCTGACGGTGGCAGTGGAGGAGCTCTTGAAGCGCATTCCCGAGTTCAGGCTTGCCGGCGAGGTGCGCTGGTCGGAAGGCACAGTGCGCGGCCCGCGCCGGCTGCCGCTGAGGTTTCACTGATTTGCCTTTGCAACGCTGAGAACGCCGGAAGAGGCCCGCCCCCGTGAGCACGCGTCCGCCCGTCGCCGACTGGACGACCGACTGGGACCATCTCGATCCCAGGTGGGTCGATGATCCCTACCCGATCTGGGACGACCTCAGGCAGAGATGCCCGATCGCACATACCGACCGCTTCGGCGGCGTCTATCTCCCCACGCGCTACAAGGATATCCGCGACATCGCCTACGATACGGAGCATTTCTCCTCCTGCAAGGTGGCGGTGCGCGAGGTGCATCCGCCGAACGACCGCGGCGCGCCGCCGATCACGTCGGACCCGCCGCGGCACCGGCTGGCCCGCATGGTGCTGCTGCCGCCGTTCACGCCGGATGCCATCGACAAGCTCAGGCCCCGCGCCAGGGCCATCTGCAACGAGCTGATCGATGCCTTCATCGCCAAGGGCGCTTGCGACGCCGCCGTCGAGTATTCCCAGCACATCCCCACCCGGGTGATGGCGCACATGCTGGGCGTGCCGGAGAGCGACGGCGAGCTGTTTCGCACCTGGATCAACGCCACCCTGCAGGAGGGCGTGACCGACAACGCCGCGCTGATGCAGGCGCTGGTGGAGATGACGGAATACTTCCGCGGGCCGATGCTGGAGCGCCGGCAGAAGCCCGGCACCGATCTCATCAGCTACCTGGTGCAGCAGACATACCCCGACGGCCGCACCCTCACGGACAACCACGTGCTGGGCTCGGTGCGCCTGCTGCTGGTGGCCGGCATCGACACAACCTGGAGCGCCATCGGCGCCTTCATCTGGCACCTGGCCATGGCGCCGGAGGACCGCCGGCGGCTGGTGGCTGAGCCGGAGCTGATGCCCACCGCCATCGAGGAGCTGCTGCGCGCCTACGCCCCCGTCACCATGGCGCGCGAGGTGATCGCGGATACTGAGATCAACGGCTGCCCGTTCAAGCCGGGGCAGATGGTGATGCTGTCGTTCCCGGCCGCCAACCGCGACCCCCGGATGTTCCCCGACGCCGACAAGGTGATCATCGACCGCAAGGAGAACCGCCACGCCGCCTTCGGCCTCGGCATCCACCGCTGCGTCGGCTCCAACCTCGCCCGCATGGAGGTGACGGTGGCCGTGGAGGAGCTGCTGAAGCGGATTCCGGAGTTCGGCATCGCCGGCACGGTGACGTGGTCCGAGGGCAGCGTGCGCGGGCCGCGACGGCTGCCGCTCCGGTTCGGGTGAGGTGGTGACGGGGTCAGACCCCTCGCGACAATCGCAGAGAATATACCGCATCCGTGGATGCGAGGGGTCTGACCCCTCGCCCTACGCCTCCACCAGCGGCGCCATGTGTGGGTGCACAAGCCGGAAGCCCACGCCGAAGCGGTTCCACAGGTTGATGGCGCTGATGGCGAGCGTGAGGCTGACGATCTCGGGCTCGGAGAACTGCGCCGCCACCTCAGCGTAGACATCGTCCGGCGCGCCCGTCTCCGGCAGAAGCGTGAGCGCCTCGGTCCAGGCCAGCGCCGCGCGCTCGCGCTCCGTGTAAAGCGGGGATTCGCGCCAGGCCTCGAGCACATAGATGCGCTCTTCGCTCACGCCCGCCTTCCTGGCGTCGCGCGTGTGCATGTGCAGGCAGAACGCGCACTTGTTGATCTGGGAAGCGCGGATCTTGACGAGCTCCAGCAGCGGCTTCTCGAGCCGCTTTTGTCCACTGTCGCCTGCAGGGCGAGCAGCGTCTGATAGGTTGCCGGCGAGGCTTTGATGTAGTTGAGACGCGCTTGCATGACGGGCCTCCTGTATGTGGTTCAAAATAGCGTTTCCTGCACGAGAACGGGCGTCCGCTCGAGCTAACGTCCAGG
>Ga0075431_100001084_pt1 | contig 24360 bp, 15 predicted proteins | sample RhiMetdeltSRZDD5_FD_75297 | JGI IMG/M metagenome (GOLD analysis project Ga0075431, IMG submission 75297) | Populus rhizosphere microbial communities from Tennessee, USA - Rhizosphere MetaG P. deltoides SRZDD5 | ecosystem: Host-associated > Plants > Roots > Rhizosphere > Soil | place: USA... | reverse complement strand
GCTTCGTCGAGGCCTGTCATCGTGCCGGCATCGGCGTCATCATGGATTGGGTGCCGGCGCATTTCCCCGCCGACCCGCATGGGCTCGGCCGGTTCGACGGCACGTCGCTCTACGAGCATCAGGACCCGCGGCAAGGCTTTCACCGCGACTGGAACACGCTGATCTACAATTTCGGGCGGCGCGAGGTGGCGAACTTCCTCCTCGCCTCGGCGCTGTTCTGGCTGGAGCGCTACCACATTGACGGGCTCCGCGTCGATGCCGTCGCCTCCATGCTCTATCTCGACTATTCGCGTCCCCCCGGCGAATGGGTCCCCAACATCCATGGCGGCCGCGAGAACATCGATGCGGTGCGGTTCCTGCGCGAGATGAACAGCGAGGTCTATGCTGCCGATCCGGGTGCCATGACCATCGCCGAGGAGTCGACCGCCTGGCCGCGGGTGTCGCATCCCGTCCATCTTGGCGGCTTGGGCTTCGGCTACAAATGGAACATGGGGTGGATGCATGACACGCTCGACTACATGTCGCGCGATCCGATCCACCGGCGCTATCATCATGACCGGCTGACCTTCGGCCTGCTCTATGCCTTCAGCGAGAATTTCATCCTGCCGCTGTCCCATGACGAGGTGGTGCATGGCAAGCGCTCGATCCTCGGCCGGATGCCGGGCGACCGATGGCAGCGCTTCGCCAATCTGCGTGCCTATTACGCCTTCATGTGGTGCCATCCCGGCAAGAAGCTGATCTTCATGGGCAGCGAGTTCGGCCAGGAGAACGAATGGGCGCATGAGCATTCGCTCGACTGGCATCTCCTCGCCGACCCGCTGCACCGGAGCGTCCAGGACCTGGTCCGCGACCTCAACTGGCTCTATCGCTCGACCCCGGCGCTGCATCGGCTGGATACGAGCCCCGACGGCTTCTCCTGGGTCGATGCCAATGACGGCGACAACAGCGTGCTGTCGTTCCTGCGCTTTGCCCCCGATCAGCCGGCGGTGCTGGTGGTGTGCAACTTCACGCCGGTGGTCCGCCGGGACTATCGCGTCGGCGTGCCGGCCGGTGGCTATTGGCGCGAGCGCATCAACACCGACGCTGCCGTCTATGGCGGCTCCAATGTCGGCAATGCCGGCGGGGTGGTGAGCGAAGGAACCTCCTGCCACAACCGCCCGTTCTCGCTGCGACTTACCTTGCCGCCGCTCGCGACCCTCATCTTCGAGCATGTGGCATAGAGCATGCCTGCTCGACTTGATCGGAGAGGATGATGGCGGCATTGGAAGTCCAACCCGGATCGCCCTACCCCTTGGGCGCAAGCTGGGACGGCTCGGGTGTCAATTTCGCGCTGTTCTCGGCCCATGCCGAGCGGGTCGATCTGTGCCTGTTCGACCGCACCGGGCGCCGCGAGACCCATCGCATCATCCTCCCCGAATATACCGACGAGGTGTGGCACGGCTTTTTCCCCGATGTCAGGCCGGGCCAGCTCTATGGCTACCGCGTCTATGGTCCCTATGATCCCAAGAACGGTCACCGCTTCAACCACCACAAGCTCCTGATCGATCCTTATGCCAAGGCGCTGTCGGGCGAGCTCCATTGGCATGATGCGCATTTCGGCTATCGCGTCGGCTCGCCGCGCGAGGACCTCTCCTTCGACCGCCGCGACTCGGCCTTCGTCATGCCGAAGAGCGTCGTCATCGATTTCGCGCCGGCCTGGGGACGCGAGCGGCGGCCCAACACGCCGTGGTCGCAGACGGTGATCTACGAGGCGCATGTCAAGGGCTTCACCGCCCGCCAGCCGGAGCTTGCGCCGCATCTGCGCGGCACCTTTGCGGGCTTTGCCAATCCCCGCACCATCGACCATCTGGTGAGGCTCGGGGTGACGGCGGTCGAGCTCATGCCGGTGCAGGCCTTCTTCGATGACCGCTATCTCGTCGAGAAGGGCTTGAGCAACTATTGGGGCTACAACACCATCGCCTACTTTGCTCCAGCGCCGCGCTATGCCTCGGTGCTCGGCGACGTGCATGAGTTCAACGTGATGGTGCACCGGCTGCACGAAGCCGGGATCGAGGTCATTCTCGACGTCGTCTACAATCACACCGCCGAGGGCAATCACCTCGGACCGACTCTGTCCTTCAGGGGCATCGACAACAGGAGCTATTATCACCTGGCCGACGATCCGCGCTTCTACTTCGACACGACGGGCGTCGGCAACACGCTCCATTTCGGCCATCCGCGGGTCATGCAGATGGTCACCGACTCACTGCGCTACTGGGTCGAGACCTGCCATGTCGACGGCTTCCGCTTCGATCTCGCGACCGCGCTCGCCCGCGAGCGGCGAAGCTTCGATCCGGACTCGTCCTTCCTCAATGCCCTCCGCCAGGACCCGGTGCTGTCCCGGGTGAAGATGATCGCCGAGCCGTGGGACCTTGGCGAGAACGGCTATCAGCTCGGCAGCTTCCCCCCCGGCTGGGCCGAGTGGAACGGCCGCTACCGCGACGACATGCGAAGCTTCTGGAAAGGTGACGACCACATGCTCCCCGCCCTTGCCCGCGGCATTCTCGGCAGCGCCGACATGTTCGACCGCCGCGGCCGCCGCCCCTGGGCGAGCATCAATTTCATCACCGCCCATGACGGCTTCACCCTCGCCGATCTGTGGTCCTACAACGACAAGCACAACGAGGCCAACAAGGAGAACAATGCCGACGGTCATTCCGACAATCGCAGTTGGAATTGCGGTGTCGAGGGCAAGACCGACGACCCCGTCATCCTCGGCCTGAGAGACCGCATGCGGCGCTCGCTGATGGCGACGCTGATGCTCTCCGAAGGCACGCCGATGCTGCTGATGGGCGACGAGAACGGCCGCAGCCAGGGCGGCAACAACAACGCCTATGCCCAGGACAACGAGATGAACTGGTTCGCCTGGCAGGGCGTGTCGGAGCGCGATCTCGCCTTCCAGCGCTTCTGCTGTGGCCTGTCGCGCCTCCGCGCCGGCAATCCGCTGTTCCGCCAGCCGCGCTATCTTCATGGCGAGCCGATCGGCGAGAACGGTCCCCCCAATGTCAGCTGGTTCCGTCCCGATGCTGCCGAGATGCGCCCCGAGGACTGGCACAACGGGCTCGGACGCAGCCTCGGCCTGCGGCTGGCCGGTCGCGACGGCTCCTCGGCGCTGATCCTGCTCAACGCCCATTACGAGGATCTCCCCTTCCGGCTGCCGGCCACCGCCCGCGGCAATGGCGCCGGCTGGCGCGTTCTGGTCGACACCGGCACTGGCGAGATCGAGCCGCAACGCCCGCCGCTTGCCGCGGAGAGCGAGATCAGGCTCGGTCATCACACCCTCATGGCATTTGCGGCGGAGGCGGAATGAGCCAGCGTCTGCCCATCACCTGGGGAACCGAGATGGTCGGCGCGCATGCCGCCCGTTTCCGCCTGTGGGCACCGGCTCAGACGGAGATCGGCCTCATCGGCCATCGCACCGGCGAGGTCCTGGCGATGGAGCCCGACGACGATGGCTGGTTCACGGTCGAGACCGATCTCGTCAAGCCGGGCGAGGGCTACAGCTTCGTGCTGGCCGACAATCTCAAGGTGCCCGATCCCGCCGCGCGCGCTCAGCTCGGCGATGTCAACGGCCCTTCGCGGCTGGTCGATCCCGATGCCTTTGAATGGCGGCTGCCCTATTGGAAGGGCCGGCCCTGGCATGAAACGGTGATCTACGAGCTCCATACCGGCAGCTTTTCGGTGCCGGGCAATTTCGACGGGGTGCGGGCTCGCCTCGATCATCTGGAGCAGCTCGGCGTCACCGCGATCGAGCTCATGCCGGTCGCCCAGTTCGCCGGCAATCGCGGCTGGGGTTATGACGGGACCCTGCTCTATGCGCCGCATGCCGCCTATGGCGGCCCCGAGCAGCTGAAGCGCCTGGTCGATGCCGCTCATGAGCGCGACCTCATGGTGTTCCTCGACGTCGTCTACAATCACTTCGGACCGGAGGGCAATTATCTGTTGCATTATGCGCCGGAGTTCTTCCACCCCGAGCGCCAGACGCCATGGGGCGGCGCGATCGCTTTCGAGAGGCACCCGGTCAGGCGCTACTTCATCGACAACGCGCTCTACTGGATCGGTGAATACATGATCGACGGCCTGCGCTTCGATGCCATCGATCAAATTCGCGATCAGGCGGCAATCCATCTTCTCGACGAGCTGGCGCTCGAGGTCCGCCAGCGCTTTCCGGGACGGCATGTTCATCTCGCCACCGAGGACGACCGCAACATGGTCCGGCATGTCGAGCGCGATGCGAGCGGCGCGGTCGTCTTGTTCGATGCCGAGTGGAACGACGACTTCCACCACGCCGCCCATGTCATCGCCACCGGCGAGGACGAAGGCTATTACGGCGACTACATCTCCGACCGCCTTCAGAAGCTCGCGCGGGCGCTCGCCGAGGGCTTCATCTTCCAGGGCGAGGTCTCGAAATTCCGCAACAACCAGCCGCGCGGCGCGCCGAGCCGGCATCTGCCGCCGACCGCCTTCATCCACTTCCTGCAAAATCACGATCAGATCGGCAATCGCGCCTTTGGCGACCGCCTCGCCGATCTCGCGCCGCCCCGCATCGTCGAGGCGCTGACCGCGCTCCTTCTGCTGTCGCCGCAGATCCCGCTGATCTATATGGGCGAGGAATGGGGCGAGCGCACGCCCTTCGCCTTCTTCTGCGACTTCCATGGCGAGCTCGCGACCGCCGTCAGGGAGGGGCGCCGCCGCGAATTCTCCCAATGGTCGAGCTTCAAGAATCCGCAGAACCGCGAGCTCATTCCCGATCCCAACGCGCTCTCGACCTTTCTCGACTCGAAGCTCGAATGGAACGGCGTCGAGACCGAGGAAGGCGAAGCTCGACTCGACTTTGTGACGCGGCTCATGCGGCTGCGCCGCCATGAAATCGTGCCGCGCCTCCTCGGCATCGAAGGTGGGTCCGGAAGCGTCGAGCTCGCCGCCAGCAACCTGCTGGTGATCAGCTGGACCCTGGGCGACCGCTCGAGGCTCAGCGTCATTGCCAATCTCGGCGACCGCCCGTCCAGCGTCCCGGCCTCCGTCAAGCTCAGTGACGACGCGAAGCTCCTGTTCGAAAGCGTCGCCGGGGCCGATGGTCTCCTCAAGAGCGGATCCCTCCCCGAATGGTCGGTGGTGTTCCGCCTCGCCGCGCCGGTTGCGCCATGAGCGAGGCCCTCGACCAGCTCGCCCGTGCGTACGGAATTCTCTCCGACTATGTCAGCGAGACCGGCGAGCGACGGATCATCTCCGATGAGGCCAAGCGCCGCTTGCTGGCGGTCATGGGCGTGCCTGCCGCGAACGACGAGGAGGTGGCAGCCGCGCTCCAGGCCGCGCCGTCGCTTCAGGCCGCGACGCCCGAGCCGCCGGCACGATGCTACTTCCCGTCATGGCTCGACCATGAGCGTGTCTGGGGCGTGAGCTGCCAGCTCTACAGCCTGCGCTCGGCACGCAATCTCGGCATTGGCGACTTCGCCGATCTCGCAGCTTTTGCCGACATTGCCGCTGCCGCCGGCGCCGATTTCATCGGCTTGAACCCGCTCCATGCCCTGTTCGCCGCCGATCCCGCCCGCTTCAGCCCCTATGCTCCCTCCGACCGCCGCATGCTCGACTGGATCTATATCGCGATCGACCGGATCGAGGGCAGCGAGGCGATGCTGGCCGAGCTCGAGCCGCAGCTCCTGGCGGGGCTCCGCATGCCCGGCCTGATCGACTACCCCGAGGTCCATGCCTTGAAGCTCGACCTGCTCCGGCGATTGTTTCGCGAAAAGGTGCAACGACCGCCCGCGTTCCAGGCATGGCGCGAGGCGGCCGGTCCGGTGCTCCAACGCTTCGCTCTGTTCGAGGCGTTGTCGGAATGGATGGTGACGCAAGGCTTCTCCGCCGGCTGGCCTGGCTGGCCCGCCGCCTATCAGGATCCGTCCAGCACGATGGTGAGCGATTTCGCCAACGACAATGCAGAGGCCGTCGCCTTCCATTGCTGGCTGCAATGGCTGGCCAATGAGCAGCTGGCGGCTGCCCAGCGTCATGCGAGAGCCGCCGGCATGCGCATCGGCCTTTATCTCGATCTGGCTGTCGGCGCTGCCCCCGACGGCGCTGCGACCTGGGCCGATCGCGACCTCGTGGTGCCTGCGGCACGCATCGGCGCCCCGCCCGACATGCTGAACGATCACGGCCAGGATTGGGGGCTCGCACCGATCGCGCCGGCGACGCTCGCCGCCCGCAACATGGCGCCGCTCGATGACATCATCGGCCCGCTGATGGCCCACACCGGCGCCATCCGCATCGATCATGTGATGGCTTTGGAACGGCTCTACTGGATTCCGAGCGGCGTCGATGCCCGTGGCGGCGGCTATGTCAGCTACCCGCTTGCACGAATGATCGGCGTCCTTGCCAATGCCTCGCATCGCTGCCGCTGCCTGATCGTCGGCGAGGATCTCGGCACCGTGCCTTTCGGCTTTCGCGACACCATGCGGGCGGCGGCCATCCAGTCCTACCGGGTGCTGTGGTTCGAGCGCGATGGCGAGCACTTCCGGCCGCCGACACACTGGCCGGCCGAGGCGCTCGCCTGCGTGTCGACCCACGACCTGCCGACGCTTGCCGGCTGGTGGGCCGGCAGCGACATCGCGCTGCGCGCCGAGCTCGGCACCCTGCTGCCCGAGAGGATCGAGCCGATGCAGGCGGCGCGCGCGCATGACCGGCGCATGCTCCTCGACCTTCTGGCGCTCCATGGCGGGCTGACGCCCGGCTCCTACGAGGTCGACCCGCCAAGCGCGATCGCTCCCGAGGTGGTGAGCGCCACCCATCGGCTGCTCGCCCGCACGCCGTCGCGCTTGCTGGTGGCGCAGATCGAGGACCTGCTCGGCGTCGCCGAGCAGGTCAACCTGCCGGGCACCGTCTACGAATATCCCAATTGGCGTCGCAAGCTGCCGCTGACCATCGAGCAGATCGCCGACGACACGCTGTTCCGCGCGGTGTCGGCAGCACTTCGCGAGGAACGGCCGAGGCCGTCATGACAGCGCCATTCGCCACCTACCGGCTGCAGTTCCGGTCGGGGATGGATTTTCGACGGGCGGCGCGGCTCATTCCTTATCTCGAGGCGCTCGGCGTCAGCCATCTTTATGCCTCGCCCATCTTCCAGGCGACGCCGGGATCGGCCCATGGCTATGACGTGACCGACTATGGCGCACTCGACTCGGCGCTTGGCGGCGGGCAAGGGTTCGCCGATCTCGCGGCGACGATGCGCCAGCACGGCATCAAGCTCATCCTCGACATCGTTCCCAATCACATGGGGGCGAGCCCCGGCAACGCATGGTGGCGCGACGTCCTGGAATGGGGTCGCAGCAGCGCCTATGCCGACCATTTCGACATCGACTGGTCGGCGCCGAAGCTGCTCGTGCCGGCGCTCGCCAGCTCCTACGGCCAGGCCTTGACGCAGGGCGCCTTCTCGCTCGCCTTCGAGGCCGAGACCGGCGGCTGCTCCTTCAAATATGGCGGGCTGCTCCTGCCGCTCGCCCCGCCCTCCTATGCCCACGTCATCGGCCGCCTCGACCCCACCACCTTCGGCGCGCTGGCCCGCCGGTTCGCCGTCGTGACGCAGGAGGACTCGGCTCAACTCAAAAGCGATCTTGCCGCGCTGGCCGAGGACGCCGCGGTGCGCTCGGCAATCATCGAGGCGACCGAGGCGATCGCCCAGGATCGCGAGGCGATCCACCAGCTGCATGAGCACCAGGTCTGGCGGCTCGTCCATTGGCGGGCGGCGCGCGAGCAGCTCACCTATCGCCGCTTCTTCGAGATCGCCGATCTGGTCGGGGTCAGGGTCGAGAGCCAGCGCGTGTTCGATGACGTCCATGGCCTCGCTCTGTCGCTGGTCGCCTCCGGCGACGTCCATGGCCTCAGGATCGATCATGTCGACGGGCTCGCCGACCCGCGCCGTTATCTCGATCAGCTGCAGGCGGCAGCCGGCCTCGATGACGGCCTCTATGTGGTGATCGAGAAGATCCTCGGCCGCGACGAAGAGCTTCGCGCCGAATGGCCGGTGGCCGGCACCACCGGCTATGAGTTCATCGCCGCGCTGGCCGGCCTCTTCACCGATGCGCGAGGACTTGCCGAGCTCAATGACCATTGGGAGCAGTTCGCCGGGCCTGCCGATTTCGCCGCCGAGGTCACCCGCGCCAAGCGTGAGATGATGTGGCGCAATCTGGCGGGCGAGCTCGGCATCCTCAAGGACATGGTGCTGGCGCTGACCGACCGCGATCCGATGACCCGCGATTTCGGCGCCGATACCATGCGGCGGGCGCTGGTCGAGTTCGCCGCCGCCCTGCCGCTCTATCGGACCTATGTCGATGTCGACGGCGCCGCGCCCGCGGACGAGGCAGTGATCGCCGCCGCCGTGGCGGCGGCAAAGGCGTCGCGCGAGATCGACGATGAGGAGACGATCGACTTTGTCGGCCGTCTGATGCGGCTCGATTTCACGAGCCCGGAGGATCAGGCGGCAGCGCTCTCCTTCGTCACCCGCTTCCAGCAGACGACCGGCGCGGTGATGGCGAAGGCGGTCGAGGATACGGTGTTCTACCGGTTCAACCGGCTGATCGCGCTCAACGAGGTGGGCGGCGATCCCGACCCGAAGGATCTGGGGCTCGAGCCGTTCCATGCCGCGATGGCGCTGCGCCGGCAGAACCAGCCCTATGGCCTCAGCGCCACCACCACCCATGACACCAAGCGCGGCGAGGACGCGCGGGCACGGCTCTATGCCTTGAGCGAGATGGCGGCCGAATGGGGCGAAGCGGTGATGCGCTGGCACGGGCTGCTCGCGCCGGCCATTGTCGAGCTCGCCGAGGGTCTGGCGCCCGAGCCCAATATCGAATGGCTGTTCTACCAGTCCGCCGCCGGCGCCTGGCCGTTCGATCTCGACCCCGCCGACCCGGCCGGGCTCGCGGCCTTCCGCCACCGCCTCGGCGACTTCATGGAGAAGGCGGTGCGCGAGGCAAAGTTTCGCACCACCTGGATCGCCCCGCACGAGGCTTATGAGCAGGCCGTCCGCAACTTTGTCGAGCTGGCGCTCGATCCGGCGCGGAGCGGCGAATTTCTCGGCGATTTCACCGCTGTGATAAAGCCGTTGATGGTCGCCGGCGCTCTGACGAGCCTCACCCAGACACTCGTCAAGCTTGCGGCACCGGGAATACCTGATATCTACCAGGGCTCGGAAGGTTTTGACTTGAGCTTCGTCGATCCGGACAATCGGCGGCCAATCGACTTCGAATCACGAGCGGAAATGGTGGAATTCATCGGAATCACGGAACTCGGTGCAATGACCGAGGGCTGGAAAAACGGTGCCATGAAGCTGCACCTGCTGCGCTGCGGGCTGGCGCTGCGTCACCGGGCGCGTGCTCTGATGGCCGAGGGCGAGTATCTGCCGCTCACCGTCGAGGGGCCCGAGCAGGAGAGCGTTGTCGCATTTGCGAGGACCGCCGGCGAGGATTGGGCCATTGCGGTCGCCCCGTGCCGGACGCTCCGCCTGACCGCCGGCAATGACCGGCCGGTGGTTCCAAGGAGCCGGTGGCACGACACGGCTGTCGTCCTGCCGACCCTTGCCGGCGCTCGCCTCGTCAATCATCTGACAGGCGAGACTCTGGGAACCGGCGGCCGCGTTCCGCTCGCCGGCCTGCTCGACAGATTTCCCGTGGCACTGGTCTCGACGGTCCCGCCATGACCAGCGATCCACGCCTCACCGCTCGCCCCGGGCTCAAGCAGGCCATCCTCGACCGGCTGAAGCTCGGCCTCGGCATCCTGCCGGAGAATGCCAAGCCGGAAGACTGGTTCTCGGCGACCAGCCAGGTCGTGCGCGAGGTGCTGATGCAGCGCTGGCACGAGAGCAATGCGCTCGCCAGGCGCCAGCGGCTCAAGCATGTCGCCTATATGTCGATGGAGTTCCTGATCGCCCGCAATCTCGCTTCCGCCTTGGCGGCGACCGGGCTCGAGAGCGAGTGCCGGGCGGCCCTTGCCACGCTCGGGGTCGATCTCGATGAAATCGTCCGCCATGAGCAGGACCCTGCGCTCGGCAATGGTGGGCTGGGGCGCCTGGCCGCCTGCTTCCTCGATTCCATGGCATCGCTCGGCGTGCCGGCCACCGGCTACGGCATCCGCTTCGCCTATGGCATGTTCAAGCAGGAGCTGCGCGCCGGCTGGCAGGTCGAGCTGCCCGAGGACTGGTCGCGCGACGCCAAGGTCTGGGAAGTGGTGCGCGAGGAGCGCCGCTATCGCATCCGCTTCGGCGGCAAGGTGCATCATCGCGGCTATCGCGCCCATTGGGTGGACACCGAGGATGTCATCGCAGTCGCCCATGACCTGCTGGTCGCCGGCCAGGGCCATGTCACCGTCGACACGCTTCGCCTGTGGGATGCCGAGGCTGAGCAGCCTTTCGATCTCGCCGCCTTCAATGCCGGGCGTTATCTCGACGCCTCCGCCGAGCGGGTCAGGGCCCAGACGCTGACGCGGATTCTCTATCCCGACGATTCCACGCAGGAAGGCCGCGAGCTCCGGCTCAAGCAGGAGCACTTCTTCGTTTCGGCCTCGCTGCAGGACATCGTGCGCGACCTCATCGCCGGCAGGGAGAACCTGAACGACATGCCGGAACGGGTGGCCATCCACCTCAACGACACCCATCCGGCGCTGGCGCCGGCCGAGCTGATGCGGCTCCTGGTCGATGAGCATGGCATCGAGTGGGACGATGCCTGGAGGATCACCCAGCGGACCTTCACCTACACCAACCACACTTTGATGCCCGAGGCGCTGGAAGTGTGGGCCTGCGACACGCTGCAGCGGATCGTGCCGCGCCATCTCGAGATCATCGAGGAGATCGACCGCCGCTTCGTCGCCGATCTCCGGCGCAACCGGCAGGCCGATGAGAGCTTCCTCGACCGCACCCGCATCGTCGAGCGCAATGTCATGCCGCGGGTCAATATGGGCCGCCTGTCGGTGGTGGCGAGCCACAAGGTCAACGGCGTGTCGGCGCTGCACAGTGAGTTGCTCGCCGAGCGGCTGTTCCCCGACTATGCCGCTCTGTGGCCCGACCGCTTCGAGAATGTCACCAACGGCATCTCGCCGCGGCTCTGGCTGATGCAGGCCAATCCCCGCCTGTCGGCGCTGATCGATGACGCGATCGGCGAGAGCTGGCGCGGCAATTTCGACGAGATCGCCGATCTCAAGGGCTTTGCCGAGGATGCCGGCTTTCGCGATCGCTTCCTCACGGTGAAGCGCGCCAACAAGGAGCGGCTGGCGCGCCTGGTGGTCGAGCGCACCGGCGTCAGCATCGATCCCGCCACCATGTTCGACATGCAGGTCAAGAGGATCCACGAATATAAGCGGCAATTGCTCAACATCCTCGGGGTCGTTGCCAGGTGGAACATGCTGCGCGACGATCCCCACCGCTTCTATGCCCCGCGCACCGTGATCATGGCCGGCAAGGCGGCCAGCGCCTATCGATTCGCCAAGCTCATCATCAAGCTCGCCTGCGACGTGGCGGCCCGGGTCAATGCCGATCCCGTCACCAATCGCTACCTGAAATTCGTGTTCCTGCCGAACTACAATGTGTCGCTCGCCGAGATGCTGATGCCGGCCGCCGATCTGTCGCAGCAGATCTCGCTGGCCGGCACCGAGGCCTCGGGCACCGGCAACATGAAGCTCGCCCTCAACGGCGCGCTCACCGTCGGCACCTATGACGGCGCCAATATCGAGATCGCCGCCGCGGTCGGCGACCAGGACCTCTTCATCTTCGGCCTGACCGTCGACGAGGTGAAGGAGCTCAGGCGCCAGGGCTATGTGCCCTATGAATATTATCTCCAGCACGAGCCGATCCGCCGGGCGCTCGATCAGATCACCATCGGCGAGTTCTCGCCCGACGATCCCGGCCGCTTCCGGCCGATCGTCGACTCGCTGCTGCGCGGCGGCGACCACTATATGGTGCTGGCCGATTTCCCCGCCTATCGCACGGCCAATATCCGAGCCGACCAGCTATGGCTCGAGCCGACGGTGTGGGCCGAGAAAGCAGTGCGCAACGTCGCCGCAATGTCGCGTTTCTCCGCCGACCGGGCGATTCGCGAATATGCCGACCGCATCTGGAAGGCCGACATGCTTTGAGGCAAGCGATGGCTGGCGGACCGCCGGTCCGCTTCCTACATCTCGCTCGCGTTGCTTTGGAGCTCTCCATGTCCGACCGTCTCATGCGAATTCTGCTGGTGGTGCTGATCGGCCTGATCGCCATCTATGTCGCGGAACCCTGGATCGACCGGCTGGTGTTCACGCGGGGCGAGCCAAGGGTCATCACGCCGCGCGGCGAGCTTGCACCCGCCGAGCAGACCGCGGTCACCCTGTTCCAGACCGTTGCTCCGTCGGTTGTGCAGGTCGTCGCCGGCAACCGCGGCGGCCAGGGCGGCACCGGCACCGGTTTCCTCTGGGACGATGCCGGCCATATCGTCACCAACAACCACGTGGTGCAGGGCGCCAGCCGCGTTTCCGTGCGCATGGCGAGCGGCGACGTCTACCGCGCCGAGCTGATCGGGCGCGCCCCCAACTACGATCTGGCGGTGCTGCGCGTCAGCGGCGGCTCGCGGCTGCCGCCGCCGATCACCCTCGGCGATTCGGACGATCTCAAGGTCGGGCAATGGGCCTTCGCCATCGGCAATCCGTTCGGCCTCGACCAGACCCTCACCACCGGCATCATCAGCGCGCTGAAGCGGCGCCTGCCGACTGCCGAAGGGCGCGAGCTCGCCGATGTCATCCAGACCGATGCGGCGATCAATCCGGGCAATTCCGGCGGCCCGCTCCTCGATTCCGCCGGCCGGCTCATCGGCGTCAACACGGCGATCTTCTCGCCCTCCGGCGCCAATGCCGGCATCGGCTTTGCGATACCGACCAAGGTGGTGAACCGCATCGTTCCCGAGCTGATCGGCAAGGGGCGCGTCCCCACCCCCGGCATCGGCATCACGGTGGGCGACGAGCAGCTTGCCACCCAGGCCGGCGTTCACGGGTTGATCGTCGAGCAGGTGGTGCCCGGATCGCCGGCCGAGCGCGCCGGGCTCCGGGGGGTCGACGAGCAGGAGGGGCGCCTGGGCGATGTCATCATCGCGGTCAACGACCAGCCGGTGAGCCGGCTTTCGGATTTCATCGAGGCGCTCGAGAAGACCAAGATCGGCGACACCGTGTCGCTCAAGGTGCAGCGCCAGTCTGGCACCGTCAATGTGCCGATCCAGGTGGTCGATATCGGTGACCGGGTTGGAAGGGAGTAAGCGAGGCATTAGGCATTAGGCAATAGGCAGTGAGCGGAGCCTTCCCTACTGCCTACTGCCTACTGCCTACTGCCTACTGCCTACTGCCTCATCCCCCGCCTCGCTCGGAAAGTGCTGAAACAGCCAGGTCTCGGTCAGCGCCCGCCCGCGCGGATCCTTGAGATAGGCGCGCAGCTCGACCGGATCGCTGCCCGACGCCTTGAGGTCGAACACCAGCCGCCATTTCGGGGTGCCGTTGACCCTCAGCGCATACGGGTCGGCGACGATGCCGCGCGATGTCTCGACCACCGGAACGAGCCCGTCGACGCTCTCGAGCTTGTCGAGACCGCCGCCGGCAAAGTCGATGGCATATTTGGTGAAGCCAAGCTTGCCCTTCTCGGCCGGCCGGCCGCCGCGGCCGCGCCGCGTCGCCACCACCTGCCCTGCGACCGGCGGCTTCGGCTCCGCAGCCGTCCAATAGATGCGATAGGCGAAGGTGAAGGCGCTCCCCGCGCGCGCCGGCTCCCCCGGCACCCAATAGGCGACGATATTGTCGTGGATTTCGACATCCGTCGGGATCTCGACGAGCTGGACAGCTCCCTGTCCCCAGTCGCTCAACGGTTCCACCCACACCGACGGCCGGCGATTGTAGAAGACCCCGTCATCCTCATAGCTCTCGAACTGGCGGTCGCGCTGCAGCAGGCCGAAGCCCTTGGGCGAGCGATCGAGGAAGGTCGACGTCATCACCCGCGGCGGATTGTTCAGCGGACGCCACAGCCGCTCGCCGGTGCCGGTGGCGATGGCAAGGCCGTCCGAGTCATGGACCTCCGGACGCCAGTCGGGCGCCGTGGCGCGGTTGGTCTCGGAAAACCAATACATGCTGGTGAGCGGCGCAATGCCGAGCCGCGACACGGTGCGGCGCATGAACAGCCGCGCCTCGACATCGCCCCACACGCCCTTGCCATTGTGCCAGATGAAGCGATAGGCGCCGGTGACGCTTGCGCCTTCGAGCAGCGCATAAACCGCGATCGCGTCGCGCAGAGGCTCGAGATAGAAGCGCGAGAAGCGGGGAAACTCCTCCGGCGTCGGCAGCGCCGTGTCGATCGCCAGGCCGCGCGCCGACAGGCCGTATTGCTGCTGTTCGCCGGCGGAGCGGAAATAGCTCGCGCCGAGATAGGCGAGCCAGTCGCCATGGAGGTTCGCATTCATGATGCGAAAGCCGGCAAAGCCGAGATCGTCGGGCAGGTTGCGGGCGAAGGCGGCCTTCGGGCCGAAGGCGAAGAGGTCGGGCGAATAGACGATTTCGCGCGCCTGGCCCGCTTCCACCACCGCGATGTGAACCGGCTCCTGGAAGAACTTGCCGGGATGGAACAGCCGCACCGGAAAGGGCTGGCCTTGATAGAGCGTGTGGTCCGGCCGGTAGGTGATCTCGATATGCTGCTCGAAATCGATGCGCTCGAGCACCGCCTGGGCGCGCGGCGGCTCCGGCACATAGGGCGATGCGGCACGCTTCTTCGCCTCGGCCGTCAGCAGGTCGAAGCTGAAGGGTTGCGGCTCGCGCAGCTTGATGCCGGGAAACGACGTGGCGGCGTGGCCGGCCCTGCCCTGCAGGCCAGTGAACAGCGACGCAGTCAGGGCCAGGGCTGCGGCTCGGCGATTGATTTTGATCATGGTCTTGTCGGTGTAAGCAGCGGGGAAGTGAGTAGTGAGTAGTGAGTAGTGAGTAGTGAATAGTGTTTGGGCGGCGCTCTGCCCCAGCTACTCACTACTCACTACTCACTCTCAATCATTGTCCTTCGGTACATCGGCCTGCTCGAGGTCGATCGGCGGAGGCGGCGCCTCCTGGAGCGGTTTCGGAGCATTGGGATCGCGGCAACCGGTGAGCCACACGTCATAGACGGGATGCTCGACGGCATTCAAGCCGGGACTTTCGGCCAGCATCCAGCCGGAGAAGATCCGTTTCGCGGCGGATTGCTGCAGCTCGTCCACCTCGACGAAGGAGGTGGTCTTCGGCTCCTCCGTCACCGGCCGCGAATAGCAGACGCGCGGACGGATGAGCAGGCTCCCGAAGCGCCCCTCCTTTTCGATCGGAATCTGGAAGCTCTTGATCTTGCCGGTGACCTTGTCGAGCCCGGCAAACACCGCGAGCGGATTGCGGATCGACTCGGCATGTGCCGCCACCGGCACCAGCAGGCCGGCGACGATGATCATCGTCGCACAAGTGCCGGGACGCATCATGGCTTCACCGCCTCGACCCGGAGGCGGACATAATCCGCCGTCCAATTGCCCCTGGCATCGCGCAGCGACGGCGCCAGCAGCTCTTCGACCTCCGCCAGCACCTGATCCTCCTCCGCGCCATACTGCGCGAAGAACGGCCGCCGGAACACCTTGAGCCAGGCGATCATACCGGTCGGCAATGGTGTCGGGCGGGGAAACAGCCCGATTCGGACCACGCGAAACCCTCTCTCCTCCAGCATCTCGCGGTAGACTGCGACCGAGGGGAAGAACCACGGTCCGGCCAGCGCCGCATCGCCGCCGCGCCGCCGCGCCGTGGCACGCATCGCGGTGGTGACGGCCGCGACATTGCCATGCCCGCCAAACTCGGCAACAAAGCGGCCGCCCGGCTTCAGCGCGCGAAAAACCCCCTCGATGACCGCCCCGGCATCACTCATCCAATGAAGGGCGGCGTTGGAGAAGACCGCGTCGAACTCAGCGTCGAACGGCAGCTTCTGGCCATCCATCCGCCGCGTTTCGACGCCGCGCGCCAACGCCGCCGCGAGCAGCGATTCGCTGACGTCGACCCCGAGGACGTCGACGTCCCGCCGCTTGAGCTCCTCGGTGAGCATGCCATCGCCGCAGCCAAGGTCGAGAATGCGCTGGCCGGCTTGCGGCTGGAGCCATTCCAGCACCGGACCGGCGAGATCGGACACGAACCGGGCGTGCTTCTCATAATCCTCGGCATTCCAGACCTGGCGCGCCCGCGGATCGCCTTCGGTCATTGGCCGCTCTGGCTCTGGCCCTGGTTCGACGGCGCCGGATAGGGCTCGATCGACGGCGCCGGATAGGACGCGTTGCCGTCCTGAGCGCCCGACGGGGGCGCCTGCTGCTCGGCTGGCGCCGACTGCTGCTCGGCAGGCGGTTGCTGCTGCGGCTCGGCGGGCTGCTGCTCTGATTGCGGCGCCGGCTGCTGCTGCTGCTGTTGTTGCGATTGGCCGCCATCCTGGCCGGACGACCCGCCGCCGCTTTCGGAACCCTTCTTGCCCGAGAACATGTAGTCCGACACCAGCGACCAGATATCGAGCGCGCCTTGCGTATAGGTGATGGTGCCGCCATCGGCGAGGATCGTTTCGTTGCCCCCGGGCTCCAGCGCGATGAACTTGCCGCCGAGCAGGCCCTCCGAGGAGATCTTGGCGGTCGAATCGTCAGGCAGCTTGATCGTCGGATCGATGGCAAAGGTCAGGATCGCGTCGAAGGTGTTGTTGTCGAGCGCCTGGTTGGTCACCGAGCCGATCTTGATGCCGGACATCCGCACGTCCGAGCCGATATTGATCCCCTCGACATTCTTGAACTTGGCGGTGAGGTGGTAGCCCCCCGATCCCTTGCCGACGCCGGTGGTCGAATACATGAAGATGAAGAACCCGAGAGCGATGGCGATGACGAGCGCGCCGACCGCGGTCTCCATCAGGTTCTGTTTCATGGCTCGGGACTCCAAGGCTGATAGGCCGGCTCACCCTGGGCCTCGGGCTTCGGGTAAAGGATGCTGCCGGTCGGACGATAGGCGGCGGGCGTGCCGGTGAGATTGGGCTCATGCGGCTTTTCCCATGGTTTCGGCCGGAAGTCCTCCGATGTCGGCGGCAGTGGATCGCGATGATGCATCCAGCCCCACCAGCCGGGCGGCACCTTCGAGCCCTCGGCATAGCCGTTGTAGACGACCCACCGGCGCTCCGGGATCGAGCGGGGAATCGCCGACGGCGCCCGGTAGTAGCGATTGCCGAACGCGTCTTCTCCGACGAACTCGCCGTGCCACCACGTATAGAGCCGCAGCCCCAAGGTGGACCCGTTCCACCAGGTGAAGAGCTGGAGGAGAAGCTCTTTTGCGCGATTCATTGGTCTTTCGCCGCTTGACGGGCGTTCTGCCGCTTGACGGGCGCGACTATGGCGACGGTCCTGCTGCAAGTCCAGCGTGAAAGAACTGCGAAACACGTGGAAAGTTGGTGGGTCCTCCATTTTGATTGCGAGCCAAACAGCGCGTGGCAATGTACCTTTGGAAGGCTTCACAAGAACGTCATCCACAACTCTCCATCCCCCACATGTTGTGTTTACGCTTTGTTAATGATCTAGATGTGGAGTGGTTGGGAGAAAAACAACAGTGAGTCGTAGGCCCGGGCGCTGGTAGCGAATCGCGCAGGGCAACTTCGGGAAATGGGGATTTTTGGGGCCGGTCCGTTCGGACCGAAGGGGAAAGGCTGGGCAAAACTCAGCCAACAAGAGCGGGGAAGACAATGCGTATTCAGCGCCGGTTCACGACAGACGGCCAGTCTCCTTATGAGGGGCTCGCGTTCCGCAACGTGACCAGTGAGATCCGGAATCCGGACGGCTCGGTGGTGTTCCGCCAGGAGGCGATCGAGGTTCCCGCCGGCTGGAGCCAGGTTGCCTCGGACATTCTCGCTCAGAAATATTTCCGCAAGGCCGGGGTGCCGCGGGCGGTCAAGCGGGTCGCGGAAGACGGCGTGCCGTCCTGGCTGTGGCGCTCGGTGCCGGACGATTCGGCCCTCGCCAAGCTTCCCGACGGCCAGCGCACCGGCTCGGAGCGCTCCGCCAAGGAGGTCTTCCACCGGCTCGCCGGCACCTGGACCTATTGGGGCTGGAAGGGCGGCTATTTCGACGGCGAGGAGGATGCGCGCGCCTTCTATGACGAGCATTGCTTCATGCTGGCGAGCCAGAAATGCGCGCCCAACTCGCCGCAATGGTTCAACACCGGCCTCCACTGGGCCTATGGCATAGACGGGCCGGGCCAGGGCCATTTCTATGTCGACCACAAGACCGGCGAGCTCGTCCAGTCGCGCTCCGCCTATGAGCATCCCCAGCCGCATGCCTGCTTCATCCAGTCGATCGAGGACGACCTCGTCAACGACAACGGCATCATGGATCTGTGGGTGCGCGAGGCGCGGCTGTTCAAATACGGCTCGGGCACCGGCTCGAACTTCTCGAAGCTGCGCGGCGAGAACGAGCCGCTGTCGGGCGGCGGCAAGTCGTCGGGCCTGATGAGCTTCCTCAAGATCGGCGACCGCGCCGCCGGCGCGATCAAATCCGGCGGCACCACCCGGCGCGCCGCCAAGATGGTGGTGGTCGACATCGATCACCCGGATATCGAGGCCTATATCGGCTGGAAGGTGAAGGAGGAGGAGAAGGTCGCCTCCCTTGTCGCCGGCTCGCTGATGGTGAAGAAGCACGTCACCGCGATCATGAAGGCCTGCATCAATTGCGAGGGGCCGGGAACCGACTGTTTCGAGATCGACAAGAACCCGGCGCTCAAGCGCGCCGTTCGCGAGGCCCGGCGCAACCACGTCGCCGACGGCATGATCAAGCGCGCCATACAATTCGCCCGCCAGGGTCACAAGGAGCTGCCGATCGACATCTACGACACCGACTGGGACGGCGAGGCCTATCGCACGGTGTCGGGGCAGAACTCCAACAATTCGGTGCGGGTCACCGATGCCTTCCTCGCCGCCGTCGAGAGCGGCGGGCGCTTCGACCTCAAATGGCGCTCCAGGAAGGGCGTGGCGCGCATCGTCGAGGCCCGCGACCTGTGGGAGAAGATCGGCTATGCCGCCTGGGCTTCCGCCGACCCCGGCATCCAGTTCCACACCACGATCAATGACTGGCACACCTGCCGGGCAAGCGGCGAGATCCGCGCCTCGAACCCGTGCTCGGAATATATGTTCCTCGACGACACGGCGTGCAATCTCGCCTCGCTGAACCTGATGCAGTTCCGCGACCAGGCGACCGGCCACTTCGATGTCGAGGCCTTCGAGCATGCGGTCAGGCTGTGGACGCTGGTGCTCGAGATCTCGGTGACCATGGCGCAGTTCCCCTCGCGCGAGATCGCCAGGCTCTCCTACGCCTTCCGTACGCTGGGCCTGGGCTTCGCCAATATCGGCGGCCTCCTGATGTCGAGCGGCATCGCCTATGACTCGCCCGAGGGCCGGGCGTTGTGCGGCGCCATCTCGGCGCTGATGACCGGCATCGCCTATGCCACCTCGGCCGAGATGGCGGGCGAGCTCGGGCCGTTCCCGAGCTTCGCCGAGAACCGCAGCGACATGCTCCGGGTGATGCGCAATCACTGGCGCGCCGCCCACGGCCAGGCCGACGGTTATGAGGGCCTGAGCACCCTCCCGGTCGCCCTCGACCACCAGCACTGCCCGGAAAAGCTGCTCGCCGACCGCGCCATGGTGGCCTGGGACCTCGCCGTCAAGCTCGGCGAGCGTCACGGCTACCGCAATGCCCAGGCGACGGTGATCGCCCCGACCGGCACGATCGGTCTGGTGATGGATTGCGACACCACCGGCATCGAGCCCGACTTCGCCCTGGTCAAGTTCAAGAAGCTGGCCGGCGGCGGCTACTTCAAGATCATCAACCAGGCGGTGCCCGACGCGCTGCGCTCGCTCGGCTATTCGCCGGACGAGATCGAGGCCATCGTCAACTATGCGGTCGGTCTCGGGACGCTCGCCGGCTCGCCCGCCATCTCCCATGAGACGCTGAAGCGCAAGGGCTTCGGCGCGGCGGAGATCGCGGCGGTCGAGAATGTCCTGGCCTCGGCCTTCGACATCAAGTTCGTCTTCAACAAATTCACCCTCGGCGAGGAATTCTGCCGCGACGTGCTGAAGCTCGGCGACGCCGAGCTCGGCGATCCCGGCTTCGACCTTCTCGGCCATCTCGGCTTCTCGAAACGGGAGATCGAGCAGGCCAATATCCATGTGTGCGGCGCGATGACCCTCGAAGGCGCGCCCCATCTCAAGCCCGAGCACTATCCGGTATTCGACTGCGCCAATCCCTGCGGCCGGCTCGGCAAGCGCTGCCTCTCGGTCGAGAGCCACATCCACATGATGGCGGCCGCGCAGCCCTTCATCTCGGGGGCGATCTCCAAGACCATCAACATGCCCAACGACGCCTCCCTCGAGGACTGCCTCAACGCCTACATGCTGTCCTGGAAGCTGGCGCTCAAGGCCAATGCGCTTTATCGCGACGGCTCCAAGCTGTCGCAGCCCCTGGCGGCCCAGCTCGTGGGCGACGACGAGGCCGAGGAGAGCCTGGCCGAGCAGGTGGTGGCAGCCCAGCCGGCCGTGCAGCGCATCGAGAAGGTGGTCGAGCGCTTCGTCGAGGTGATCAGGCGGGACCGCGAGAAAATGCCGCTCCGCCGCAAGGGCTATACCCAGAAGGCCATTGTCGGCGGCCATAAGCTCTATCTGCGCACTGGCGAGTATGATGACGGGCGGCTCGGCGAGATCTTCATCGACATGCACAAGGAAGGCGCGGCTTTCCGGGCGATGATGAACAACTTCGCCATCGCCATTTCGCTCGGCCTGCAATATGGCGTGCCGCTCGAGGAATATGTCGAGGCTTTCACCTTCACCCGCTTCGAGCCGGCCGGCATGGTGCAGGGCAACGAGGCCATCAAGAGCGCCACCTCGATCCTCGACTATGTCTTCCGGGAGCTCGCGGTGTCCTATCTCGGGCGCAACGACCTCGCCCATGTCGATCCTTCCGACATCGGCTTCGATGCCATGGGCCGCGGCGTGCGCGAGGGCAAGGCGCCCGCCGGCGGCGGCGATGTCGAGACGACGCGGCCGCCCGCTCCCGCACCGGTGCCGGCCGCCAAGGTGCTGTCCTATGGCTATGTGCGCCAGCGCGACCTCGCCAATGTCGTGTTCATGCCGAGTGCTGCGCCCCTTGCCGTGGTTCAGCCCGTGAGCAATCCGGTCCACGACAGCCAGGCGCGGCTCGAGCAGGTGGCGGTGGTCGCGGTGGCGCCGCGTCTGGCCCAGCCGGTGGTGTCGGAAGCCGAGGAGCTGCGCGCCATCGCCCGCATGAAGGGCTATGAGGGCGAGATGTGCGGCGATTGCGGCAACTACACCATGGTGCGCAACGGCACCTGCTTCAAATGCGATACCTGCGGCGGCACCAGCGGCTGCAGCTGAGCGGCGAGGCAGTCGGCAGGTAGGCAATAGGCACTCGGCAGGGGCATCACTCACCGCCTATTGCCTAACGCCTACTGCCGTCAATCTGCACTTTCTGCACCGTGCAAGCCGCTCCGCGATGCTTAAAGCCGCCTCAGAGCACCGCTCGATCGGAAAAAATTTTTCGCTTGGCAAGAGCTTGGAGCGACTGCGTGCTTTCACGGCGCTCGCCTCTCACTCCCATTGATTCTTCAAAGCAATTATTTGTTCGTACACTGACATATCGGCTTGACAGTGGCTTCGATCACACCAGTTCGAGGTGCCTGATGGGACCAACACCGCGACAAAAGAATCGACATGAGGCTCGCGAAGAGTCATTTTTGTTAACCCACTAGAACAAAAATCAGGGTACTGATGTTGATTACCGGTTGGTTTCGTCTTGTCGAATCGAGCGTCATGTGTCGGTGTTTGAATCTTGATGTTCGCCATCTCTTCGGATCTCGGTCCGCTGCGATGGGGCAGGTCGAAGCGACCGGTCAGTAAAAGCGTAAAAACATCTCCATCACTCATTCGGGGAGATCTCACGAATGGCAACTGCAGCCAAGAAAGCTCCGGCCAAGAAGGCCGCGAAGAAGCCCGCCGCCAAAAAGGCAGCCAAGAAGGCCGCCAAGAAATCGGCGAAGAAGCCGGCTGGCAAGAAGCGGTAAAACCTATCGACTTCTGACGGCATAAGGCATAGCGGAGCCCCGGTTCTCAGAACCGGGGCTTCGTGCTTACGGGAAGTTGTTCAGTATACGGACGATCTTGCCCCTTCTTGGGGCCGAAACCAGCCTCCACCGAGCCATCCCGGCGAGCGCGAGCGGCACGGGAAGACCAGTCTCGGGAGACGGCGAAGGCCGCGACCTTGGCGGTGCGCGGCCCTCGATTTTTCCAGGATTTCTGCCGATCAGCTCATTGATAGACGTAGACCCGTGCGCCGACCTTGACCCGCTCGTAGAGGTCGATGACGTCGGCATTCATCATGCGAATGCAGCCCGACGACACTGCACCACCGATGGTGGAGGCCTGGTTGGTGCCGTGGATGCGGTAGATGGTGCCGCCGATATAGAGGGCGCGCGCGCCGAGCGGGTTGTTGGGACCGCCCGGCATGAAGGTCGGGATCGCACGGCCGTTTTCGCGGAGCTCCCGCTCGATCATCTCGGGCGGCGGGGTCCAGCTCGGCCATTCCGCCTTGTTGCTGATCCGCGAGTTGCCCGACCACTGAAATCCTTCCCGGCCGACGCCGACCCGGTAGCGCATGGCCCTGCCGTCGCCCAAGACGAAATAGAGCGCGCGCTCGGGCGTGCGGACGATGATCGAGCCCTTCTTGTACTTGCTGCCTTCCGGAAAGGTCACCATCGCGCGGGTGGTACCGCCGCTCAAGCGACCCTGGAAAATGCACCCCAGCAGAAAGCAACCCGACGACTGAACCGCCTGTGCAGGCACCGAACCGAGGGCGACGGCCACTGCCAGAACGCCCGCGAAGATACCCCTTCTCATGATCCTACCCCGATCTGATGCGATGAATCCGCCCTAGGCGCCCGGCCCGCCTTCCACTGGAAAGACTGCCAAAGCCTCAGGCCAGCATCAATGACCGGCGCGACACGGACGCCAGTCTGGAAGTCGGGTGTGGCAGATCAGCAACGCAAATCGGCGTCTGAGCCGCTCCTGAAGCAGCGATCAGCCGCCCCGCGCTGCCTCTTTGGCGCCTTCGACGATCTCCTCGATGAATGCCGGGAGTGCGAAGGCCGCCTTGTGAACCGCCGGCGTGTAATAGCGCGTCGCGAGGCCGGCAGCGGCAAAGCGGGCCTCCAGCACTTCGAGCGGCACCGCGCGATTGGCGGGGTCGTCGCTGCCCCAGCCGAGCGCCATGAAGCCTCCGACATAGGTCGGGACCACCGCGAGATAGCAGCCGGCATCGACGAAGAGCTGCGCGAAATTGCCGACGGTGCTCGCGAGCTCGGCGGGCTGCAGGAACGGCACGCCGTTCTGAGTGGCGAGGATGCCCCGCGGCTTCAGGAGCCGCTTGCAGTCGCCATGGAACGACCGGGTGAACAGCACCTCGCCAGGACCGACCGGGTCGGTGGAATCGACGAGAATCACGTCGAATGCCGCGCTGGCGCTGGCCGCATAGTCCTTACCGTCGCCGATGACCAGCTTAAGCCGCAGATCATCGAAGCAGCCGCGATTGAGCTCGGCGAGATGGGTCCGCGCGAAGTCGATCACCCCGGCGTCGATCTCGACCATGACCAGCCGCTTGACGTTTCCGTGCTTCAGCACCTCCTCGGCGAGCCCGCCATCGCCGCCGCCGATGATCAGCACATCCTCCGCCGCACCATGGGCGAGGAGCGGCACATGCGCCATCATCTCGTGATAGACGAACTCGTCCCCCATGGTGACCTGGGTCGCCCCGTCCAGCGCGACCAGCCGGCCGACGCGGTCGGTGTCGACCACGATCAGCCGCTGATGCGGGGTGGCCGAGTCGAACAGCACCTGCGAGACCCGGTACTCGGTGGCGAGCCCGTCCTTCTCATGCAGGGTTTCGCGATACCAGATCGAGCCGTCGCCGCGTCGGATCAGGCTGTCCTTGCCGGTCACCGGGACACGCCCTCGCCGCGCAGATGCTCGGTCACCCGGATCTCCTTGGGGCGAAAGGCGCGCTTCAGCACCTTGACGCAGAGCTCCGGACGGGCATCGCCGCACATGAAGATGTCGAGGGCGGCGTAGCCGCGCTCCGGCCAGGTGTGGATCGAGATGTGGCTCTCGGCCAGCACCGCCACCCCCGACACGCCGGAGTTCGGCGTGAAGTGATGCAGATGGATATGGAGGAGCGTCGCCCCGGCGGTGTCGACGCATTCCCG